>Ga0187782_10000281_pt1 | contig 33037 bp, 24 predicted proteins | sample 0715_SJ02_MP15_2_FD_132454 | JGI IMG/M metagenome (GOLD analysis project Ga0187782, IMG submission 132454) | Tropical peat soil microbial communities from peatlands in Department of Meta, Colombia - 0715_SJ02_MP15_20_MG | ecosystem: Environmental > Terrestrial > Soil > Wetlands > Peat | place... | reverse complement strand
CGGTGAATATCCAAAGCGGAGCCCATGCGGAAACCTCCAAGCGCGCCGATAAAAAGGCGGTCGGACACAAGCAGGGAGCGAACTGCACGGAAGAAACATAGCCATTTTGCCATTTTAGCGAAAGTGGGTAAATGCGGTAATGGGGCTGAGCGTGAAGCTCCGGATTGGTCTTTAGGACCAAGAAGATATCAGCGCACGAAATGTCTTGATCCATTGGTTGAGGAACTTCAGTGCGGACAGGCGCCGCTCAGGATGGTAGGGCCGCCTCGACGATTGGTTCGGAGGATCAGTATCTGTTGTGGAACACGGCGCGGTTGATGTCGGGCCAGAATTCTTTGGCAACGAAACTAATCCCGTCCTGGATAATCTGGCTACCCCAACGTTGATAGGTTTTCACCCACATATTTCCCGGGGGATAGTAAGCGTTGCCAATTCCCGCGGCAGCGCCGGCGCCGACAACTTCGGAAAAGTTGAAGGTGTTGTGGCCGGCATCGGTCCTGGTAATGAGTAAGCGGCTGACCGCGTAACCGGTGCGCTTAAAGAAACCGCCGTGGCCGAGGGTATAGTAGCGCGGGTCTTCTTTGGTGGCGGCGGGAACGAAAGCTTCGACCATATAGTTCTCGATTGTGCCATCGGCAAAGGTGTGGCCGTAGTAGAGGCCGTAGCCGGACGCGCCCTGTCCGAAAGAGGGCTCGGATTTTTGCGACATGGAAATGCCGGCGACAATGCCCTCGTATATGAAAGCCGAGTAATCAAAGCTGTCCTGGGTAGCCAGCCAGAATTTTTCCTTGAAACTCTGCGGAGGAAGATAGGTGGATGCGGAAACGGAGCGGAAATTGGGATAGATCCAAAGGATGCGCTTGGTTTGCACACCGATTGGATTACCGTTCTCGTCAACCTTGGGTTTCGGGGACTCGATGTTCGAACTGGTCTTGGCTGGATCATTCTTTGGATCATCCGAAGGCTTGGGCGACACAGGATTCTGAGACGGGGACGTTGGTGAAGGAGCGGAAGCTGAGGGCTGCTGGCTGAAGGAGGGAAGCGGCACAGCGTTGGTCGCTTGCGCCGCCTGTGCGTGGGAGGTTACCAGGGCGCAAATGAGGAACAGGATGATGAGCAGAATTGGCCTCGATCTCAATATGTGCTCCTAACGAGTATTGTACTGATCGCAACCCATTCGTTGAACGTGACACAACCGGGATGTGCTCGTCCAGTTGGATTCTGGACAGCGATGCTGGGATGCATGGGGATTTTGCGATGGAAGGCTCGCCGGAAGAATAGGTTTCCAGACGCGGCTACTGAAAAGAGGCGACGGCGTCTTTGGAATCTTCAAAGGTGGTGAAGAGATTCAGGAGGCCAACCATCTTGAGGGTCTGCACCGTGAATTTGGAGGGCTTGAGCAGGCGAATAGCGCCGCCCGTTTGTTTGGCGGTGGTAAGGTGGCGTACCAACATGCCGATGCCGCTGGAATCGATGGTTGGAACTTCTTCGAGGTCGAGAACGATGCGATTTTGACCCTGGCCAAGAAGTTCGCTCAGAGTGGCATTAAAGCGGTCCAGAGGAGGGCCCATGGACAAGCGGCCTTTGAGCTTGACAAGCTTGACGCCATCGACGGTTTTGGTCTCAATGTCCAAAGTGCGCACCTCCGGGGAAACCATTGGGTCGTTCCCCTCGTTGACACCCCACAGAGCCTTTGCTAGAGTTCGCGCACAAGTTAAATAATCTTGGCGCAAAAAGCAAGAAAACCTGATGCTAGGGAAAGCCTGCCTCACGAGGCAGGCTGAACGGAGACACTTGGCGAGTTCGGAAAAGGAATCCGTACTGGATCTCTCCCCGCTTTCCACCCAGTTATTTGCGGAACAAGAGGTGGCGCCACGCGCCCGCGTATTTGCCAAGTATGTGGCCGGACTGCTGGCCGACTCCGCAGTGAGCGTGTACACATTGGCTTCGGATGGAGAAAGCAATTATTGGTTGCCGCGAGCGGTGGTTGGCGACGCCGCCATTCATGAAGAAGCGATCACTGCGGATTCCGGGGCGCTCGGGATGCTGCTGACCGAGAGTGTGCCGATTCTGCGCACGGCGCCGAACCTGAAGCGCGAAGATTATTCGCACATCGATACGCGAAAGACGCTGCTTTCGCTGGCCTGCATTCCGCTGATTCACGGTGAAAACTTGGTTGGCGCGCTGGAGATATTGGCGTTCGAAGAGCCGAACACGGCCAGCGACATCGAGGCGCTGGTTCCGGCGGCGGAGGTGGCCGCTGCGGCACTGGCGTCGGGTCAAGCGTACGAAGAAGAGCGCCACGGGACGCTGAGCTCGATCACGCGATTGACGCAACTGTACGATCTGGAAAAAGTGTTTTCGTCGACGCTGGAAATGGAAGAGTTGCTGCCGCTGATTGGCGCGAAATTTTCGGAGATTTTGGGCTGCCAGGCCGTGAACATCTGGTTGTTGCAACCGGACGAATCCGTGGAATTGATGTTCCAGGCCGGCGAGGATCCGACAAGTTTCAAAGGGCAGGTGTTGAAGTCTAACGAAGGAATCGCCGGGACGATTTCCGATAACGGAGAAAGCGTGTGCGTTTCTGATGCTCAGGATGCGCGACTGACGCAGCGGAATCAGGCGGCGCCGGAATATCCAATAATGTCGCTGATTGCCGCTCCGATTATGGATAAGAGCGCGCTTGTAGGGGTGGTGGAGGCGGTCAACAAATCTGACGGCACGCGATTTGATGAAGACGATTTGTTTACGCTGAGCAGTTTGACAGAGACGGCGTCGACGGCGCTGCACAACGCCTCGTTGCTGATGGCGGAACGCAAGGTGGAAATCCTGGAGACGCTGAACACCGTCAGCCATGAGATAACCTCGACGCTAAATCTCGAACGCATGCTGCAGACCATCGTGAATGCGCCGCAGGCGGTGATTCCGTACGAACGTGCCGCTATGGTGTTGGAGCAAGGCGGAAGATTCAAGTTGAGCGCGGTTACCGGCCTGACCCAGGTGAACGCCGACGCGCCGGATATTGCTCCCCTAAATGAAATTTTGCAGTGGGCCGCGCTCTCGGAAGAAATAATCCACGTGCGGCAGCACGGAGACGAGATTGACAGCGACCGCGAAGAAACCCGCGCGAAATTCAAGAAATACTTTGCGGAATCGGGGATGCGTGGATTTTATGCGCGGCCATTGAACGACGACACTGGGCGTGTGGGCATGTTGGCGATGGAGAGCAGTGATCCGGATTTCCTGGGCCCGGCGCATATAGAAATCCTTGAGGTGCTGGCAGGCCAGGCGACGGTGGCGCTGCGAAACGCCCAAATGTACAAGGAAGTGCCGTTCATCTCGGTGCTCGAACCGGTGTTGGTGCGGAAGCGCAAGTTCATGGCCATGGAGAAACGGCGGCGCCGGTTGTACCTCGGGCTGGCAATTGCGGCGGTGATCTTTCTGGTGGCGTGCCCGTTGCCGCTGCGTGTGGATGGGGATGCGCTGGTTGCTCCGGGAAGAAGGGCATTGATTCAGCCTGAGGTGGAAGGCGTTGTAGGAAAGGTGTTCGTTCACGAAGGAGAGAGCGTGCAGAAGGGGCAGGTCCTGGCGGAGATGGAGGCATGGAATCTGCGATCAGCATTAGCCGAAGCGCAGGCGAAATACGAGTCAACGATGCTGCAGATGAACCGCGCGCTGGCAGCGAACGATGGAACTGAAGCGGGAGTGCATCGGGTGCAGGCGGATTACTGGAAGGCGGAAGTGGAGCGCGGGCGGCAAATGCTGGATAGGGCGCAGTTGCGGAGTCCGATCGATGGAATCGTGGCCACACCGCACGTCGAGAACTTCGCCGGGCGCAAGTTGCAACAAGGCGACTCGTTTGCGGAGGTGGTGAACACGTCTCAGGCAGTGGTAGACGTGGCGATCGATGATGCGGATGCGGGATTGCTTAGCACCGGGGAAAAGGCGGTGGTGAAACTGAACAGCTACCCGACGCGCACATTCCATGGAGACGTTGCGATTGTCAGTCCAAAGGCGGAGCTGATGCATGAAACGCCGGTGTTTTTCGCGCGTGTGGACGTGCCGAATAGCGATGGGGCGATTCGAGCCGGGATGGAAGGCCGAGGTAAAGTGCGAGTCGGTTGGTATCCCGCGGGCTATGTGTTTTTTCGGCGGCCGTTTTTGTGGCTGTATGCAAAAGCCTGGTATTGGCTGGGGTGGTGAAAGCGGTGGAGGGAAGTATGCGTGGTTGGATTGTAGGAACCGCAATTGGGGCCGCACTGGTGATGGGTGGCTGTGGCGACAGTAAACCAACGGTGACAGGAGTGACGAACGCCGCGCCCGCGCCAGCGATCGCACCGCCTGTGAAACCGGCGACGCCCGACACGACGGATACGGATCTGGTGGTGACCGGCCCAATCATCGTGGAACATCAGGTTGACGTGACCGCACAACGTGACGGTGTGCTGGCAAAGATTTTCTTCGACGCGCCCGCGAGGGTGAAAGCCGGAACTGTGTTGGCACAGATGGACGACCGGCAAATCGCGGCGAACTTGGAGGCCGCGCGAGCCAAGTCTCGGAGCATCGCGGACGACCTGAACAATTGGAAAGCGGAGGCGGGCGTCTTGGAAGCGGATTACCTGCGGGCTCAACATTTATGGGATTTGGGACTGATCTCTCAGGAACAGTTGCAGCACGCGAAATATAAGGCGGAATCAGACCAGTGGGATATCAAGCGGGTGCAGGAAACGTTGAATACATCGCGTGAAGAAGAACGTTCGCTGGAATTGGAGTTGGAAAAGACCAAGATTACCGCGCCTTTTGCTGGATTGATCGCGCGGCGCTACGTGCGCGAAGGGGAAGCGTTAACCAAGGGGCAACGGCTGTTTTGGGTGACTGCGGAGGGGCCGCTGCAGATGCGCTTCACGTTGCCGGAGAAATACTTTGGACGGGTGCGCACGGGACAGAAATTTGAACTAAGTTCGTTGGATATTCCCGGCGAACCGCATGATGCGCGCGTGAAGGAGATCAGTCCGGTGGTGGATCCGTCGAGCGGAACCTTCGAAGTGCTGGTGCAGTTGACGGGAAACGCCGGAGCGCTGCGGCCGGGGATGACCGCAAATGTGAAGGTGGACAGCAGCCGGTAGAAGTGCCATGAATCTTACGCGCGTCCTCAATAACGCTCTGCCGGAACTGCCGGCTCGTGCGCTGGCAGAGCGCCCCCCCCGCATCGATCCTGAAGCAAACTCTCGCGAGCACATCGAGGAAGGCCAGACCATCATTCGCGCTTACATTCCCAGCGCGAAAAGCAGATACACCTTTCCGCCTGACAACTGGAGGTTAGCGCAACTTTTCGATGGCAAACGCTCCTACGAGGAAATAGCGGAGATCTATTCGCGGGACATGCGGGTGGAATACTCCGCAGAACAAGTCCGTGAATTCGCCGAAGAGCTGGACCAAATCAATTTCTGGTACAGGACCGCACAGGAGAAAAACATCCTGCTGATGCAGCAGTCTGCGGAAGAGCGGCGCAAAAAGCTAAAGCAGCAAACTAGATGGGCCGATCTTTCCGATGTGTTATTTCCGGCTTTCAATCCCGACCCGTTCCTGACGAAGTTCTGCAGATACACAAAATTCGTGTACACCCCGTGGTTCACCGCACTTACCTTGAGCGGCTTCGCAGTGACCGCCTGGATCACCATCACGCATTGGGATCAGATCGGCCGTGACACTGTTCACTTCTACAACTTCACCAATAAGAGTTGGGGCGACATTATCGTTCTGTACGTGATTCTGTGCTGCATTGTGGTGGTTCACGAATTGGCCCATGCCTACACGTCAAAGCACTACGGCGGGCGGGTGACCGCCATGGGATTCGCACTCGTGTATCTGACGCCCGCGGTTTATACGGATACCACCGAGGCCGACGTGATGGCGACGCGGTACCAGCGCTTAATGGTGACGATCGCTGGTGTGTGGTCCGAGCTGATGATCTGCTCGGTCGCCACGATCATCTGGTGGGGGACGGCGCCAGATACAGCCGTTCACGACGCGGCGTACTTCATGATGATGTTGACCGGAATCGTGTCCATCCTTCTGAACTGGAACCCATTGATGAAACTCGACGGCTACTACATGCTCACCGACATCACGGGCATCTCAGACATCAAGGAAAACTCCACGGCATACGTTTCCGCGTGGGTGAAGAAGCATATCTGGCGCTTACCCGTGGAGATTCCCTATGTACCTAAGCGGCGCCGCTTGGGATTCGTCATATACGCGCTCCTATCAGGTGTTTATAGCTATACGGTGTTGTACATTCTCGCTAGGTTTGTTGGGAACATCGTGCGCAACTTCAGCCCAGAGTGGGGCTTCGTCCCAGAAATTGGCGTTGCGTTGATGATCTTCCGTTCGCGAATCCGTTTGTTGGGGAACTTTATGAAATTCGTTTATTTGGACAAGAAAGACCGAATCATTGCCTCGTTTACACCAAGAAACTCGGCGCTGGCCGCGGTTGCACTGATAGTGCTTTTAGCCTTGCCCTTGTGGCGCCAATCAGCCACCGGAAGATTTCTCTTGGAACCTACTCACGTCGCAGAAGTGCGCGCATTTGTTCCTGGCTTGGTTGCTCAATTGAATGTTGGCGAAAGCGATCAAGTCAACCAGGGTGCTCTGCTCGCCACGCTGCGCGACTCGCCACTTCAGTCGGATTTGGAGAATGCCCAAGCGAACCTGCTGATGGCCTCCGACCGGGCCAAGCAGGCGTCCCTGCGTTATTCGGATTATGGCGTAGCTCTGACAGAACGTGAGCGAATGAGTCGCAACTACGAGCAGGTCTCCGAGATGGTAGGAGCGTTGGAACTTCGAAGCCCCATAGCAGGCATCGTGATCACACCTCGCGTCCAAGACCGGTTGGGCAGTTATCTAAGAGAGGGGCAAGAATTGCTCGTGGTTGCTGATGTGTCTTCGCTACGGGCGCGCATTTACGTTTCCGAATATGACCTACGCAAGGTCCGGAATCACGCTGTGGCGCAGCTTCAGGTGCAGGGCCTGTTTAAGACCTGGGGCGCACACGTCACCGCAATCGCAGCACGCCCAACCGAGTTGGACCCGAGCCTCTCGCCACAAGTGGAACTCCAGGGGACCACTCCGCCGCATTTCTATGTGGTAGATCTGAATGTTCCCAATTCCGACGGGCTTCTAAAACCTGGGATGACCGGCTTCGCACGAGTCTATGGGGTGCGGCGAAGCGCACTGGGTCTGGGCTGGGAAGCATTCGCCGACTTCTTCGGACGGAAAATCTGGTAGGTACCGATCGTTCGAACCCGAAATGGAATGGAATAAGGAGGGGCCACCTTTGCAGTGGCCCCCGCTAATTCTTTTAGGTTCCGATAAAGCCACCGAGTTGTTACATCTTCAAGTCGACCGTTGCCTTGCGCAGACCGGGGACGTCGATCTTTGCCTTGCGCAGACCGGGGACGTCGATCTTTGCCTTGCGCGATGCCGATCCGTCATTCGTCGCAACTGGAGAACTGGCGACGTTGGCCTTCTTGGTGGTCTTCAGAGTGCTAATCAAACTCTTCTTCTCGATGGACATTCGCTCCCCCTGTTTTGTTTGCGTGGATTTGTCTTTGGCAGACGTGTCTAAAGAGAGCAGGAATGTTGCCAAAGTCGGAACGGCCGACGCGGACAGACGCTCATAATGAAAATGGGCAGGTTAGTACAAAAGTACTGCTGACCTGGAGTACCCAGTCGGTGAAAAATTCCGTACATGGTGACAAATTAACCTACAGTAGGTTAATTTTTAACCTTCTACGGGCCGGTAAGCTCCAAACCGGACCGGCCGAAAGAAACTGACCCTCGCGCGCGGCTACCTCGCCACGTCCCTTAGGAAGGCTCATCGGCAGCCGTGACGCCGAGGCAGTGGAAAGAAAAAATCGCGTGACGGCGGCAGGTTGCAACCCTAAAGCAGTTCCATGATTTATGTAGCGAGAAACGCCTGCCCGACCGCCCGGCGATACAAGCTGCTCTAGTCGATGTGGTGTTTGCGGCAGAGGTATTTCATGCGCTGCGGATCGATATGGAGCAGAGTGGCGGCGGCGGTTTTCTTGCCGTTGGTGCGGCGCAGGGCAGCGTTCAAGTAGGCAATCTCGATCTTTTCCATCTCGCTATCGAAATCGACACCACCTTCGGGGATGAGGATGGCTTCCTGGCTGGCCGCGCTGTGTTGCAGCATGTGTTGCGGGAGATGCTCCGGAGTGATCTCCGGCGAATTAACCATCACCACCAAACGCTGGATGACATTTTCCAACTCGCGGACATTGCCGGGCCAACTGTAGTCCTCGAGAATCTCCAGAACATCGGGCTGCAACGATTTGAGGGGCTTTTTGGCCGATGCGCAATAGACGCGCAGGAAGTGATCCACCAGAATGGCGACGTCACCTTCGCGTTCGCGCAAAGGCGGGACGTGGATGGGAACTACGTTGACGCGGAAATAGAGATCCTCGCGAAAGCGGCCCTTGCGAACGCAGTCTTCGAGGTCGTCGTTTGTTGCGGAGATCAGGCGGAAATCGATCTTCCTGGCGGAACGGCTGCCCAGGCGTTGGACGGAGTGCTCTTGAAGGACGCGCAGTAATTTACTTTGCAGGCTTGGATGGAGGGTGGTGATTTCGTCGAGAAAGATCGTGCCAGTGTGGGCGAGCTCGATCAGCCCGGGCTTAACCGCATCAGCGCCGGTGAACGCGCCTTTTTCGTAACCGAAAAGCTCGGATTCCATGAGCGTTTCGGGAAGGGCGGAACAGTTGAGAGCAATGAAGGGCCTATCGGCGCGATCGCTGCATTGGACGATGGCGTTGGCGATCAATTCCTTGCCGACTCCGCTTTCGCCGCGCAAGACCACGCTAGCGCCGGTGTGGGCAACCGCCTCGACGGCTTGATAGATTTTCTGCATAGCGGGGCTGGAGCCGATGAGGCCGTGGAAGGCGTTGCCGCGTTCGACTTGCTGAACCAGGCGGCGACCCTCTAGTTCGAGGGCACGCTTTTCAATGGCGCGAAGAAGCACGATTTTCAGTTCGTCGTAGTTTAGGGGGAAGAGGAAAAATTCGTCGGCGCCGGCTTGGCTGGCCTTCAAGGGGATAGAACGATTGTTGGTTTTGGTGAAGGCTACCAGCACAACGTCGTCGCGAATTTTGCGAACCTCCTCCAGGACGTCGAGCCCGTCAGTGGGCCCATCGCCGATGGCATCGAGATTAAAGAGAATGGCGTGAAGTCCGCTGGTTTCCAGGATGGTCTTGATTTCGGCTTCGGTGGTGGCCAGGCAAGTACGGAATTCATTGCCGAGCCGCTTGCGAATTTCCGGATAAGGTTCGGAGTCGTCGGTGATGACCGCGAGGGAGTAGCGCTCGACGCTGGTGGCGGCTTCAGGCAAAGGGCGGGCTCCGTTGATGAGGGCCGATTATAGGGGAGAGACATTGCTGGTGGAAAGGCGAAAAAGAAAGAGGCGTGGCGGGACGGTGAGCAAACGGGTGGCCTGGAGGCACCAAAACCGCGAGGGTCATACCTGATGACAGCTGCGAGGACACTCACAACGGCTGAACCGGATTGAACTTACGCCTAGTGCGGCATTGCGGAAGCCGCGCCCTGACGATGAGCAGCGGCTCAGCGGCAAAAAGCCATTCTGATCTCGCGCTAGGCATCAAGGCACGGCTGCGAAGACCCACGCGAGTCGGTCAGGGCGCTAGAAGCGCACGGTCGAAAGATACTTGTAGCCATCGGTGAGTGTGGCCCAAGGATCTTTGGGGGAATCATGTTCCAGGAAATAGTGTTGAATGCCGGCCTGATCGGAGTAAGAGAAGATGCGCTTCCAGTCAATGATTCCGGATCCCGGTGCGATCATGTCCTCTTTCTCGATCTTTTCCGGACGATACGAGGCAATCTGGTCGGGAGCCAAGTGTGGAAGAGTCTTAAAGTCCTTCACATGGACGAGAGGGAAGCGGTCGGGATTGCTTTTGAAATACCAGACGGGATCTTTTCCGGCAACGCTGATCCAGCCCAGATCCATTTCCATCTTGACCAGTTTGGGATCCGTGGAAGCGAGAAGGTAGTCGTACGGGAGCTTGCCGTCGAGAGCGGCGTCGGGACCGAACTCCCACCAGTGGTTATGATAGGCGAACTGTATGCCGGCTTTTTGACTGGCTTCACCCGCTTTGTTGAAGGTGTCGACCACACCCTTCCAGCCGTCAGCGGTTTTGCGCAGGTTCTCGTCGATCCACGGGCAGACGATGAAAGTGTGGCCAACGATCTTGGCGGCTTCCAGGGTTTCCGGCCAATGCTTTTGCACCACATCGTAGCTGACGTGGCAGGAAGGAGCGCTCAGGCCGTTTTTGTCCAGCACGGCGCGAACGTCTTTGGGTGAGTGATCGAAATATCCCGCAAATTCGACTTCCTTATAGCCGATGCCCGCGACTTTGGCGATAGTGCCGTCGAAGTCCGTCTTCATCATCCCGCGAACGGTATACAGCTGAACGCCCACTTTTTCGATGCGGTGGCTGGCGGCGAAGCTGCGGGAAGGTAGAGCGGCGAGAACTCCAGTGGCTAGCGAAGCTTCCAAAAACGTACGTCGATGCATGAGTTGTTGCATGAGTGCCCTCCGGGGGAAACAGACTGCTGACTCGTAATTGCGACGTGCGAATCGAATATACGACGGCTCGAACGTGAAAGTACACCGTGGATGGTGAGTGCGGAGCAAGAGTGGCGTTTGCGAACAAAAGTTATGCGGGACACGGTCTGGGCGGCGGCCGCGTCCCGCAAACTTGGGGTGTGGGGTCAGAACTGGAACCGCAGACCGAACTGCATGATGCGCGGGTTATGCGCACCGTTCAGAACCAGGAAGCCACCGCAGGTAGGATCTGTGCCTGCGGCCAACGCGGCCACCGGAGAGCAGCCCATACCAAGAGTGCCGCCCGCTCCACCGGAGCCGCCGGGATTAGTGCCACTGAACGAATCGAGTTGCGTGTGGTTGAAGGTGTTGAAGGTTTCCCAACGGAACTCGAAGGCATAGCGCTCTTTGAATTCGAAACGCTTGAACAGTCCCATGTCGAAATTCAAGCGGCCGGGCATCCGCATCATGTTGCGAGCCGCGTCGCCAAAGGTGAGGCCCACAGGGATGTCGAAAGCCGTGGGGTTGTAGAGAAGCTTGCCGAAAAGACCTGTGGCGTGGAAGGCGTCTTGTACGGCGGCAGGAACGACGTTGGGATTGCCGACCACGTCGGGATAGGAGCCCGTGCCGACGCCATTCGCCACACCAGCATTGTCGGAGTAGGTTGTGCCGTTGTTCACGGTAAAGGGAGCCCCGGTCTGCGCGATCGTGATGCCGGACCATTGCCACCCGCCCAAGAGAGTGTGCTTCCATCCGGAAGAGTGCCTGAATGCAGGGATGGCGTAGACGTAGCTGAGAGAGAGGGACTGGCGGATGTCGAAGGCCGAACTAGCGCGGCTCGCTTTGGGATCGTAGGAATTGGCGAAGAGGGTGTCGTAACGATCGGAAGAATTGTCGATGGAGTGGCTCCAGGTATAGCTGGCGCCGAAGGTGACGTCGCCAAAAGAGCGGCGAGCGCTGGCTTGGAGCGAGTTGTAGATGGAATTGGCGGAGTTGTCGAGGCGAGTGATGCTGCCCATGCCCTGATAGGGACGGTAGTAGCTGGCAGCAGGATTTCCGCAAGCGACGAAGAGATTCTCGACGGCTTGGCCGGTAATAGTAGTGCCGTCCGCGAGCGTGGCGGTGGTTGGCAACCCTTCGCTATTCGGCGAGCCGAAGTTGGCGCAATCCGCGGTGGTGATTGGTGATTTAGTAGCCAGAAAGGGATTCTGGCTGGCCGGCACGGGTTGCAACTGATTCAGGTCGTAGATGCGCGTCAGGTGGGTGCCTTTGCTGCCGACATACGCCACAGAAGTCACCACGTGGTCGGGGAGCTCGTGTTCCACGCCCAAATTCCACTGCTGCATGTAGGGCCACTGGACCTGGTTCGGAATGGAAGTGGCGGTGAACGGGCTGGGGTAGCCTTGTGAGCCGCCGCCGACGTTGGGATAGCCGGTGATGGTGCTGACCGAGCCGTTCTGCACCAGAGGAGAAGGATTGCCCTGCAAGGACTCGGCGTTAGCTTCGTTGCCGTTCATGTGTTCAAAGAAAATGCCGTAGCCCCCGCGGATGGCCCACTTGCCATTGCCGAAGGGATCATAAGCAAAGCCGAGGCGAGGGCCGGGGTTGACGTATTTATTTTTCATGCAGCCGGTAGTGGCAACGGGGATGTACGAGACTGCGGGCTTGCTGGCGCCGCACTGCTGGAAACCGTTGAACTGGTCGACGCCGGGCAGCAACAGTTGTGAATAATTAGGATCGGTGTAAGGCCACAGGACTGGGCCAGTGGGAGGCACGTAAGCCGCTGGAGAGAAGTTGAACTCCTTGTCGAATTTTTCCTGATAGCGTCCGTAGAAGCTCCAACGGAGACCGAGGTTCAACGTGAGCTTGCGGGTGATGCGCCAGTCATCCTGGAAGAAGGGTTCGAAGATTTTGTAGCGGTCATAGAAATAGGGTTGCGCGCTGGTTTGCGCGTAGGTGCCAATTTGGCCGAGCAGTAGATCGGCGAAGGGATTCCCGGTGCTGTTGGGATTGCTGGTGTAGTAAGAGAGTTGTCCCTGAATGTCTACGCTGGATTCCTGATTCTTTTGAGCGAAGACGAAATAGCCGCCGAAGAAGAAGGTGTGCTTGCCGACAACAGCGGTCATGATGTCGCGATAGGTGTAGGTGGGGTTGGCATTCTTCCACGGGAAGTAGCCGGTGTCGACAGAGAAGCCGCCGCTACCGTAAACGGTGCCGGGAGTGTTGCCGACCGAGAACGCGGGAATTTTGTTGGCTTGCGTAAACGCCGCGGGGAACAGGGGAACCAGGTCAAGGCCGCCGGAGGGCAGGCTGACGTTGCCCAATTCGCTGAGGATGATGTGGTCAGCAGTGTAGCTGGCCACAAATTCGTTGAGCAGCTTGGAAGAGAAGTTGGAGGTGAGACGGGCCACGAAGCTGGTGGTCGGGCCCTTGAAGCTGGTGTTGGTGTTATCGAAGGTGTTGGGGTAAACGCCCCACAGGGGGCCCTGATTGATGGTCTGCCAGCTATCGTGAATGTAGCGGAGGGTGAGGCGGTGGTTATCGGTGAGATTGTGGTCGATGCGAATCAGTTCCTCGCGCCAATCGGTTTTGTAGCTGGGATTCACGATGTACGCGGGTAGGGGCTGCCCGGCGGCCTGGCCGGCGGCGTATGTGCTGTTGGTGGAATTCGCCTTCGGGATCAGACCGAGGAGAGTATTCGCGGTGGACGAGAAGCTGCCGGCGTTGGGCAGAGTATTGTTTAGGAACGGGGTCGCGGTAGTGCCGTCGGATGTGCCGGACTGGTAAGGACAATCGGGATAAGCGCTGACCGAGAAATTCGCGCCGGTGTATGCGGGACAAACATCGTTGAAATTGCCCGCCCGTTCGGCGGTCGAAGGAACGTTCTGGCTGATGGTGCCGCCTGGAACGATTTCCTTGCGCCACTCCTGGGACCAGAAAAAGAAAGTTTTCCTCTTGGAATTGTTGTAGAGGTGTGGAATGTAGACCGGGCCACCAAAGGTGTAACCGAAATCGTGCTTCTTGTATTCCGGACGGGCAATGCCTTGGCCGGCGTTTTGCCAGGAGTTGGCGTTGAAGACTTGATTGCGGAGATATTCAAAGGCACTGCCGTGGTATTGGCTGGTGCCGGACTTGGTTTCCACTTCGACCGTGCCGGAACCGTTCTTGCCGTATTGCGCGCCATAGTTGGAAGTGAGTACCTTGAATTCGGCGATGGCTTCGAGGTTGGGGTAGACGTTGAGGGTGGCATTGGAACCATTGTCCATGTTGTCGCCGCCGTCGATTTCCCAGTTGTTATATTCGGTGCGACCACCATTAATGCTGTAAGCGATGCTGCCATTCACGCCGACCACGCCTTCGTCCTGGCCGGTCTGGTTGACTACACCGGCGGAGAGGTTAATAAGCTGAGTAAAGTTGCGGCCATTCAGTTCAAGCTGACTAATTTGTTTGCCGGTGACGGTGTTGCCGATCTCCGATGATTCGGTATCCACTTGAGCGACGCTTTCCCCGGTGACTACGACTTCTTGCGTGACGGTACCGACGGTGAGAACGACGTCGACGCGGGCCTTCTGAGCGATGGTAAGCACGACGGCTTTGGCTTCGAATTTCTGGAAGCCCTTGGCGGTAACGATGACATCGAAAGTGCCGGCGGGCAGTGCGGACACAACGTACAGACCGTCGCTGTTGCTGACTGTCGTGCGAGTTAAGTTCCCGCCGGAACTGATGACCAGCACCTGAGCTCCAACCACCGCGGCGCCGGAAGTGTCAGTCACAGTGCCGCTAATCAGCGCGTTTTCCTGGGCGCGGGTGGAAAACGGGACCAGAAGCAACAGAACAAGTATTGGGAGAAGTAAGGCGACCGGGTTTTTCTTGAGGCGCCCCAAAACAACTGTACATGGTTTCACAAAGGACCTCCGTCATGCGCACGGTCTTAGAGGCTTCTCGCTGCTGCGAGATGTGAGGAAGAGTGAGAATAGGCGGGCACACCACTCCGTCAAGCAAGAGCCACTCGCCCGGACATCTCCGGTCCTCGACGGAACACAACTCCGGAAAAGCCTTATTAAATCGAGTTAATACTGCGAAGAAGTGCGGGTGTCAAGAGCAAAATGAGAAACCGGAGGCAGGGTATGAGGTGAGCGAGCTGGCCAGAAGGTTGTGTGTCGTTCCAGATCAGGTTGAAGGCGCGCGGAAAGTGGCGGAAACTGCACAAGGGATGAGAGTTGCGGCAACAATGCGGAAGGGGTTAATGGTCCCGGTACTTACCGTGTTATGTACCGGTCTGCTTGTGACCATGATCACAGGCCTTGATGCGTCAGGCCAAACGAGCGCCACGCAACAACGATCGAATACAACCGCTGCGCAAGCGTGGTTCGAAAAAGGCCAGCAGGCGCTGAAGGTGGGTGAGTTGGACGCAGCGGAAGAGGCGTTTCGTCATGTGCTGACTCTGGATCCACGATCCGGAGCGGCGTATGCGAATTTGGGCGTGGTGGAAATGCGCCGGAAGAATTGGGACCGAGCGCTGAAAAACCTAGAGAAGGCCGAGCGGCTGTCTCCGAAGATGGCCGGAATTCGATTGAATATTGGATTAGTGCAGTTCCGCCGGCAAAATTACGCGGCGGCAATTCCGGTGCTCGAAAGCGTGGTTCGGGATGACCACAATTCCATGCAGGCGCGTTATCTGCTGGGACTCTGCCAACTGTTTGTCCAACAGTATCCTGCGGCGGCGAAAACGCTACAGCCGCTGTGGGAGCAAATGCAGAATGACGTGACGTATCTGTATGTTCTGGGCATTGCGGCGAATAGCGCGGGAGAAAAGGCGCTGGATGAGAAAGCGATGCAGCGTTTGCTGCAGGTTGGTGGAAATTCGCCGGAATTGCACTTGATTTTGGGCAAAGCGTATCTGCAGCATCGCGAATTCCAGAAAGCGATTGAGGAATTCCATGCGGCGCTGGCAAGCGATCCGAGTCTGCCGTATGCACATTTCAATTTGGGTATGGCCTACGTGGATTTGGGGGAAAGCGAAAAGGCGGAGGTGGAGTTTCGTAGGGATATTGAATTGGAACCGGACCTGGCGGAGAACTACGAACAATTGGCCGAGTTGTACAACCGCCTGCGCAGGGACAGCGACGCCGAAGCGGCTTGCCGGAGGGCGCTGGACCTGAATCGGCGCTCGGCAGAGGCGTGGTTTGTGCTGGCAAAGGTTCAACAGCGGCGCGGGAACGTTGCGGAGGCGCTGACGGCGGTGGACGAGGCGACCAACGTGGCGCCCGGGAATGAGAACGTGCTGTTTCTGCGCGCGCAAATCCTGCAAAAACTGGGACGCACAGCAGAAGCGGACGCGGCATTCGAAAAGGCGAAGAACGTGATGGAGGTGGGCGAGCATAAAGGTCTGGACCAGTTGGGAGGAAAGATTGTGCCGAGTCCGGAGTTGAAGCAGGCTCCGGAGTAAGAGTCTCGCCGAGAGAATGGCCAAACACGGCTGTACGCACGTGCCTTCGTTGAAGCAACTCTACAGATTGGGATAGCTCCAGGGGCCGCGCGCTTGTTCCAGTGATTCGGCGACTGCCAGGAGAAGTTCCTCTTCGTAAGGGCGAGCGACCAGTTGCACGTTGATCGGTAGACCTTCAGACGAGCGGCCGAAGGGCAGAGAGAGTCCCGGGAAGCCGGCCACGTTGAGCCACTGACAAAAGCGCATGGTGTCGCGATAGTTGTGAGGGTCGCCGGGACGATAGTTGCCGGAGCCATGGCGAAACGCCGGGGCAGTCGAAACCGGCGAGAGCAGAACGGGGATGTCGCGCAACTGTTGGAGCAGATCAGAGCGCAGACGGTCGCGTTCGGCGCAGGCGTTCATGAAGGATTCAAGCGTAACGGGCGCATCGGCGCCGCAGATTTCCAGATAGTGCCGCAACATAGGACTGAGGGAGTTCTCCTGTCCGCGGGAACCGCGGCGAATCAGGTGGGCGATGGCGGGACCGAAGAAAAACCACCAAAGCTCAAGCGCACGATCGAGATATTTGAGCGTGATGGGCTCGACGCGGTAGTCCAGATCGCAGAGAAACTGCATGGCGAGACGAACCGTGGACAGAGTCTCCGGAGTGGCGCGGCCCAGTTCGGAATTCTCCAGAATCCCGATGCGCAGGCCGCGCAGTTCGGCCGGAGTCACTTTGCGCACCGGAACGGGAGCCGAAAGGGCGTCACCGGGATCCGGGCCGGCCATGGTTTCGAACAGAAGGCGCACGTCATCGACCGTTCTGGCCATGGGTCCAACCACTCCAATCCAGCCAAAGGCTCCGGCCCCCGACGGAAAATGGCCGGTGGAGGGAATGCGGCCGGGAGTAGGCTTGAGCCCGCAAACACCCGAAAAGTGGGCGGGAGTGCGAATGGAGCCGCCGCCATCGCTACCTACTCCGCCCATGGAGCAGCCCGATGCGATAGCGGCCGCTTCGCCGCCGCTGGAGCCGCCCGCCGAGAAGTCAAAATTCCAGGGGTTGGAAGTTCGGCCGTGAACGACATTGTCGGTTTCGTAGGCCATCAGGAATTCGGGGGTGTTGGTGTTGCCAACCAGGATCGCGCCGGCGGATTCCAGACGGGAGACCAGCGGAGCATCACAAGTGGGCACGTAATCCTTGCGCAAGAGCGAACCGGCGGGGCAGGGCCAACCGGCGACGTCGATGCAGGATTTGATGGTGAGCGGAATCCCAGTGAGGCGATTTGGTTCTTCGCCGCGCGAAAAGGAGAGTTCGGCATTGCGCGCTCGGGCCAGAGCTGATTCAGCGTCGAGATGAACGAAGGCGTTGAGCTTGGGTTGGAGGCGCTGAGCGCGTTCAACATGAGCGGTGATGACCTCAACGGGAGATACTTTCTTAGTTCGGTACGCGCGGGCGGTTTCAGAGATATTGGAATAGAAGAAAGGAGGCATAAGTCTCTTCAGCACGTTACTGGGAAACTCGGCTGGTGGTCAAACCACAGCATGGCCGGACGATTTGGGACAACGGCGGATGCGGGTACAAAAACGGTTGACGATGCAGTGAGCAGCCGCGAGAATCGGTAAGACGATAATTGCCTTTTCGATTGGCCGCGTCCAGAAAGAGCTTTCCTTGATGAGATCCACGAAACGAAATTGGCAGGTTGTGTTGTGGGTAGGCAGTGTTGGTGTCCTTGGAATAGCCGTGAGTTGCTGGCCGGATTTACGTTCCCACGCCGCACAAACCAGCGCAGCCTCGAAGACGTCCGCCACGCAGAAAATCTCGAACGAAGCGCTGCGACTCAATAATTTGGGCGTGGCGTTCATGAACCAGGGGAAGTCGGCAGAGGCGCTGAGGAGATTCGAGCAGGCCTTGGCTGCGGACCCGAGTTTCGAGCAGGCACGTCTGAACCTGGGCGTTTCGTTGATGGCACAACAGAAACTGGAACAGGGGCGCGCCGCGTTGGAGGAAGCTTCCACCAAGCTGCCCGACGATCCTTACGTTTGGTACAACCTCGGACTCGCGTACAAAGATTCAGCTCAGCTGGAGAAGGCCATTGCGGCTTTTCAACAAGTCGAGAAAATCGCGCCGGATGAACCTGACGCATTTTATTTCGAAGGGTTTTTGTATTCGCAACTGCAGAAGTACGACCAGGCCATTGCGGCTTTCAAGCGGGCGCTGGAAATCGAACCCACCCACGCGTCCGCGCTGTTTGGACTGGCGAAAGCGTACCAGCGCAAGGGAGACGTCGACACTGCGCGTGAAGGCATAAAGCACTTCCAGAAAATCACCGCGCAACACTTGGGAACGCCTTTCGGAGCCGGGTACGGAGATCAGGGGAAATATTCGTTGGCGGAGTTTGTGCACGGAGCGGATACCAATGCTCCTGCGGAAATTCCTGTGCATTACGAGGCTAAGCCGGTAACGCAGTTAACGGGCGCCAGCGCTGGGGTCTGCGTGTTCGACTATGACGGGGATGGCAAGCCGGATTTGTTTTTGGTTGCGGGCGGCAGTGGCAGCAGTCAGCTGCTGAGAAATGTGGGTGGCGGCAAATTCGAAGACGTCACCAGCAAGGTGGGATTGGCGGTGGCGGGCCAGGGTCTGGGGTGTGCTCCCGGAGACTACGACAACGACGGAAAGACCGACCTGGTGGTTTGTGAAGCCGATGGGGTGCGACTGTTTCACAACGATGGTGGGAAATTCACCGACGTGACCGACAAGGTAGGCATTGTTCGCGAGAAGGGATGCGTGAGCACGACGTTCGTTGACTACGACCACGACGGCGATCTGGACCTGTATGTAACCATGGCGCCCGGCAGCGGACAAAAGAATAAACTGTGGCGTAACAACGGAAATTCCACCTTTACCGACGTCTCTGGAGAATCTGGGTTGGGGATAGACGCGACGGGCGCGGACGTGGCGGTCACGGATTTTAACAACGATCGCGCTATTGATTTTGTGATTGCCGGCGGAGCACCGGGCGCGGCCATTTATCTCAATCCGCGCGAAGGGAAGTTTACGCCCCTGCCGGGAGTTGATTTCACAAAAGAAGGGCTGCCGCCGGCCGTGGGTGTTACGGTTTTCGACTTCAACAAGGATGGCTGGATGGATCTCGCGTTTACGCACGCGGGGGCGCCAGGAATCAGTTTGTGGCGCAATGTGGGTGGCAAGAAACTGGAACGTGTGCCCTTGCCGGATTTTGGGTGGAGGCAGGGTTGGGGCATCAGTTGGATCGATTACGACAACGGCGGCTGGTTGGATTTGCTGGCTGTGGGACAAGGCGCTACCGGTCCTGAAATTCGCATGCTGCGGAACCTGGGCGACGCGGGTTGGGCAGATGTCACCAAGCAGCTGCAGTTGGATGGAGTGAAGCTGGATCAGCCCAGGGCACTTGCCGTGGCGGACTTCAAGGGAGACGGGAGTCCGGACGTGGTGGTGACGCAGGCATCCGGCTCGCCGCTGATGCTGCAGAACATTGGCGCGAATAAGAATCACTGGATGCAAGTGGACCTGAAGGCGCTGAACGACAACAAGAGCGGCATCGGAACGAAGGTGGATGTTTACGCGGGCGCCCTGTATCAGAAGTTCGAAGTTTCGGGATCGTCGGGCTACTTAGGGCGAAATTCCGGAATCCTGTTGGTGGGTTTGGGAGCCGAGAAGGTGACCGACGCGGTGCGACTGTTGTGGCCCACTGGAGTCCCACAGGATGAAGTTGATCTGGCGTCCAACAAAGCGCAGGCTATCGGCGAGCTGGACCGGAGGGGAAGTTCGTGTCCCATTCTGTTTGCGTGGAATGGCAAAGAATACCAGTTTATTGCCGACATGATCGGGCCGGGCGTTGTGGGCCATTGGATCGCGCCGGGTCAACGAGACGTGCCTGATCCGGATGAATACTTGAAGGTGCCGGCAAAAAGTGTGCAGGTGAAAGACGCCGCATTAAGTTTCCGGTTCATGGAGCCGATGGAAGAGACCGTGTATTTGGATCAAGTGCGACTGTTGGCGGTGGATCATCCTGCGAACGTCGAGGTGAATCCGAACGAGCGTTTTGTGAGCAATCCGCCATTTCCTGAATTTCGGGTAATCGCTACTGAGAATGCGCGGTTGCCGGTGGGTGCGTGGGACGATCACGGACACGATGTCTTGCCGTTGCTGGCGAAACGCGACCGCAAGTATGTGGTCGATTTCGAAGGCCTACCGTTTGCGGGTTTTGCCAAGCTGCACTGGATTGAACTGGATTTGGGCGATTGGGACGCCGCCAAACCACTCCGGTTGTTGCTCGACGGCTACACCGATTATTTCACCGCGACGTCGATGTACTCGGCGGATCAGGCGGGGATCAAAGTAATCGCGCCGTACGTGGAAGCGCAGAATGCGCGAGGCCAGTGGGTGCGGGTGGTGGAAGACATGGGATTCCCGGCGGGACTGGCGCGAACCATGGTGACCGACCTCAGTGGCAAAGTTCCGGCTGGAACACGGCGAATTCGCATCGTTTCGAACCTGAAGATTTATTGGGATCGAGTGAGGATCGATCAAACTCCGGAAGTGAAAAACGTGCAGGTGAGCGAAGTGCCCCTGGCCACCGCGGAACTGGCATTCCTAGGGTATCCGAAGGAGATTCGGTTGAATCCGTCGAGCGACACCGTGTATTCGTACACACAGCGTAGTCCCACCGGCCCCTACGCTCGCGCAGCGGGGAACTATACGCGGTACGGAGACGTAAAAGAGCTACTCAAGCGCTCCGACGATAAGTTTGCGGTGTTCAGTTCCGGCGAAGGCGTAAAGCTGGAATTTGATCCGGCCGGACTGCCGCTGCTGCCCTCGGGGTGGGCGCGGGATTATTTTTTCTATGCGGACGGATTCGAGAAGGATTTGGACTTTTACGCGGCGAACGCGTTCACCGTGGAGCCGTTGCCCAGACACGGGCTGATCGCCTATCCGTATCCGGAAAATAACGAATATCCCTTGGACCCGGAACATCTGACATACCAGTTCGAATACAATACCCGGCAACGTTCCGATCGCATGCCGGCGAATTTGCGCTACGAATATCCCGCACCAAAGTGAGGAAGCGTACATGCGAAGAAGCGGCACCTCCACCATACGGGATGTGGCCCGGGAGAGCGGCTATTCGGCATCGACGGTTTCCATCGTTCTGAATAACGCTCCACTGTCGCGCTACATTCCGGAAGACACAAAAGGAAGAATCCAAACGGCAGCCCGGCGATTGGGTTACCGCCCGAACCCGTTGGCGCGGTCATTGCGAAGCCAGCGTTCGAACATTGTTGGCGTGATGGTGTTCGACATCACCGACCCGTTCTGCACGCCGATCCTGCGCGGGTTGGAAAATGCTCTGTATCAGGCCAGCTATTTATCGCTGCTGGCCGACGCGCACAATGAACCGCATCGGTTCGAGCGCTATTTGGAAATGCTGTTGGACCGGCGAGTGGAGGGATTGATCGTCATAGCCAATTGGCTCGTGACGGACATCAAGTTGCTCGCGGATCTAACCGGCAAGCACGTTCCCACGGTGATCGCTGGAAGGGCCTTCGAGATTGAGAACGTCAGTACCGTCTCGGTGGACAATGAGAACGGGGCGGCACTGGCGCTGGAACATTTGTACAATCTGGGCCATCGGCAGATTGCATTTTTGCGTGGGCCGAAGACCTTGGCGAGCAGTGCCCAACGCTGGAAAGGCATTCGCGCGTTCGCGCAGTCGGTGGGTCTGCGACTCGACCCCAAACGCATCGCGGAGCTGCCGGAATCGCAGGATCCGAACTCCAGTTTCGAAGCCGCGGGGCACTTGACGACCGAGTTGCTGGCCAGAGGCAATTCGTTCAGCGCGCTCATGGCTTTTGACGATATGACCGCACTGGGCGCGCTGCGCGCGTTAAAGAAGAAAGGCCTGCGCGTACCGGAAGATTGCTCAGTAATTGGATTCGACGATGTGGCACAGGCCAGCCTTTCACTGCCGTCACTGACAACAGTGCGCCAACCGATGGAGGCGATGGGCTCAATGAGCGTGGGGATGATTTTGGATGCGATCAAGGCCGTGAATCAGAAGCAGGAAGTCCCGGTGATGCGCAAGAAAATTCCAGCGGAGTTGGTGGTGCGAGAGTCCACAGGAAGCCTGAGCAATTCGTAAGCGGATCGGCTCGCGTCTTTTGCGTGGAAAGAAAGCAAGTTCCGCGCTAGGTTCAGAATACAGATCGAGCGTTTTTCCGTTGGCGATCGTGAAGAACTGCGCCCAAGCTCCAAAGAGGTGCCCTGCAAAGCCGCGACCGTGTTGTTGACCCTAGGCGCCGACCGTGATCCAGGATTTGTTTCGGGCGCTGTCAGCGATCGCTTCGCACAACACCAGTTCTTCATGACCAGTTTCGAACGTTGGGAAATTGCGCGGGGCGCGCATGTTGCCCGCAGCGATGTAAGCATAGACGTCCTTGAAAAGTTGCACGAATGTGTCCGGATAGCCTTCCGCATGCCCGCCTGGATATGCGGCGTAGCCGCGAGATTCCGGAGCTTGCAAGGCTGGGTCCTTTGGCAGGACTTCGCAGGCGCGCTGGCGCCGGCCAATCCATAACTGGTTGGGCGATTCAGAATCGAAGGCCAGCGACCCTTCCGAGCCATCAATTTCAAACCACAAACGGGCTTTGCGGCCGGGACTGACTTGTGAAACGGTCATCACGCCGTGAGCTTCATTTTCGAAGTGAAGCAAGACCGATGCGTAATCGTCGGTGGAGATCATCACCTCTTCCGTTTCCGTGGCAGCGGCTTTTTGAAAAGATTCGACACGGCCTTTGGGGCGGTGACGAGTGGCAAGCACAGTGGCCAAGTCGGCGCACAATGCGGAAACTTTGCTGCCTGTGAGCCAAGTGACCAGATCCAGCCAGTGCGTACCGATGTCCGAGACGGCGCGAAGTTCTCCACCGAGCTTTGCTTCCAGGCGCCAGTTCCAGTCAGAGGGAAAGAGCAGCCAATCCTGGAGGAAACTGCCGTGAACGAGTCTGACCTGCCCGATCACGCGTTCACGAATTAAGATACGGGCCTCCTGACAGAGCGGGTAATAGCGCAGATTGTAGGTAACTGCCCCGACTAGGCCCGTTTCTTTGAGCAGAGGAAGAAGCGCTGCGGATTCGCGGGAATCGAGTGCCAGCGGCTTTTCGCACAAAACGTGCTTGCCTGCACGCAGCAACTGGCTCGCTGCCTGAAAATGGAGATGATTAGGAGTGCAGAGATGGACGACCTGCACGGTACCATCAGCGGCTAGTTCGTCCAGGGAAGAATAAGCGCGATTGATGCGGAGGGACTCGCTGGCGGCTCGAGATCGCTCGGGCGTGCTGCCCAGAACGCCTTGGACCGTAATTCCCAGGCGGCGCAGCGCGTCCAAGTGCGCTCGTCCTACAAAGCCCAGGCCAACGATGGCGGCGTTTGATTGCATGGGAGCTTCCTTCCAGTGCGGAATTTAGAGCAGACACATTTTAGACCGAAATGTTGAGAGTGCAGCCGCGAGTTGGCGTGGAAGCGCATTCTGCGATTGGCACGCGGTGAGTGTACCACTTGAGCCGAAACGAAACTGGAGCGCTTACTTTGACTTTGGGCGGAATGCGTCGGACGGATCTAAATAGCTTTGCGACCAGAAAGCATCACGAGGGAGCGCGCCCGAAACATACTTCTGAATATCCGCCAGGGTGGCCGCAACGATTCCTCCGTCGGCTGCGTCGAAGATCACCACAACGCCTTGGGCAGTGGGTGTCACAGAAGCGGACTCTTTCAAACCCTTTTGAAATAAGGCTAGGCAATACTCCAACCGGACAGAAGGACCGGGCGTGTGTCAAATTTGCAGAGTCCGGTCGAAGCTGTGCGTGAAACCAACAGAGAGTTCGGAAAAGATTTTTTTGATTGGATTCAGAAAACTCTTGCGTCCCAGACAAAACTCGGAGTAGCATCCGGTCCGGTTCAGGGGCTGGAGATTTCGTCGCGCGCTCTTGACGGGAGACGCAACCATAGTTTTCGGCGAGCGTGGTGGATCGCGCTTGGGGTAAGTCGCGAGGAAATCCAGCCACGCTGGGTGTTTGGGTACACACACTCCCCAAAAAACTAAATCAAGAACGAGACTCTTGTTGTCTGCTCGACGTTGGTCGCCCGCGTTCAGAGGAGGCAGTATGGTCTGGACGGCACACCCATGCCGTCGTTTGCGGATGTCGTGAAACCAGACGAGGCGTGGGATTTGGTGCATTACCTGCGCACCCTGCAATACAACAATCCCAGCCCGGAACTGGCGTTATGGGAAAGCACTCCGGAAGGAAAGGCCATCGTCGAGGCCAAACGAGTGGAGAACACCAACACTGGGTCGGGAGTCAAACCCTAAGAAATAGCGGGAATTCGGGAGGCGAAATGAGAACGAACCATGCAGTGCTGGCAGCAGTAGCGATGCTGGCCGCGTCGGCGATGGCCATCGCCGGGCCGAGGCCGGCGGGAGGAACAGTCAGCGGTAAGGTGACCTACGAAGGAACGCCCGCCAAGATGAAGCCCATCGACATGTCCAAAGAACCATCGTGCGCCAAGATGTACCCCACGCCGCAGCTGGCGGAAACGGTGGTAACCAGTTCCGGAAACAGCCTGGAAAACGTGGTGGTGTATATCTCGGCTGGCGCGCCGGACGAACCGGCCCCATCGACCGCAGCGGTGTTCACGCAAAAGGGCTGCCGTTACATTCCGCACGTTCTGGCGTTACAGGTGAATCAGGAACTGAAGATTCAGAACGAAGACCAGACTTCGCACAACATTCATCCGTTGCCGAAGTTGAACCGCGAGTGGAACAAATCGCAGCCGCCGGGTACGCCCCCAATCAGCGAAAAGTACGACAAGGCGGAGATCTTCCCGGTGAAGTGCAACGTACACCCGTGGATGCATGGCAATTTTGCGGTGCTGAAGAATTCGCACTACGCGGTGACCGGCGACGGCGGCTCGTTCACGTTGAAAGACCTGCCTCCCGGGAAATACACGATAACGGCCTGGCACGAGTCCTACGGCGACCAGTCGCAGGAAGTGACGATCACAGGTTCAGAAACCAAGACCATCAATTTTGTATTCAAAGCCAAGCCCTACTAAGTAAGGGATTGGCGTTCCCGTTTGGTTCACACTGACAAAGGCCAATTCACATCTCGAGTACGGTTGATATCGCCCCCGATTTTGGGGCGGAGGCGAGGATCATGGGGAAACTGCTGGCAGTAGTGTTGGTGATTATAGCGATAGCGTCGGCGTACCCAATTGTGACCCACATGTTCGCGATGCCGCAGGACATTTCGACCCATGGACATGCCATCGATGAACAGTTCAAGGACACCATGTGGGAAGCCGGGATTTCATTCGTAGCCGCGCAGCTGGTGCTGGCCTTTTTCGTATGGTCGTTTTCGGGACGAACGCCGGGCAGTCCGTTGAAAAACTTCCCGGGTGGAGCGCGCGTAATGGTGATCGCAGCGTTCCTGCTGGTGGGAACGGAGATCCTGGCCCTGGGCGTGTTAGGGCAAAAGGCCTGGGCCAGTGTTTATTTCACCCCGGCGAAGCCGGACGCGATTCAAATTCAAGCGCAGGCGGAACAGTTCGCGTTTTACTTCCGTTATCCGGGGCCGGACGGAAAGTTCGGAGCCATCCATCCAGACAAAATTGACGAGGGCAACCAGAACTACTTCGGACTGGATCCCGCGAATGACGTAGCCGCGCGGGATGACATTGTGTCCGGCGAACTGGTCGTGCCGGTGAACCGGGAAATTCAATTGCTGATGCATGCCAAGGATGTCGGCCATTCGTTCTACGTTCGCGAATTGCGTATCCAGCAGGATTTCGTGCCCGGGCTGGACCTTTCCGTCCATTTCACCGCAACGCAAATCGGCAAGTACGAAATCGTATGCACACAGCTTTGCGGGCTGGGGCACTACAACATGAAAGCGTATTTGAACGTGGTGTCGGAAGCGGATTACGAGAAGTGGTTGAAGGACCAAGCCGCACAATAGCCGGGAAGATTTGGGAGTGAGGTGATGGCGATGGCAGAAGGTTCGGTTGAACGGATTCACGTGCATGCGCCCCCGGCCGGGTTCATTCGCAAGTACGTCTTCAGCCTGGATCACAAGATAATCGGAAAACAGTATTACGGATTGGCGCTGGTGGCGGTGTTCACCGGGATGCTGCTGTCGTGGTTGATGCGCATCCACATGGTGTGGCCGACGGCGAAAATTCCGCTGCTGGAACATCTATCCAGCGCAGGCGCGCCGGGTGGAGTGATCACCCCGGAGTATTACCTGTCGCTGATGACCATGCACGGAACGCTGATGGTGTTCTTCGTGTTGACCAATGCGCCATTCGCCGCGTTCGGCAATTATTTTTTGCCCATCCAGATAGGCGCGGAGGACATGGCGTTTCCGCGATTCAACATGATGTCGTTCTGGGTCACTTTTACGGGTTGGGTGGTGTTGATGCTGGCGTTCTTCATCCCGGACGGGCCACCCATTGCCGGCTGGACCAGCTACGCGCCGCTGAGCGCTGTGGGCAAGGATGCGGGACCGGGGATGCAATGGGGCATGAGCCTGTGGGGGTTGTCCATCGCGATATTTTGCGTTGGCTCGCTGCTGGGCTCGCTGAATTTCATCGCCACCACCCTGGACTTGCGGGCCAAAGGGATGACCCTGATGCGCATGCCGTTGAGCACCTGGGCCTGGTTCATCACCGCGTGCATCGCGTTGCTGGCTTTCGCGGTGTTGTTGCCCGCCTGCATTCTGCTGATTTTGGACCGCCATGCGGGAACCAGCTTTTACGTTCCTGGAGGGCTGGTGATCAGCGACCGTTTGCAGCCGCATTCGGGCGGGTCGCCGCTGTTGTGGCAGCACCTGTTCTGGTTCTTCGGCCACCCGGAAGTGTACATCGCGATTTTGCCGTCGATGGGAATTATTTCGCACATTCTGATCAACAGCATCAGGAAGCCTCTGCTGAGTTCGAAAGTGGTGATCTACTCGATGATGTCCATTGGATTCCTGAGCTACATGGTGTGGGGCCATCACATGTTCCTCAGCGGAATGAATCCCATGTCCGCGCTGGCGTTTTCGTTCCCGACGCTGACAATCACAATTCCCGCGACCGTGCTGACGTTGATTTGGCTGGGCAGTTTGTACGGGGCCAATATTCAGATTAATTCGGCGTCGCTGTTCGCGTTGGGATTCATCTCCATGTTCGTGGCCGGGGGAGTCAGCGGTTTTTTCCTGGCGCAGCCGTCGATCGACATTTACCTGCACGCAACGTACTTCGTCGTGGGGCACTTTCACATGGTCATGGGAGTCGCATCGCTGTTTGGGGTGTTTGCGGGAACGTACTTCTGGTTCCCTAAAATGACCGGACGCATGATGAACGAGTCCTTGGGGAAGCTGCACTTCTGGATCACCTTCGTCGGGGCTTATTGCATTTTCATGCCGTTCCACTACCTGGGAATCGTGGGAAATGTGCGCCGGTACCAGTCTTTCGTGGATGATTTCATGCAGCCGTATCTCGGAGTGCATGAATTCATGACCATCGCAGCATTGATTACCGGCGCGGCGCAGTTCATTTTCCTGTTCAACTTGATTTACAGCCGGTTCAAGGGCAAACCCGCCGCGGAAAACCCTTGGAACGCCACGTCACTGGAATGGTCGGTGACGTCGCCTCCGCCGTGGAACAACTTTGGTGGAAAGCACCCGGTCGTGTATCACGACCCATTCCAATACGGAGTGAAAGGATCCAAGGGAGATTTTGTAATGCAGGATTCTCCGGAGCAGGTAGTCCCCGCGAGTGGCGACTAGGGAGATACGGAGGCGCGGCGCAGGGTTCGCCATGTTCCTCGCGCCGCGAGATTCTGCAAGGGAACCAATGACTATGTCTTCGACGATCGCTCCGCCGGTAAGTCCGCAAACGGATGTCCTTCCTCCGGCCAAGCGCGGCGCCGCCCACGCCGCCTTCGTTTACGGGGGAAGGGAACGAGCATCAAGCAGTGGTATTTGGGTCGGCGTATTTGCGATCACCATGAGCTTTGCGGCCTTCACCAGCGCGCTGTTTGTGCGCGAAGGAACAGCCGATTGGAGTCATCTGACGCTGCCTTCGGTGCTCTATTGGAACACGGCGGTCCTTTTGATCAGCAGCATCACGCTGGAAAATGCGCGGCGCGCCCTAGCGGCCAGATCGCTGGCCAATGCTGAATCAACGAACAAGGGCAGTGCGTGGGTACTGATCACTTTACTGCTAGGCTTGGCGTTTTGCGCCGGACAATTCCGTGCGTGGCAGGAACTTCGCGCCGAAGGTATCTACCTGGCGACCAATCCGAACAGTTCATTCTTTTATTTGCTGACGTTTTTGCATGCGCTGCACGTGTTGGTGGGCATTGCGGTTCTGGTCTACCTGGCGGGACGACTGCTGGCCAGCCACACCACGGTCCGGCGCAGCTTATTCGACAACACCGCGGTGTACTGGCATTTCATGGATGCGCTGTGGCTGTACTTGCTTTTGCTGTGCCTCATGAAGCTGTAGCGCCAACCTGGGGAGATGGGACAGTGAGCGAAACCGATATGGCAGTTCAAGGTCACGAGGCCCTGCTGGAACAATCGCCATACGCCATACCATCGCGAAAATTCACGATGTGGCTGTTCATTATTTCGGACGCGGTGACCTTTGGGGCGTTGCTGATGGCGTATGGCTACCTTCGCGTGGGCACACCCAACTGGTTTCGGCCATTTGAGTCCAAGAGCGTTATCAACGTGATCGTCATGACGTTTGTTCTGATCACCAGCAGCTTGACGATGCTGGGAGCGGTGGATTCCGCGAAGCTTGGAGATCGAGGTAAGGCCCGGCGTTTCCTGTACTCCACCATGGCTTTCGGCGCCATTTTCGCGCTGCTGCATCTTCGCGAATGGTTTGAGCTGTTTGGGCGCGGCATCACCATTGGATCGGGCTTGTTCGGGCAGACGTTCTTCACGATCACCGGGCTGCACCTGCTGCACGTGATCAGCGGGGTCATTGCGTTGTTCGTGGTGGCAATGAAGTTCTCAAGGGGAAGACTCACGCCCAGTCATGTGGAAACCACCGGCTTGTATTGGCATTTCGTGGATCTGGTTTGGATGTTCGTGGTGCCTTTGGTTTATTTAACCAACATCACGCGGTGAAGCGTGGGTAGACAAGGAGAGTCGATGAGCGCAGCTTCTGCTTCCGGAACCGTGATTCGCAAGTATTTGCCGGTGTATTTCGTGCTGTTAGGGATTTTCCTGGTCGAAGTGTTCCTGGCATTTCAGCACTTCTCAGTGGCGGTGCTGGTGGTGCTGTTGTTGCTACTGGCGATTTGCAGTGCGTCTCTGGGGCTGATGTACTTCATGCACCTGGCCGAGGAGCGGCGGAGTTTGTTCTTGACTCTGATACCGGCTACGATTTTCGTCCTGTTGATGATGAACATGATCTGGGGAGACAGCGTGCGCCTCTTGCACCTGAGGACTCCAGGACTGTAGTACAAAGGGGCGGCGATGAGCAGGTCAATCAGGAGAGTTTGCGCCCTGGGATTGCGTGGCATTCCGGGGTTTTGGTTGCTCACTCCTTCGCTTACGTTGGCGCAGAGTTGCGCGCTTTGCTATACCCAGGCGGCCAGCTCCGGTTCGCGAATGATCGCAGCGCTGCGCAGCGGCATTCTGATCTTAGCCATTCCACCGGTGTTGATCTGCGCAGGTATTGCATGGATGGCCTACAAGAAGCGAAATCAGTTTAATGATGAAGTAGAGCCTCCGCGATTGGAGACTGACTAAAGCCGCGATACTGCGCACCGGGGCGTCCAGTTGGTTGCAAAGCAGGGCCACACAGCAGTGCGCTTGCCTCGGGTGCAGCGGCGGGGCAGACGCGGGCACCAGATGGTGCGGCTACGCTAGTTGCCGGCGTGCGCGCCAGCAGCTTGAAACGAATGTGTTGCGGCAGCCTCGTCGGGCTGGATATCGAAGACTTTGTTCATGCCGGTGGCCTCGAGCAGTTCGCTGACCATTTTGCTGGGATTCGCGAGCTTCAGGTGACCGCCCTGCTTACGGATGGCCATGTGGCTGCGCACAATTTCGCCCATCCCGGAACTGTCGACGTAATCCACTTCTTTCAAGTTCAGGATGATTTTCTTTACGCCGCTCGAGTTCAACTGCGCGACGGCTTCTCGCAGCCTGCTAACGCCTTCGCCGAAGCCGATCTTGCCCCTGGCATCGATGATCATGATGTCGCCCGACTGCCGGGTGGACGTTTCTGGTTTAGAGGACCTGGGAGCCTGTTTTCCAATACTCAGTTTGTCGAGAACGCCGGAGGCGGCCCCAGCTACTTCCTGGAACTCTGTGCGCACAACGATTACCGAACGCCCTTGTTTGAGTACCTCTAATAACTGAGCGCCCTCCTCGCCCGCTTTCTCGGCAGATGCCGGCTTCGGCGCACTGGGCTCTTGGGAAATGCCTTTCGCGAGATTGCCGCCGACCTTTGAGCCGAGGTATCCGAGGAGCGCCGCGCCACCCACGCCTAGCGCGAAGACCTGGCCAAAACCAGGAATTAACGCGAGGGTCGCACCGACACGGCCAGCTGTGGTGCCGACCGCTCCGCCAATGAACCCACCGGCGTAGGTGCCCAGTTCCTTCCCAAAGCTCATTGCTTCGCTCTCCGAACGGGTCAAGAAGATAATGGATTCCTCTGGGACATGCTTTTGCAGCAGTTCTTTCACCGCCTGCTCCGCGCGTTCCCGGGAATCGAACACACCAATCGAGGTCTCCATCCGATCCTCCTCTGAACCTGAGTCTCTGCCCTCACGCGAGTCCCTTGGGCGGGCCCGCGTCCCCAAAGTTTTGTGACGCAGAATTTGCGCCAAAAGCAGTGGTTTGTCAAGAAAAAAGCAGTAATTTTGCGGGTTTTTCGTGTTGATCGCGGATCCAGTTCGGCACATTTTCGGTGCAGAAAATTGTCTGCCGAACCGTGAGCAATTGAGAGGCGTGCGCCACCTTGCTCCCAGCTTCGTTGACTTAGCGAACATCCCTGCATAGCATTACGCCTCAATGACCGTCGTTGCGGAAGTCTCTCACCCCGGTTCACGGGCCGGCCTCGCGCGAAAACTGAATCTCGGGAATTATTTCGCACTCGGTTTTGGGACCATGATCGGTACCGGCTGGGTGGTGATGATGGATGACTGGCTCGGCCGCGGCGGGCCCGTAGGCGCCATGCTTGGATTCGCGCTCGGCGGTTTGCTCTTGCTGCCGGTGAGCTACGTCTACGGCGAATGGGTGAAACGGCTACCGGATGCGTCGGGTGAAGCAGCGTACAGCGCGCAAGTGTTTCCGCCGTGGGTGAGCTACCTCACCGGTTGGATCATGTTGCTAGCGTATTTCATCGTGTGCCCGTGGGAAGCAGTGGCGCTCGGAAAATTGTTGGCGTTTCTTTTTCCAGGACTGGACCGTTTGCAACTCTACAGCGTGGCGGGTCAGCCGGTCTTTTTGCCCCGCTTGCTGCTCGGCGCCGCGCTGACGCTATTTCTGGCATGGCTGAACTATCGCGGGATACGCGCGAGTGCCACGTTTCAGAACTGGACGACAACCGCGCTGCTGGGAGTGTTTTTGTTCCTGCTGGTGATCAGCGGGCGCAGCGGTCATCCGGCCAATTTCCGGCCATTGTTCACTCATGCTCCGGTGGTTTCCATCCTGTTGGCCTTGCAGATTGTGCCGTACTTCATCACCGGATTCGAATCGGTGCCGAAAGTGGCGGAAGAATCACACCCGGGATTTCCGCCCAGTGGTTTCTTCAAGGCCATGGCCATGGCCTTGATAATCGGGGCTGGTTTTTACGTGCTCGCGGTGGGAGCGGTCGCGTATATCTCGCCGTGGCAAGGATTGCTGGGCAGGCGCTTTGCGACCGCAATTGCGTTCGGACAGGGCGCGCACTCAACGTGGATTGTGCGATTGATTCTGGGCGTGACGCTGGTTGGGCTGCTGCAGGTGTTCAATGGGAATTTTGTGGCGGCTTCACGGCTGTTGTTTGCGTTTGGCCGGCGGCACACCATCCCCAGTACATTCGCAAAGATTCACGTCAAGTATTTGACGCCCAGCGTGGCGATTGGGGGAGTCGCCGGCGGCACCTTGCTGGGATTGCTGGTGGGCGACGCCCTGCTTGTGCCCGTGACCGAGGTGGGATCGATGGCCTCGGCATTTGGTTGGCTAGTGACCTGCCTATCCTTCTATATGGTGGAAAAAGGTGTGCGCCTACGCATTGTAACCGCAGCCGGAATTGTGGTGTCGCTGCTGCTGGTGTTGATGAAGTGGTTGCCAAACGTGCCGGGACATTTCTCGATGGCGGAATGGGTGGCGCTGGGCGGGTGGCTGGCGATAGGGCTGTTGTTTCATCGCCGTTGGCGGACGGCCTGAAAAGTCCGTGTCATGTATACTTTTGAGGAGCTTCGAAAACACTGACGAATGATTCCCTACCTGCATCTGGGCCCGCTAACTATCCCTACGTTCGGATTAATGGTCGCGCTGGCGTTGATCAGTTCCGCCTATATCTTGCAGGCGGACTTTAATCGACGCGGGATGAAGGCAGACGCCTTCTTGATGATCACCGTGGCGGGACTTTCCGGAATTGCTGGTGCGAAGCTCTATCACCTGCTGGAAGATCCAGGAGTATTCTTTGCCGACCCGTGGCCACTACTGTTCAGCCGTTACGGATTCGCTTGGTTCGGAGGACTGATTGGAGGATTTGCGGCGCTGGTCGCGATGGGCTGGCGGGTGAAACTGCCGCTGCTGCAGTTTCTGGACGCGTGTTCACCGGCGGCTTGTTTCGGATATGGAATTGGACGAATCGGCTGCTTTCTTTCCGGTGATGGCGACTATGGGAAACCGACTTCGCTGCCTTGGGGCATGAGCTTTCCCAATGGGGT
>Ga0187782_10000280_pt1 | contig 33045 bp, 26 predicted proteins | sample 0715_SJ02_MP15_2_FD_132454 | JGI IMG/M metagenome (GOLD analysis project Ga0187782, IMG submission 132454) | Tropical peat soil microbial communities from peatlands in Department of Meta, Colombia - 0715_SJ02_MP15_20_MG | ecosystem: Environmental > Terrestrial > Soil > Wetlands > Peat | place... | reverse complement strand
TTCACTTTGCCAAGGAATTCGAGACCAGTCATGTTTGGCATCACCATGTCGGTCAGGATCATGTGCACGGGCTGCTCTTCCAGCAGGGCCAAGGCACTCTCGCCGCTGTTGGCCTCCATGCAGGTAAAGCCGAGCGACTCGCCGACGGTGATGCACAATTTGCGGATGCTCTGCTCGTCGTCCACGATCAAAAGCCGGATTCCAAGGTCTTGATTCATGGCGCTTTACCCATTGTCTTTTCGACCACGGAGATGAATTGTTGAACCCGGAAGGGCTTCTCGACACAGGGTGCGCCCGTGCGGCGGAGGGTAGCCGCGGTGTCCTCGTTGGCGATGTCGCCGGTGATAAACACGATGCGTGCGGCCAATTCGGGACGGTGATTACAGAGCCAGGCGTGCACGTCGGCGCCATCGACGCCGCCGGGGGTGCGCATATCGGAAACCACGCCCAGAAAGTTGCCGGCGGCGAGAAGACGCAGGGCTTCGGCTCCGGAATCTGTACACACGACGGTGTAGCCGTGGCGCTCCAGGGCGGTGCGGACGTAGGCCATGACGGCAGACTCATCCTCGATGAGCAGCACTGGCAAGGGTGCGAGGTGGAGGGCAGGCAGGCTCATGGCGCCGCGACTCCCGCACCGGCGCCGAGCGAAGCCAATTCGAAAGCGGCAGGCAGACGCACTATAAAGGTAGCGCCTTCTCCTTCGCTGTTGTTATGGCAGAGAATTTCGCCGCCATGCTCGTGCACAATTCCGTAGCAGATGCTGAGGCCCAGACCAGTTCCCTTCCCGATCTCCTTTGTGGTGAAGAAGGGGTCGAATATGCGTTCGGGGAACTCGATGCCCTTGCCGTTGTCACGAAACATAACTTCGACCAGCTTATCGCGATTTGCGGTGCGGATGTCGATGCGAGCAGGCCGGCCGGTGTCGCGCACGGTATCATAGGCGTTGTTAAGAATGTTGAGAAAAACCTGCTGCAGCTGGTGGGAGTCTCCGATGACCTGATGCAGATCCTTGTCCAGTTGCTCGAGGACCTCCACTCCACGGCTATGTAGATCGTAAGCCCGCAACTGAATGGTGCGCCGAAGGATGGTGTTCAACTGGAGAGGGGCGCGCTGGGGCGGCGTCTGGCGAGCAAAGCTCAGCAAGTTTTGGACGATCTGCTTGGTGCGCTGAGCTTCCTGCAAGATGACCCTCAAGTCTTTGCGGGCGCTATCCGGCATTTCAGGGTTCTCCATGAGCAGATCGGCAAACCCCAAGATGGCGGTGAGTGGGTTATTCACCTCATGCGCAACTCCGGATACAAGCTGGCCGACGGCGGCCATTTTTTCGGCGTGCATCAGCTTGGATTGCAGGGTGGCGGCGTCGGTAATATCGCTCATCACCACAACAATGCTGACGACCTTGCCCTGTTCATCTCGCATGGGACTCAAATTGGCGGCAAAATGTCCCACATGGCCCTGGCCGCGCGCGATCTGCAACTCCAGATTGTCAATCTGTTGTCCGTCCAGGGTTGAAGCAAAGGCCTTGGCAAGCGCCTGGCGGCGCGGCGGCGAAATCAGTTCCGGCAGTGGCCTGCCTAAGAGTTGATGGTGCTGGTATCCCATTTGATACCAACGGCGGTTGGCATAGGTGACCAGGCCGTCGGTGTTGGCCACCAGGATCAAACTTTGGGTGTTGTCCAGAATTTTGGCGGAAAAATCGCGTTCACGGTGCAACTCGGATTGCGACACTTTCAAGCCATGGATGTCCTGGATGGCGCCACGATATTGGACGACATTCTGGCGGGAATCGCGGACTGCAAAAGCGTTGATGAGTACGTGGATGAGGGCGCCGTCGGCGCGACGCAGGGCCTGCTCGTGGTTTGCGACGGCTCCGTGCTGGCGCATCAAACCGGCGAACTCGTCATATTGTTCGGCTGACGAAAATACCTGGGTGCGGATGTCGGCTTGCAAAAGATCTTCGCGGGTGCGGTATCCCAGCATGCGAAGCAGAGCGTCGTTGACCTCGATAAAGCGGCCATCTGGAACCGCAAAAAAAATGCCCTCCTGGATATTGTCAAACAGTTCGCGGTAGCGGCGCTCAGCGTCCTGCCAGTCGGTGACGTCTTTGAGCACATGGACGGTTTGGCAGCGCGCCCTACTGCCGGGGTGGACACGCGCGGTGGAGACAAGGTAAGTCCGGTCCAGAACCGGAACCAGGTGTTCCTCGGACGAGGCGGCCGCGGCGCTCCGGCAAAACGGGCAGGAAAGTTGCGGCAAGTCGTTTCCCAGAGCAAACACCGCGGACATGGCGACACCGATAAGCTCCTGGGGGTGCACGCCGATGAACTCAGCCAGGGAACGATTCACCCGAGATACCTTGTCGCGCTCGTCGTGCGCCACGATGTAGTCAGTCAGGGCGTCGAACAGATCATCCCACTCACGGAATTGGGCGGGTGGCTCTTGGCGTTCGGGATTTTGAAGAAGCTGTTGCAATTCCCTGAGTTGCCGCTGGGCCGAGCCGTACAATTCGGCATTGGCTATGGCTACCGCCAGAAAGCCGCATACGTCAGAAAGCAACGACTTTTCCTGGTTGGAAAACGGGCCTGCGGCCCGGGGGTAGACAACGATGGCTCCGTGCGCCTGTGCGGTACGGAAAGGCGCAGCCAGCAACATCCCGGGCGGAATAGCATCGTCCAATCCGTGGGTGGCGGGATCAATAGTGACCGAAACGGTTTCTCCCGCTAATGCTGCGCGCCTGACCAGGTCTACGGCAAACTGCAGGCCATGGCGGCGATAGTTAGTCCGGACGAGGGTTGCCAGTTGTGCAGATTCCGCGGCAATCGCTTCGAGCCTGACGTTCGGCGGCTCGGAAAAGAAAATGGATACGAGGTTGGCGCGGAGCAAGCGGCGGAGGTGATCTGCAAAACCTTCTGCCACGGTGGAGATGTCCGGCAGGGGACTCGGTTCCGCGAAACCGGTGGCATCGGGATCGAAGTTGGTATGCTGCGAGAGCGCCATGTGCCCGACCGGGAGGCTCACTCGCCACCGCCTCTCTTGTTCTTTCCAAGTACTTGAATGTATAGGAAGGTAGCTTGCAATCTCAATTTGAGTCAAGAGCCTAGACGGGGGCGTGTGCCAACTTCTTAACATCCAGTCTCAAGATGAGAGATAAGCGTCGGCCAGAGGTTGACACAGCGGCGGCTTGCCACGATTCGGCCTCCCACCGAACCGCTATATATCTGAAAACACTGCGCATTACTTTGGATTAAAGGACAATTCCGCGTTGGCACTGCCTTTGCACCTTGTAGGCCGGGAATACCTGTCGGCGGAGGGGATTGTGCTTTTGCGGCTGCTTCGTAGTTGGACTGCCATTGTACTGCTCGGCATGGTGTCGTTATCAGCTTCATATCCGGTGCCTGCGGCTGCTCAAGATGAGATCAATCGCAAGATAAAGGTGAAGATCCCCCCGACGTATCCGGAGTTGGCGCGGCGGATCAACCTGCGCGGCTCGGTGAAACTGCTGGTGGTGGTTCTACCTAACGGGAACGTCAAGGACACCAAAGTAATGGGGGGTAATCCGATTTTAGTAAACGCGGCTGTCGACGCCCTGAAAAAATGGAAGTTTGAGCCAGCTCCGGACGAAAGTTCGGGAACGATTGAATTCAAGTTCGAGCCTTCAGAATACGCCCTTCAGGGGAACAGCATGCGATGAGAATAAGCCCAAAACAGCGGGCAGCGGGAGGAGTGGCATGACGATCGGTAAGAAACTTTATGTGAACTTCGGAGCCGTCCTTGCGATGGTCGTAGTGCTGTTTCTAGTGAACCTGGTCGCGGTGCAGCGCGAGCACAGCGCGAAAGCAGCGGCTTCGCAGGCCCTGAAAATGGCCGATACCACGGACAAAGTCCGGTTCCAAATCATGCAGAACCGCTTGTATCTGAGCAACTACTTGCTCAGCGGCGACACGCGTGAAGTGGAGCGGCTCAACGATGGTGAGCGTGTTCTGCAGGATTCCCTGCAAGCCGCGCAAGGCCTGGCGAATTCGGAACAGCAGAAAGACGCGCTCGAGAAAGTACAAGTCAACGAGCAGAACTGGGCACGGGAGTTTGCCGGCCCGCTGATCGACAAGCGAAAAGATGTGGATGGGGGGAATGCGACGGTGGCGGAACTGCAGATCTTTTATCTGCAGAAGGATGCTTCCTCATGGGTGAAGAATGCGACCGAGCACCTCGACGTTGCCGACCAGGAAAACAACAAAGTTCTTGAACTGCGGCGCAAGTCAGATGAAACCGCGGCCACCGCAACCATCGTCATTGCTTTGCTGAGCACGCTGCTGGCGCTGGCCCTGGGAATCGCCATCGCATACACTACAGCCCGAAGCATTACGGAACCGCTGGGCAATCTGATGCGAGTGGCCCGGCAGATCGGGAACGCAGGGGATCTGGACCATGAGATTGATCTGAGCCGCAAGGATGAAATTGGCGAGCTGGCCAAGACCTTCGTCAGCATGGTGACTTATCTGAAAGAGATGGCCACCGTGGCTGAGGCAATCGCGGGAGGAAACCTCACCCTGGAAGTCCAGTCCCGATCGAAGAGTGACACTTTGGGCAACGGCTTCGTGCGCATGACCGGCGGTTTGCGCAATCTGGTTCGCAATGTAAGAGACGCCTCGTCCCAGGTTGCCAGCGCCTCTAACCAGGTGGCTGGAGCTTCGGATGAGTCGGCAAAGATCAGCTTGCAGACCTCCTCGGCGATTGATGAGGTAACCAGCACCATGCACGAGATGAGCGTGAACGTGCAAAACATGGTGAAGAGCACGCAAGTGCAGGCCTCCAGCGTGAGCGAGACCTCCGCCTCGATCGATGAGATGGTCGCGTCGATCCAGCGGGTGGCAGATACCGCCAAAGTGCTGTTAGACATTTCGAACCGCTCGCGGGAAGAGGTTCACAGCGGCATTACCACGATGGACAAAGCCACCGATGGACTGAACCGGATCAATAGCACCATTCATGCCTCGGGCGAAATCATCGACGTGCTGGGACAGCGGGCAGATGACATCGGGAAAATCATCGAGGTGATTGACGATCTGGCGGAACAGACCAATCTGCTGGCTCTGAATGCCGCCATTGAAGCGGCCCGTGCCGGGGAACACGGACTGGGTTTTGCCGTGGTTGCCGATGAAGTCCGGAAGCTGGCGGAGAAATCGGCGCAGTCGACCAAAGAGATTTCCGAGCTGATTCAGAGCATCCAGAAGGAAGCGCGCAAGGCGGTTGAGAACATGGACCGCAGCACCTCGATCGTCAACGAGGGGTTGGGATTGGGGTCGGAGCTGAATACGGCGCTGCGCAAAATCTCCAACGTAGTCACCGAAGTTTACAAATTCGCCCAGGAAATCGGCGCCGCCACCAATGAGCAGTCGCATGGTTCGGCGCAAATCGCACGCGCCACTACGCGATTGAACGAAATCACGCACGAGATCAACTCGGCGGTGGAGGAGCAGGCATCGGGGGCCCACGCCGTGGTCAAAGCCATGGAGCGGATGCGGGAACTGGTACAGCAGACCACGTCGGGCTCGACCGAACTGGCCGCTTCTGCCGAGCAGATGTCGAAGATGTCGCGCGACCTGCTGGAATCGATGGACCGCTTCACCTTAGAGCAGGCCGAGCGCCAGACCGCGAACCGGGAAGAAAAGCCTGCGGGAAAGATGAGCGCGCGGCAAGCCGCCGCCGGTACGCAAAAGTAAGCCGAGGGAGTGGGCATGAACAGCGACCTGCACATTGTTGGATTCAGAGTTGGGCGGGAGACCTATGGCGTACCCATCACTGCCCTGCATGAGATCGTGCGAGTGCCGGAGATTACCGCCGTCCCTGACGCTCCCGAGTACATGGAAGGCGTAATCAATTTGCGGGGGAAGATTGTTTCCATTTTGGATCTGCGGAAACGGCTGGGCGAAGCCCAGGTCACTCCCAGCAAGCGCAACCGGATCCTGGTCTTGGAACATAATGGGCGGCTTTCCGGATTGATCGTGGACTCGGCTTCCGAAGTCCTCAAGATTCCCGAATCCGAAGTCGAACCGCCTCCCACCGAGTTTCTGGAGGGAGGTCTGAACTGCGTCACGGGCCTGGGGAAACACCAAGGACGGCTGATCGTATTGCTGGACATGGCCAAGTTGCTGCAGGGATCAACCTCGAAGCAGAACAACGAAAGTGACAAGCGGCCGCCAGTTCCGCCTGCGGGAACGCGGCCGGGCGCTGTCTCATAGTGAGAAACAAGGAAGAACAGAGAAGAACGAACCATGGCTAGCCCGAGCTTGCAGCTGCAATTTTCGGAAGCGGAGATGAAGCTTTTGCAGAATCTTGTGTATCAGGAATGCGGGATGTATTTCGATTCGCGGCGCGCACATTTCCTGCAAGACCGCCTGCAGCGCCGCCTGCGGGAATGCCAACTGGATTCGTTTTACAGTTATTATCGCCTGCTGATCAGCAACGATGGAAAAGCCGAACTGGCCAGGTTGCTGGAGAACCTCACGGTCAATGAGACCAGCTTTTTCCGCAATAAGGCCCAGCTAGACCTGTTTCATAAGCACATTCTGGATCAGATCCTGAGGCAAAAGCAGGAGAAGCGGGAGTTCTCGCTGCGTTTATGGAGTGCAGGCTGCTCCACCGGCCAGGAGCCGTATACCATGGCAATGCTGGTGGCGGATGCGCTGTCGTATCACTGCCTGCGCAATCCTACCGGCTACGAATCGTCCCTGCCGAAGCCCTTAGTGCCGCCTCCGTGGAGGGTGGAAATTCTAGCCAGCGACATCAGCTACACCGCGCTGCGCGCTGCCCAGGAAGGAATTTACAACGAAGCGCAAATGGCTTCGGTGGATTACACCTATCGTCTACGGCATTTCGACAAAGTGGGCGAACGCTACGCGGTCAAAAAAGCGCTCAAGGAACTTATCCATTTCGATTTTCATAATTTGAAAACGGAATACCTGCCGCAACGCAACGACGTGATTTTCTGCCGCAACGTGATGATGTACTTCGACGAGGCGGAGCAGAAGCGGCTGGTTGAGAAATTCTCGCGCTGCCTGAATGCGGGAGGATATTTGTTAGTCGGCCACGCCGAAAGCCTGCTGGGATTAACGGAAAAATTCACCATGGTGTATCGCGACACCGGAACTGCGTATCAGCAAATTGAGGTGAAGTTGTGAGCCAGTTTTCCGATGAACGCGGCGGGGAGTTGCGGGAGCTGTTTTTCGAGACCTCGCAGGAACTGCTGCAATCGCTGAATGAAGAATCGCTCAAGCTGGAGCAGCACCCGGGCGATGGCGAACTGGTGCGCACCATTCGGCGAATTGTGCATACCCTGAAAGGCGATGCCGCGGCGGCCGGCTTTCCGGAACTAAGTGAGCTGGCGCACAAACTGGAAGACGCTCTGGCGCTGGAGTCGGCGAGCACGCATGGCTCCCTCACCGAAATTGTGTTCGGCGCGGCCGATATGTTTACGGCCATGCTGAACTCGTATCGAAACCAGACTCAGCTGCCCTCGAGTGCGGCTTTGCGCAAGAAAATCCGCGAACTTGCGGGGGGGCCGAACGCGGGGAAGTCTCGCGCCACAAAATCCAAGTCCTCGGGAGTGCCGGAGGTTGCCTGGACCGAGTACGAAAAACTTGCCGTGCAAGAAGCCGCCGGGCAAGGCAAACAGGTGTATCACATTCAGGCGCACATTGATCCGCACTGCGCGATGCCGATTGCGGCGCGGCAACTCGTATTGAAAGCACTGAGGGAGAAGGGAGATGTTCTCGGCTGTCGTCCCGAAGCGGGATCGACGGAGACCACCGCGGTGTTTCAGTTGCTCCTGGCAAGCGACAAATCCAGCCAGGAACTAGCCGCCAAATGCAGAATTCCGACAGTAATTTCAGATACGAAAGTTGACGTTTTTGTATTGCGGGCGCCTACCACGACCGCAGAGTCCTCGGCGGCGCCTTCGACCACTAGCATGGAGGATGAACAACAGACGCAAGCCCGTTCTGGGCCAGAATCCGCACCCGCCCCGCATGCTGCATCCCAGGAACCTGGGAATCCCAACCGGATGCCGACCGCACCTTCCATGGAAAATATTCTGCGAGTCGATGCGGAACGGATTGACACGGTTCTGAATCTGGTGGGCGAGCTGATCATCGGCAAATCCATGCTGCAGCAAGCGGTCAATGAATTTGCCAAGCGATATCCCAAGGATGCGATCCGCAGCCGTTTTGCCGATGCCATGGCGTTTCAGTCACGAGTGTTGAATGACCTTCAGCGCTCGGTGATGAAAGTCCGCATGGTGCCGGTGGAGCAGCTTTTTCGCCGCTTTCCGCGAATTGTTCGTGACATCGGGAAACACTGCGGCAAGGACGTGCAGTTAGTGCTCAGAGGGCAGGACACCGATCTCGACAAGGGTCTACTGGATGCGATTGCGGAGCCGCTTACTCACTTAGTGCGCAATGCTGTGGACCACGGCATAGAAAATTCAGAGCAGCGGTTGCGCAACGGTAAGGCGGCGCAAGGCACGATTTGCCTGGACGCGCACCATCAGGGCAATCAGGTGATTGTGGAAGTCAGTGACGATGGCCGCGGGATTGACGCTCAAAGAATAAAGGCGATTGCGATAGAACGAGGCCTCTTGACTGCGGAAAAAGCGGCAAGGTTAAGCGAAGCGGAGATACTGCAGCTGATCTTTCAGCCGGGATTCAGCACCGCAGAGAGGATCACGGAGGTCTCGGGCCGCGGCGTGGGCCTGGATGTGGTGCAGACGGTATTGCAGAGGCTTAAGGGGAGTGTGCAGATCGAGACCCGTCTCGGGCAGGGCACCAAGTTCCGGCTGCAATTGCCGTTGACCCTGGCCATCATCAAAGCATTGCTCTTCCGAGTGGAGCATCGCTTGTACGCAATACCCTTGAGCGCGGTGGGTGAAATCGCCCGGGCCGACGAATCGGATCTCCACCTGGTTGACGGCTGCGAGATGCTGCAACTTCGGAACCAGGTGCTGCCGGTGATCCGCCTCGGCAGTCTGCCGAACATGATGGCCGGCGATCGCCACGGAAAGATTTTTGTGCTGGTGATCCATCTCGGAGAGCGCAAGTTCGGGTTGCTGGTGAACCAGCTGGAAGGCGAGGAGGAGTTGGTCATCAAGGCGCTGGATGGCCAAACCGTGGAAACCGACCTGGTCAGCGGCGCGTCCATCCTGGGGGACGGCCGAGTAGTGCTGATCCTGAATCTGGCGGCACTGGTCGAGCGTTTTTCAAGCATGCGCCAGGATCCTGAAATCAGGCCGGTATTTGGGCTGCTGCTTTCCCGTGCCGAGCGGGCGCGGAGCGCACCACACGCGCCGGGAGGGCAGGCATGACCGACCCGGTGCGCGTACTGGTGGTGGACGACTCGGCGCTGATGCGCAAGCTGATCCCGCAGATCCTGGCAACCGACAGTTCGATTCAGGTTGTCGGCACGGCGATGGATGGCAGCTTCGGTTTGAAGAAAATCGAAGAACTGAGGCCGCAGGTAGTGACGCTTGATCTTGAGATGCCTGGCATGAGCGGATTGGACATGCTCAAGGAAATCATGCGCACGCACCGGGTGCCGGTGATTGTCGTAAGTTCGCACAGCATTCAAGGGGCATCGGTGACCTTGAAAGCGCTCTCCATGGGGGCATTCGACTTTGTGGCCAAACCGGCGGATGTCTCGGCGCGCATGCCGGAGATCGCGCACGAGCTGATCGCCAAAATTAAGGCGGCGGCCCAAAGCCGGGGGATTCACATCGCCGCGCCATCCTGGCGGGCTCCCAGCACACAGGAGAAGACAGCGCCCAGCAGCAATCAACGTCCGACGCGGGTAGTGGCGATCGGAGTCTCTACTGGCGGGCCACAGGCGCTGCAGTATGTCCTGCCGCAGTTGCCCCGGGATTTTCCCGGGAGCATCCTCATCGTGCAGCACATGCCGGAGGGTTTTACAGAGATGTTTTCGCGGCGTCTGGACGAAATCTGTCCCATGCGGGTGAAGGAAGCGCAATCAGGTGATTTGCTGCTGCCCGGGCGCGTGTTGGTGTGTCCGGGCAGCCGTCACATGAAAGCGAAACATTTGCCGCTGGGAGATGTCGTGGTGCTAAATGATGAGCCGCGAGTGAACGGACACCGTCCCTCGGTAGATGTTCTATTCAAAAGTGTGGCGGAGGAGTTTGGAAACCGGGCGCTGGCGATCCTAATGACTGGAATGGGGGAAGACGGGGCCGAAGGCATGGGCCTGGTGAAAGCAGCGGGAGGAATGACGATCGCCCAGAGCGAGGACTCCTGCGTGGTTTTTGGCATGCCCAAGGCGGCTATCGAACGGGGTTACGCGGTGCGCGTGGTAGGCCTGGAAGCAATCGCCAATACCTTGCTGGCGCAGTGCATGCAAGACCGCAAGTCAGCTGAGGCTGGCCCTGATGGCCGGGCCGCCAAGGCTGGAAAAAACTAAAGGTTTTCCGGCACACAAACCAGAGTGCCGGAATTTGTTGAGGAGGCAGTTATGGAGCAGTTTGCACCAATGAAACGCAGCAAAGACGGGCAGCCGGTCCGCTATTTAGTGGTGGACGACTCCGTCTTCGCCCGCAAGAATCTCGCGCGAATGATTGAAAGCTTCGGCGGGCAGCTTGCTGGTGAAGCCGGAGACGGCCTGAGCGCCCTGGCCGAATACGACCGCACCAAGCCCGATATCGTGCTCATGGACATCACCATGCCACAGATGGAGGGGATCGAGGCGGCGGAAAAAATCGTGCAGAAACATCCCGAAGCGCGTGTGGTGATGGTTTCTTCTGTGGGGTACCAGGAGAACATCGTAGCCGCACTGCAGCGGGGCGCGCGCCATTTCGTGCAGAAACCGGTCAAGCCGGAGGTGCTGTATGAAGTGATCAAGTACGTGATGGGTGAGGATGGAACTGTGGCGAATGCCACGGGCGCGGGAGCCTGAGATGAAAATGGAGTTGATCCAGCCGTTTATCAACGCGGCCGATGCCGTGTTGGCACAGAATCTGCAGTGTCCTATGTCGATTGGCAATCTGACCATGGAACAAGAGGCCTATCGACGAAAGGGAGTGGCAGCGCTGGTCTGGATTACCGGCGATATCGAAGGCAGAATCATCTTCGACCTGGATACCGAGACCGCGGTGCGAATCGCCAGTAAATTCGCTGGAGCAGAGTTGCCGGCATCCGACGAACTAGTGAAGGAAACCGTCTTCGAGCTCGCCAACCAGGTGATCGGGAACGCAGTAACCTCGCTGAACGACCAGGGATTTCACTTCCGCGTTCATCCTCCCGCGCTTCACACCTCCGAACACGGTCCCAAGAATACCGAGGACACCGAAGCCCTGGTGATCTGCTTCGAAACCTGCAGTGGCAATGTATTCGTGAATATTGCCATGCGCTATAACCCTGTCAGGCAATCAGCGGCGGCAGGCAGGTAAAACGAAACGCTGAATGCTGAGTCCTGATTGTTGGATTTCAAAACCCGACTCCTCCGTCTGTTCCTAATCTGAACTCAAAACTTAACATTCCCTCACGGTCCCGCGAACACAAATACCGGAGTCTGAGAAGGCGGGGGCACGGCACTCACAATTCCTGTGCCAGTCTGATTATTGGCAGTCACGCCGGACGGGTTGGCCACAGTAAACATTCCCGGACCGAGCGAAGTGACCGTAAATGTTCCATTGTTCCCGGCATTCGCCATTCCCGTGATGGCTATGCTCATGCCGATTTTCAGGGGCAGCCCGGAAATAAGGCTGTAGGTATAAGTCGTGTTCGAACCGCCCAGCAACGCAGCGGTTATGCTGACCGTCGGTGGTTGTCCGAATGGCGCCGCGATCTGCAGCAGCAGGGTGTCATTGGAAGTCTGGATTACGTCGGTGTTTTCGGCGTCACAGTTTCCGACGTAAACCCGCGAGCTTTCGGCAGAGGCAGCGATCGACAACTCAGACCACGTTCGGGTTGCACATAAAACCGGGACTGAGCTGAGAGCAATCGTGGTTCTAACACTGAGATCGGCGGTATTCAGCACGGTGACGCTGGAGGCGACTGTTTGGTTGGGCACGGTGCCGCTGACAGCGGTGCTGGCAATATAAGCCCTGGTGCCATCCGGCAGTGCTGCCACTGAAACAGGATTGGCAACCGAGGCAGTCAAGGCGTTGAGCGTGTCGGTTGAAGCATCCAACGCCAGGACGGTGTTGGTGGCAGGATTTGTGACATACAAACGGGTGAGGATGGGATCGTAGATCATGAAATCCGCACCCACGCCTACGGATACCGGAGTACCCACAACAGTGTCAAAATTGGTGTCGATGGCCGAGACAAAGCCGCTGCCCTTGTCCAGCACATACGCGCGTTGACTATCTGAACGGCAGACCACCCAAGCCGGCGAGACCCAGGGAGCGGTTGTGCTGGCAATGATCGGAAGATTCACACTCATATCGATGGTATTGATGCTGACCACCGAGCCGTTGCCAGTCGCAGTAGCGCTATTCGCCACGTAAACTTTTTGTCTGTTGGCAAGCTCCGCCAAGCTAACGGGCGAACCGCCGACTGGGATGGTGTTGGTGAGGACGTTGTTGGCAATGGAAATGGCGGAGACCGTACCGTTTCCGATGTTGGCGACATAAACGCTGGTGGTTTCGGTGGACGCCACGAAATTGGGAGATGAACCTGCAGGCAAATCGATGGTAGTGACGGGAGTAGCGCTTAAGGGGGCGAACTCGGAAACCGTGTCCTCCGCGCTGTTCGCCACGTAGACTCTGGTCGCATTATCCACCAGGGCTGCGTAGGTCGGCAGAAGACCGACCTGGGACTGCGAAATTGCGGTGTCTCCGGACACGTCGATGGTGGTACTGGCCCCTGCATTGTTAATCCCATTTGCGCTGATAACGAAGGCCTCGTGGGAAAAGCCCGGGTTCGGTGCGGGAGGCGCGATCGGATATGCTACTGGGCGGTAATACTCACCGCATCCAGCCCAGATCAAGAGCAGGGAACAAACTGTGGCGAGACCGGCAAGTTGCGCGCAGCGGCGCAGGTACGGGGACGATAAGAACTGCATAGAATATTAAGATGCCATTTTAAGCGTTGGCCGTGATGCGCGACAAACCGGCTGGGCAGCGTTTGGTTCGCAGCAGTTAAATTTAGGTCAAGTGAGTACTTGGTCGAGAAGCTGCCGAACTGCGCGATCTGCTTCCAGAATGGAGCAGCGATGATCCATGATTCCGGCAAGATCGGTATTGGCGAATGCGATCCGGCCAAATGGGGCTGCGCGTAGTATCTCTCTCGGAGCTGGCTTGCCTTCTCTTCCAAAAAAGAAGCCGGGCTGCGGATTCAAGTAGGCATGGCCCCAGCGGTTGAGAATGATTCCGGCAATGTCGCGGCGCGCATCGAATCCTGCCGGCGCGAACATCTCGGTCAACTGTTGGCGAATTTTTCGTTCGTAGTCGAGGAAGGAAGTGTTGAGGATTTCTTCCCGCCCTCGGCTTCCTTGCTCGGCAATCGGCAACCCGGGATAGGAATAGAGAACTTTTACCGTCAGCACCACTGGTGAATCGGGGCTGATAGTGGGGGAGGCTGCCCCGAGCAGCGCCTTCTTTTGAACACCGGTGTAGTTTCCGATTCCTTCAAACCAGCGGCAGCCGCTGATCCCCATTTTGTAAAGGAAGCGCCAGTTGTGCAGAGCGACATTAGCCATCATGCAGGGCGAGCGGTAGAACTGTTCATAGGCTTGCTGGTGCTCGGAGGGAAGATCGCGCACGATATGCCTGGTAGTCCAGCAGCCGCCTGCCATTACTACTGACCGCGCTTTCACCCGATAAGTCCTGGCCGAGCGAGTGTAGATGACCGAAACGGATTCGGCTTTGTGCGGGTCACCATCATGCTGGACCCATACCGCGGTTGAGTTCAGACGGATTCTGGTGGGGGAATCAGATCGATCCAGAGCGGTGAAATTAACTTTCCCGCTGCAAACCTCTTCCATGGTCTGCAAGCCGGAAATAGATTGGGGAATCAAGGCCTTGATCATCAAACGGGCGAATTCGGTATTGCCGCCGGGAAACATCTGGTCTTCGGTATCTGGCATGGGATGAAGCAACTCGAAAGCGTAGTTGGCGTACGCGGACAACACGTCAGGACCAAGACCCGAGCCACCGCCTTCGACCGGCGACAGAAATGTGCGGATGGTTTCGCGGCTGATGCCGTAAAGCTGCATCAGGTGTTCTTCCAGAGTAATGGCGTCCAACTGCCGGGAGATTTCGTCCCCTTCGTATTGGGGAAGTTTTTGCGGAGTCGGTGGTCCAGCGTGCCACTTCAGCAATTCCGCTCGAGCGGTCTCCGAGATGGGAGCGCCTTCGAGCTTCTTGCCCCAGGGGTCGATCAACCAGAGGCCAGGGCGCTGGCCGAACTTCGATCCGAAATAAAAGCCATATGTCGATGGCGCGCTATCCAACATTTCGTATGGGGTATGAGCCAACGGCATCTCGGGAGAAGTTCCGTGCCAGGCCTGATATTTCAGGATTGGCATGCTCATGCCGATGGATTCGTAGAAGCGCGCAATGAAACTGTTCGGGTATTGCACTTGGAAGATGGCTGAGCCTTGATGCGCCGTCAGGAGCAGTCCGTCGACAAGAAATTCGTTGCGCTTGGCCTCGCCGCCGAAGATGGGATGATTGTCGAGCACGAGGCATTTCTTGTCTTTTCCGGCTTGTCGCTGGAAGAACAGAGCTGCGGCCAGTCCACTGATGCCACCACCGACCACTACAGAGTCATAAATCTCACCAGTTTCGATCAGGTCTTGCGGAAGCTTTTCAAACTCTCCGTCGCGGATGAGATGCCCGGCTTTGAGAACCGCAAGGGTATTGCCATTAGAGCCGGCGTAGTCTCCAATGCCGCTGTAGCCTGTCCAGTCATCCTGTTGCGCCAGAAGTTGGAGAGGTGAGGCTGAGCTGGTCAGCAGCGCGCCGGAGGCAAGCAGACTGGAGTTCAGGAAGTCACGGCGCGAAATTGGCTGATCCAGGCCCAAAGCGTAATCATCCGCAGTTGGCCTATTGACCATGGTCATTCGATATTCCAGCCGCTCACTTCGACGACCGGCTTGGCGCTACCAAGGTCACTAGCGCGATAGGCTGCTGTAATCTCGCGTGTTTCACCGGGCAGGAGAGAGATGTAATTGTCTTGCCACAAGACCGGAAGGATCTCCTCACCGTCTTTGCCTTTGTTGACCTTGAGACGGACAAAGAATGCCAAATTCCTGCTTGGGTTGTGCAATCGCACGTGCATGAGTTCGTCGTCGCCCTGACGTTCGCTATGATCGTTGATGTTCAGTTTCACTTTGGGTAATTGCTTCAAAGCAGTGAAGTCCGCGTAGGTTGCCGTTGGAGTGGTATACCAGTTCGACTTTTCCCAATCCAAGGATTCCGAAGAAGTGGAGAGCCAATAGAAATTGGAGCCGACGATTTGTCCGTTCCAATCCTGGAGAGTAAGGCGCAGGAAGTAGGTCGGGGTCAAACCCGGAATATCAGGCAACGCGAAAATCTTTCTCGTGCTGTCGGAGGGTGCGTTGACCATGGCATCCTTGGCAAATTTCTCCGTCATGTCGAGGTTGTAAATCTTGGCGGTGAGCTTGACATTATTGGCGTCCTGGTACTGGCTGCTGACGAGCCACACGGAACGATCATCGTATCCGTACATGGGATTGAGCGGCTGAAGCGCGGCTTTGGCGCCGAAGTATCCGCCGCCGGGGCGGAGATAGTAGTCATAAAGATGCCAGATCATGGAAGGCCAGGCATTGTTCAACATCCATTGAATCACCCCGGTGGAAGTGTACTTGTTGCGGCTGTATGCCTCGTACATGGCACGAATGCCTTCATAGGTCATTAATTGTGACTTGAAGGCATAGTCTTCGAGGGTTTCGGCTTTGCCGTAGCGGGCATTCAATGCATCGGTGAATACGTGAATGTCTTTGAACGACCCGCCGCCGGCATGGTAGTTCCAGTAATCGTCGATGGGCCAGATGTGATCCTTGGGCAAGAATTGTTCCAGGCTCTCGATAGGGGGCACGGCCGGACCGGGACTGGTCTCGGTATTGAAGCCGTAGGCGCCGCCACATCCGCCTTCATTGCAGCGAGTCGGCGAAGGATGATCGGGAGAATCTGCCGACCAATACATGGGAGCGACATATTCATAAGGTCCGGTCATCTTGACGCCACTTACGCCGGTTAATCCGGCTGGCTTGGCAGTGGCGGAGGAAACAATCGGGTTCGGCCACTGAGCTTGCTTTTCGACCTCGAGATACATCTGCTCGACATCAGGCGGAGGCGGAAAGTCGCTGCCGTTCAACCACATTACCAGGCTGGGATGGCCACGCAGGCGATAGATCTGCGATACCAGCGATTCCCTGGCAATCTGATAATCGGCATCCGACCATTTCGACCAGTGCTCCCAGTGGTCGCAGCAGCACCATCCGGCCATCACCAGGATGCCCAGGCGGTCAGCTTTATCGAAGAAGTCGTCGGGCTCGAGTTTTCCTTCCAATCGGACGGTATTGAGGCCCATGTCGCGCACGTAGCGGAATTGATTGTCGATGTTGCCGGGATCATAACGGAGCAACATGTCGGAGGTGTAGCCGCCGCCGCGAATCAGAAGCCTTTTGCCATTGATCTTGAAAATGCGGCTATTGTTGTCTATCTCCGAGGTGATTTCGCGGATTCCAAAATGTGAGTCTGAGGCGTCGGAAACCTTGCCGTCAATGTCGAATTCCAGGTGTAAGGGATACAAGTTGGGGCTGCCCATCTGGGCGGGCCACCACAGGCGAGGATGAGAAAACAACAGCCCTGAGAAGTTGTCTGGAGAAAAGGTGACATCCCTGGTTTCCTTCGGAGCCAATTCCACTTGCTGTTCGAACTGGATGTTTTCAATTGTGCCCTTGAGGATACCTTTGACTGGCTGATCGGTTGCGTTTTTCACCTGTGTAGTGACGGTGAGCTCAGCGGTGTTGTTGCCGGTGGAATCCAGATGCGATATGACCGCGGGATAACGCAAAGCAACCGGGCCGCTGGTTTTGATGCTCACCTGCTGCCAGAGCCCCATATTCTTATCGGGCGGAGCGGGATTCCAATCGACAAAGGTGATCGCCAAGTCGTCTTTTTGAGGAGCCCATACCTGCACCGCGATCACGTTCTCGGTTTCGGGATGTGCAAGGCCAGTGATGTTGAATTCATAACTACGCCAAGCGCCAGCCACCTGCTCAAGATTGGCAATCTGCTTTCCGTTCACCCAGATATTTGCGCGGTAATTGATGCCATTGAAATGCAGCCAGATCGTCTTGCCCTGGTCCGCGGCGGGAAGGGTGAAGGCCTTGCGATACCACCATGCAACGGCAAACGAGCTGTCCTGCTGCATGGCAAAGTTTGAAAAGTTGGCGCCAATGGGATAGGTCATTCCCGGGAATAGACGCAGGTTCATGCCAAAATTCGGATCCGGATAAATCTTTTCCTTTACCAGCGCAGCTACGACAGTGGTGGGTACGGTCACGGTGTACCAACCTTTTGCTTGATAGGACGGCAGAGAGATGACGTCGCCGCTTTCGGACACTTTGCCGGAAGATTGCAGACTCCATCCATCGGCTAAAGTAAGAGTCGCCGATTTGTAACTGGCATCCTGAGCGTATAGAGCGGAGTGGACAATAAAAGTGAAAAAGAGCAGCGAAATGGAGGCAACACCTTGACTTTTCATTGCGTGAGCTCCTCCAGGAAACGGGGCGTGCGTAAATGTATAGATGCCTGGCGACCCTGACTGTCGCTCAGGATAAGACCGCCATAACAGCTCCATAGATAATCACGTTTATTAATTCGTTTCAATAGGGGATTTTCAATGCTAATCTACAGCCTAGCTTAAAGCGGAGAAAACTTGCGATGGAAAGCAAACGCATCATCGGGCTGTCTGTTTGCGCCATGGTTTTATTGTGGACATTCCCGGCCATCTCGGAGGCAAGCGACGCGGCGCAGTCGAACACGGCTTCGTTGCAACAGCAATTAATTGATTTACAGAAGGCGCTGGTGAATGCGCAGGAGCGAGGCGATGCGGAGTACGTGCGAAACGCAGTCGCCGATGATTTCACGGAAATTGAAACCAATGGCAACACAACGGACAAATCAGATCTTGTGCGCGACGTTCACCCATCGGGGCAAGCAAAGCCGGCCGCGATCCTCTACGAATTCGAGGTGCTACCGCTCGATGAAAACTGCGCGGTAGTGACGTATAAGGCAGTATTTCCCGACAAACAACTGGAGAAATATCAGCACGTGAGCGATACGTGGGTGAAAGAGGACGGACGGTGGAAGCTGAAGTTCCAGCAGAGCACGTTAAATCTGTGGAGCGCACACGATCTGGATTGACAAGTCCTTACAACGGGGGCAGGACAATTTTCTGCTGGATGCCTCCGCCTTCGACAATGGTATAGATGAAATCGGCGGGAACATTGCGCAGCATTTCGATGCGGCCGTTCGGCCAGCGTATCTGAACCTCCTCCATCGAGGACGCATTGCCCAGCCCAAAATGCAGGCGAGGATCGTTTTGCGAAAGATAACTTCCTCCGGCGCGAACTTCACTCATCTGAATTAATTTTCCTGCCTTGACGGTAACGCGGGCGCCGATTGCGGAGCGGTTGCTCCGCGTGCCCACGAGTTTGAACAACACCCGATGATTCTTGCTCTCGGTTCCATTCAGCAATAACGTGGGCGGCTCGTCCATATTGACGATGACTATGTCGACCTTGCCGTCGTTATTAAGGTCACCGAAGGCGACGCCGCGTCGCGATGCCGCGGGAATTTCGGCAAGAACATTGGAGACATCTTCAAAGGTTCCGTCACGCTGATTGCGAAACAGCAGCATGGGCTGGCGATAGGGTGTGACCCCATGAACCTGATCCATCTGGGGATAGACGTGCCCGTTGACGATGAAGAGGTCGAGCCAACCATCATTGTCCATATCGAAAAATCCGGTGCCCCAGCCGACCCATTCGTAAGTCGGACGAGCCAGCCTGGCGGGATAGCTCACTTCGGAAAAGCCCTGTGGCCCCAGATTGTGGTATAGCGCGTCCGGCTGTTCGGTGAAGTTTGTCACGATCAGCGACAAGCGGCCCTCGTGCAGATAGTCCCCCCAGTCCACGCCCATCGATCCCTGCTGGAGTCCATCGCTGCTGAGGGCAACGCCAGAAAGCATGCCGACGTCTTCAAAGGTGCCATTATGTTTGTTGTGGTACAGGTAGTTGGGGCCAGAGTCATTGGCAACGTACAGATCAGGCCACCCATCGTTGTCATAATCGCCCCAAATAACCCCCAAACCGTAATATTTGTCGGGATCGTCGACCCCGGCTTTCCTGGAGACTTCCTCAAACGTGCCGTCCCCGCGATTGTGAAAGAGCAGATCGGATTCACCCAACATGCCCCAGGGGCCGCATTGCACGGGAATGCCTTTGAAGCTGCAGTTCTTCACGTTCTTGCCGAAATCGGGGAGCTTGCTGATGTCGAAATGCACGTAGCGGGAGACGAACAGGTCGACGTAACCGTCGCGATCGTAGTCGGCCCAGGCCGCGCCGGCGCTGAACCCGCCGCCCGCCACCCCGGCCTTCTCGGTTACATCTTCAAATTCACATCCGCCCAAGTTGTGGTAAAGAGCGTTGCCACCGTAACCGGTAACGTAGATGTCCGGCAAGCCATCATTATCGTAATCCGCAACTGCGACGCCCATGCCCCAGCCCTTACGGGTGAGACCGGCGGATTTTGTGATATCGGTGAATTTGAAGCCAGCGTCCTGGTGATAGAGAGTAATCATAGGATCGCCGCCCTGCATATAGCGTTCGACGGTCGATCCGTTCACGGTGATGATGTCGAGTTTGCCGTCATTGTCGCAGTCAATCAGCCCGGCGCCCCCGCTCATAGATTCCACAATGTAATGCTTCTCAACGGAGGAAATGTGAGAAACGAGGAGCCCAGCCTGTTTGGCAACATCGATGAATTTTGGGGCCGGAGCGGACGAGGGCTGGACTTGGGCAAAAGCCAGAAACACCAGAAGCAGGACAAGGCACGGGATGACACGCATGAGATAAAGAATTCTAGCGCTTAGCCGCTGCCGAAAGTGTGAGGTCACTTACAAAAATGATGGCAGTCACTTTCTTAGGGTACAGAAATCACAGCGCGATTTGCGGGAGAAGGCTATAAGGAAATCAGAGAGTTGGAGGCATTTATGATTCGCAGCGCAACCGCGATCTGGAAAGGCAGCCCGGCGGCGGGCGAAGGATCGGTTTCGACCACAAGCGGCATTATTTCCAAGGCTTTGTACTCATTTGGGTCGAGTACCGGAAATGAGCCCTGCACCAGCCCGGCGGAAATGCTGGCGGCGGCGGTCGCATCCTGCATGTCGCTGATCATCACGCAAGAGCTAGCCCGGCTTGGCGTGCGTACCCAGTTTGTGAAAACGGAATCGGAGCTGACCCTGGAAGAACACAAGGGCCGCTGGCAGATCACCGGTATTGAACTGCGCGCGACCACGTCACTTCCGGAACACGATCAGGAAAAGTTCCAACATGCGTGCAAGACAGCGAAGACCAAGTGTCCAATCTCACACGCTCTTGATGTGCCCATCAAGCTGACGGCGAAGCTGGAACCGGAGCTGCACGCAATAACAGCCTGACCGGGCGCTCGCGCATCTGGAAAAAGGACTTTCTAACCGGCATCGGAATATCGATTGTGAGGGAGTTGTGAAATCTAAAGCAGTGAAGATCAAACAGCCGGCGTCAGATGCTGACGTCAAGAGTTCCTCAGTTTGCATCATTTGTGGCAGGCCTGCCACTCGCGTGGTTGACGGCGATGCGAGCTGCGAGGAGCACGCTGAGTTGGTATACGAGGACCAACTGGAAAAGTACACTCAGCAACATTCCCGCGACCGCGACTAGGAAGTAGCGGCGCCACTTCACCAGTTAAGTTCGCTGCCACAAAATTCGTCTTTCTTCGCTTGGCCCCCGAACAGAGTCCGCCTAAGATGGTTAGTGTTTGATCTGAGTCCCGCAGTTTGAGAGGGAACTTCGATGATCAGGCTGGTTCGCGGAAATGGTTTTTTTCTAGGTGGAATTGTTTTGGCGGGAAGCTTGATTGCAATTGGGCAGAACCAGTCGATGCCTGATCCGCATGAAGTACCGGTGATGGACGGGCAGGCGGGGCCGTGCTCGGTGGCGTTCACGGTGACAGACATCAACGGGGCCCCGGTTTATGACGCAAGGATCCGCGTCCAGATCAAGTACGGATTTGCCGGCATACGGCTGCTGGATTTGGAGGCCGCGACCAACGTTGATGGAAAAACCCAATTCAAAGGACTGCCGAAAAAAGTGAAGGGCCAGTTGCTGTACTTCAATGCCAGCAAGGGCAAGGCGGAGGGCTCCGCCACCTACGATCCAGAAAAAAGCTGCGGCGGCGAGAGCGCCTCGATCGTGCTCAGCGAAAAACAAGGGTCGTCGTAAAGGATCGCGTCGCCGATTGCTCAGAGCGGACGGTTGGTTCGCCTGCAAAGTTCCGATCCGTGCGGAACCTTTTGCAACTTCCTCTACAGCTTTGCATCTAGGGAGTTAAAATCCAGCAGCGCAGCATCTCCTTGAGGTCAACAAAATGGACAAGGTCAATATCGCGCAGAAGTTTGCCCAGATCCACGAATACTGGAAGCCGTATATCGCTGCCGAACTCAACGGGCAACAGGTGAAGCTCGACAAGCTGAAGGGCGAGTTTGTCTTTCATCACCACGAGAACGAGGACGAGATGTTCCTGGTGGTGAAGGGCCGCTTCCGCATGGAGTTCCGTGACCGGCATGTGTGGATCGAGGAAGGTGAATTCATCGTGGTGCCGCGGGGAGTCGAGCACCGTCCGGTGGCGGACCAGGAATGCTGGATTTTGCTGTTCGAGCCGGTGTCCACCTTGAACACCGGAAACGTGCTGAACGAGCGCACGCTTCGCGAGCTGGAACGAGTTTAGCTCGAGGCAACGAACCTACCTGTCGACGCTTCTCGCAGAGACCCTTGAAATCATAGGTTTGGCGGCCTTTTCGCGGAGGTCTCGGTGACGGATGCCCGTGCGGACGAGGCACTTCGGTACCGTAGAAAAATTCTGGTCGGCGCGAGACCATTGAAGTTCGCAGATCCTGCCTGGACAGCCCAACCCCCAAACGCCAAACATATGTACGAGAGCGAGCAACACCTCCGAGAGGAGCCAGTGTGCGGCGCCTGGCAGGGAGCAATACAAACCCTGCTGGGTCTGTTTCTGCTGGTCACGATTGTGCTGGTCGCGCATTATTATCCCGCCCGCGACTCGCGCGAACTCGAGGCCGAAGTTCGAACCCTTAATCATGAGGTTGCGCAACTCAAGCAGGAACAGACCATGCCTACGCTGGTGCTGAACCGCTACCGCAACTCCATCTGCTACATCTTCGGCGTATATCAGGTGGGTTTCGATGGGCGTTCGCCCGATCTGCGGGCGAGAGTGTCTGGAAGTGGCTTCGTAGTTGCGAATGGACTGCTGGCGACCAATCGTCATGTGGCTGAGCCGTGGTTTCAGGACCCGGATTCCGCAGTGCTGATTCGCAAAGGGGCCAAGCCGCATCTGGAAAAGTTGCTCGCCTTCTTTCCCGGCCTTGCGCAACCGGTGAATGTGACCGCAGCGGCTTTGTCGGCTGAGGGAGATTTGGCGGTGTTACACATCGAGGATTCACAGGCGGTTCGCCAACTCCGCCCTCTGCCGTTGGCTGAGGCTGCGCCAAATCCAGGGGAATTGGTTTCGGTGGTTGGATACCCGATGGGTGTGCTGGGGATGGTTGCCAAGTCTCCAACGGCTGTCTATGAAAGACTGGCCTTTCGGCACGACGACCAGAATGCAGCCAGTGAATTAGCTGCGCTGTCACTCATCCGACCTTCGGCTACTTGCGGGCATCTTGGAGACGTGGTGGGGGACAAGCTGATTTACGACGCTCCCACAGCGCACGGGGCGAGCGGCGGCCCGGTGTTCGATTCGCAGGGCGAAGTAATCGGAATTAATGCAGCTTATCTCGACGGCTTCTCGGGAGGCACGTTGGGGGTATCAGTGCGCGCGCTCAAACCGCTGATCGCATCCGCACAAGGCAAGCAACACTAAGATGTAGGCGCCACTTTCCGGCGTCCGGCAATCCATCCTGGTTCACGCACGTGTTCTTCTTCCAAACGGCGCAAGCGGGCAGCCATAATTCCAGGCCGGCCCAAATAACCGACGACTCTCCCAGGATCGTTGCGATCTACCACAGGGAGGCGGCCGATGTTCTGCCGCAGCATTTTGGCTGAAGCCTCGTGGAGCAGTTCATCGGGATAGGTCACGATCACATTGTGGGTTCCGGCCTCGAGCACGGAGAGCGAACCGAGGGGATCTTTGTCGAGGGCACGGAGAACGTCTCCGCGTGTGATGATCCCGGCCAGCTTGCCGTCAGAATCCAGAATCACCATGCCTTGATGGCGCGTGACCTCCGGATCGCGGCGCGCGATGCGATCGGAAAGTTCGCTTACACGCATATCAGCGGGCAGCGTGGGAATTTCCTTGTCCATGGTCTCTTCAACCCTCATCTGCTGCAGCACATCAGCTTCGTAATCCTGGTGGATGTGCAAGCCGCGGCGCGCCAGCTTTTCGGTCATGATCGAAGCGCGAGGCATAAGCAGCATCGCGATGCCGTCGGCAATCACGCTGACCAGCATGAGCGGCAACACGGAGTTGTAATCGCGGGTGATTTCGAAGGCGAAAATGATGAATGAAAACGTAGCGCGCGAGGCGGAGCCGAAGACCGCGCCCATGGCGACCAGGGCGAAGGCTCCTGGAGACAGATTTGCCACGGGCAGGACTCGATCGATAGCCATCGCGAACGCTCCGCCCAAGGCGGCGCTTGACATGAACATGGGGGCCAGCAGGCCGCCAGAAGTTCCCGAACCGAGCGAAATCACCAACGCAATGGCTTTGGCGATCATGACGACGACCAGCAACTTCCACGCCAGATTTGCGTTCAGAATGTCACCAATCGTGTCATAGCCCACGCCCAGCACTCGCGGCACGAAGTATCCGATAATGCCCAAACCGAGGGCGCCGATAGCGGGCCACCAGAGTTCATCAACCGGGAGTTTTTCGAAAAGATCCTCAGTCCAATATAGAAGCTTGGTGAAGCCCACAGCGGCCACGCCACAGATAACGCCGAGAACCAGATAAAAAGGTAAGGCGCGCGGAATGCCGAAGTCCATGGCGGCGACCTTGAACATCGGGCCGGCGCCCAGGAGCTGCATGTGCACCGCGGTGGCGAGGGTGCTTGCGATGACGAGCGGGATAAATGATCTGGCCTTGAATTCGAAAAGCAGCAATTCGATGGCGAGGATGACGCCGGCTATCGGGGTATTGAAAGTGGCGGACATGCCCGCGGCTGCGCCACACGCCAGCAGCACTTTCCGCTCTGACGCGGTTGTGTGAACGGTTTGTCCGACGAGCGATCCGAAGGCACCGCCGGTTTGAATGATGGGGCCTTCCGCGCCGAACGGTCCGCCGGTACCGATGGCAATCGCCGCCGAGAGCGGCTTCAAAATGGCAACTCGCGGTTCAATACGACTGCGATTGATCAGCACCGCTTCCATAGCTTCCGGAATGCCGTGGCCTTTGATCTTTGGAGTTCCATACTTGGCCATGAAGCCGACAATGATTCCGCCGATCACGGGAATTGGGACCACCCACAAGCCCAGGTGGTTGTGGCGTGCGCTCACGAACTCGGCGACGAAGCGATGATAGAAAAAAATGTTGGTAAACAGCCCGATGAGCCTATACAGCACATAGGCGATGATCCCGGCGATAAGTCCGGTCCCTGCTGCGAGGAGGGATATTAATAGCATGCGGAATTGAGCGGGTTCGGCCTGTCGTATGTCCGCGGCTTGCACTCCGGTGGCACCAATGGTTGCGGGGGGAGGGTTGGCGCCGGAAGCCAAGCTGGAGATTTCAGGCATGCTTATGTTTTCTTCCCAAGGGCGAGGCTGATCTTGACGCGGACCCATCACCGCGGCCGCTCACTTGAATCACCCGGCGCAACGCGGCAATCAACGCTGGCCCCTGCATACGGAGTTCAGCGCGGTGATGCAAAGATAGATTGCGAAGCACTTTCTCGCCCTTCAAGGTCAGAGCCAGCAGCACTTCGCGCCGGTCCTTCCCGCTGCGCTGGCGCCGGATGTAGCCAGCCGCCGACAAGCGATTGGCAAGTTCGACGGTGCTGTGATGCTGAATCTGCAGGCGCTCGGCAAGCTCTCCGATGCGCGGACGTACACCCTGCGGCAAGCCCTTGATCGCCAACATGAGCTGGTGCTGACGAGGCTCGAGGCCGGATTGGCGCGCGACCTGCTCGCTGAAAGAAAGGAAGCGGCGGATCTGATAGCGCAATTCCGCCAATGACTGATAGTCCGCCACAGTAAGGGAGTCCATGGCCCCGAATTATATCGTATTGAGACAATTATATATCGCATCACGATATAGTCGGAAACGAAAAAAAGGTTGGGCTGTTGGCATTCTGCGATCCCGCTCTTCGCTTGGCGATAGGACGGGCCACCCGCCACCCGCTTCAGGGTAACCGCGACGTTGCGGAGAGGCCGGCTGTTTCGTGAATGGGGTGTGCTTGACCTGGGTCTGGGACAATCGATAGAGTCCTCCGTGGTTGGTGACGCAGGTGCCCAAAGAAACTCGACAGACAAAAACAGCCGCGCAGTCCGTTCTCAGCCATGTAACGGCCTCGCTGGTACAGCGCAAGTATTTTCTGCTGTTTCTGTTTCTATTGACGTCTCTAATTCTCTATCCCTACGCCGAGAACAGCGCGTTTGGGTACTACGCGTTTCGGATCCTCGGTAGCACAGCCATCTTACTTTCTGTATATGTGGTCAGCTTCCGGCGTAGTCTCGTTATTGTCGCCCTCTTACTCGCCGTGCCAGCGTTCGTGCAGCGCGTCCTCAACCTGAGCACCGACGCCAGTTCGCTTTCGATTCTCAGCATCGTGCTCAGCTTTGTTTTTGATGTTTTCATTGTGGTGGCCATCTTCCGCCGTGTCTTTGGTCCCCGGCAACCCACTGCGGAAACCATTTTTGGGGCGCTGTGTATTTATCTGCTGGCCGGATTCGGCTTTGCCAGTATCTACGGGATGATTGAGATCATTCGTCCGCACGCCTTCTACCTCAATCCGGTGACGAACCTTCATACCGCTCCCAACCGGCTCGATTTCGTCTACTACAGTTTTGCGACGCTGACCTCGCTGGGTGCGAACGGAATTGTCGCGGTATCGGCCGAAGCACGCCAGGTCGCTGTGATCGAGGCCATCATCGGCGTGCTCTACCTGGCGGTCCTGATTACCAGACTAGTGGGCGCTTATCGGCTGCCAACGGCTTAGCCGATCAGATCCAAGGCGGGACCAGCGCCGTTGATTCCCGGCATGCCGCCTTCATAATCCCAGAATGGCGTGGGTGAACCCCTGCCACCACCGCGGATTGATCCGCCACGCGTAGGTGGCCAGACTCTGCGAAACGATCAGTAGGGGCAGCGCGTAGCGATACACCTTGTGGACGCGGCCATCCACCACCCAATCGCGCACCATGCCGAGCACGATCAGCAAGTCCAAACCAAGATAGAAGATGCTGTGGTTGTACCAGAAATCGAATCGACCAAAGGCAGCGTCCATGAGGCAGCAAGTCGCGATAAAGACAAGGCGCCGATGATATTCCGGCCTGGTTCTCCAATAAATCGCCAGCGCTATGCACGTGCCGAAGACGATCATGTCCTGGAATGGAATCGACAGGAAGGAGTCTACGTCCTTCAGATGAAGCACAGCCGCATCGAAGCGGGTCATGACAACTGCGATCGTGAAACCTAGTACCACCATCAGAACGGCCAGCCCGGCTCCAAACCAACCGAGGAAGCGGTGCACGCCGACCTTGCCCACCCGCACTAAAGCGGACTGAAGGGTGAAGAAGACAATCCAGGTTGCAAAGGCGGCGCCGTGAATCCACAAAAGCAACGGCCTTGGCGGGTTGGCATGAAACAGGTTGGCGCCGACTGTATTGCTGAAGCCCCAGACCACCAGCGCGACCATGACCAGCGCCATGCAGAGATAGAAATACCGGCTCAAGAACGTCCTGAGCGGTTCCGTCGTCCTCGCTTCTTTCTCAACCCGAGCACCAAGTCCTACGTTTCCGATGGCCACCGAAGCCTCCTTGATTGCGTCACCTGCCGTTGTTACACCCTATTGCAACTTCGCGTACTCGGCTTTGGCTTCCTTTAGGATGGGGATGTCAGGATCGGCATTTTTCCAGAGCGTAAAGAAATCCTGGTAAGCGGTTTTGGCTTTTGGGGTATCGCCGGAAAGCTCGTAGGCGCGCCCGAGTTGCAAATGCGCCAGAGCGCTCAGAGGGAAGTTCTGCACGATCCCGGGATGATCGAGGAACTTCTGGAACTCAGCGGCCGCCGCGCTGCCGTTATGCTGCGCCAGATATGCCAAGCCACGCACGTAAACCGGATACAAATTGCCGAAGGGTGTTGGTCCGCCCAACTCGTACGGAGCCGCAGCTTCCAGAGATATCAGTGCCTCAGATGTATTGCCAGTGTTAAGTTCGATGGCTGCGTCGATTGTCGGAAACCAATAAAGCTTTAGCATGGTATTGGTGGCGTCGCTCTTCTCCAGTTGGCCGACGGTGGCCTTGGCGCGCGCCGAGTCGCCAGCTCGAGCCAGGGTCAGCGCGGCCAGCACTTTTACGTCTCGTCCCGGGGCCAGAGCCAGAGCTGCGTCAACCTTCTGTTTTGCGGCCGGAGTGTTGCCAAATTCCGCCTCTCGTAAAGCTGCATTGGCCTGCCAGATGGCAGCCGTTTCCTTTGAATCAGCGCGCACAGCAGCGTCTACAGCGCGACGGGAAAAGTCGCGTGCCCGGGTCAGGCGCCCGTAATACGCCTCCGTGTCCGATTGAATGGAAAGCATCGCGTCTTCTTCCCCCGGCCGACCCGCGCTCCAAGCCACCTCGCGGTTCATTCCAGCAGTATCGCCCCGTAGAAATTCAATCGCGTACCAGTCGGAACGCAGAACGAGGCCGTCGAGCTTCTTGGCTTGCGCCTGCTGTAAGACGGATTGCGCGTCGTCCAGCCGGTTCAGATTCATGTAAATTCCAGCAAGATTGCCATACGCGGTCAGGGTGGGCTCAATACGCAGCGACTCCTCGGTCTCAGCCGCAGCTTTTTCGTATTGTCCAAACGTGCTGTAAATGTATCCAAGGTTGCTGTGGGGAGCTAGATCATGCGGATAGGTTTTGGCCCAGAGTTCGTAGGCTTCCGTGGCCTTCTCCATCTCGCCGGTCACCTTATCGAAATAAAACGCTGAGATGCGGTACTTCTCCCGGTCGCTGACGCGATCCCGCATGTCGTAGGCTTTCTTGGCATTTGCGGCAGCCAAGCTGGCTTGCCCGAGGTTGGAGTACGCAACGCCAAGGGCGGTGTAGGCCATAGCGAAATTGGGGTCGAGTTCGATAGCGCGTTTCAGGAACGGGATCGCCTCGGCATCACCCTTCGTCCGCGAGGTGGAGATGGCCATGCTGTAAGCCTTCAAAGCCTCCAAGGAGGGAGTCGTGGCCTCTACCGGAACATCGAACTTCTGGATAGTGGTCAGCGATTCACCTAGTTTTTCCCGCAGACCAGAAGCGGCTTTACCCAGCACCTTTAACACGTCTGGCTTGGTGGCTGCCTCTTCCTGTTCGGTGGCCAAGGTATCGCCGTTGCTGCATCCGACGGCGTTCAAGCCGATCACGTACTGGCCACCCAGGTTAGAAATGGATCCCAACACAATCGCTTTGCTACCCGTGCGAATACAGAGTTCTCGTGCCACGTCGCGGGTGATGCGCTCGGTAGAAGGACGGCCCATCAACCGCAGAGTTTCCTCGACTCTGCGCTCGGAGAGAATGTTAAGAAATGGGGATTGTCCGAGCTGTACCGCCAACGCTTGCTTCAAAGCATCATCGAAGACGGTATCCCCAGTTTTGTTGTCGAAGTCGGCGAGCACCACGGTGTCTTTCTCGGTGATCGGCGCAGCCTTCGTTACAGAGGTGGCAGACCGGGTGCGCAGATAGAAGCCGACGCCAAACAGTGCCGCGATCAGCACGACAGCCGTTGGAACGAGAACTTTCCACAATTTTCTCCGCCCGGTCGAGGGAATTTCCGCAACCCGGGCAGCGGCCGACGAAGGAGAGGCGGTAACCGCGGGGACTGAGCCCGAAGTTGGGGGAGCAACGGCAGACGGCCTGACATCCTGCGCCGCGACCACAGTGCCCGAACTCAGTGGTGTGCCAGGCCGCGACTCGACTTCCCGTTTCAGGCGCTTCAGATCGGTCCGCATCTCGGCTGCGCCCTGGTAACGCAACTCCCGGTCCTTCTCCAGTGCTTTGTTGATGATGTCTTCGAGCTTCGTCGGAATATCACGATTGAAACGAATGGGAGGCGGCGGATCAGAATCGAGGATGGCTTTGGAGATTAGAGCGGAGGTTTCGCCGTGAAAAGGCAATGCTCCGGTTGCCATCTCATACAGCACGGCTCCGAAAGAAAACAGATCGGTGCGGGCATCCAACTCTTTGCCTCGCACTTGCTCCGGCGACATATAGGCCACGGTCCCCAGCGCCGTTCCCGGGCTGGTCAGGTGTTGTTCGTCGATGGAACCCGTTTGAGTGGCGCCTTCGATTTTGTCTGAGGAGCCGGTCGCAGGTATGACCTTTACCAAGCCGAAATCGAGGATCTTGGCGTGACCGCGTTTGGTTACGAAGATATTTGCGGGTTTGATGTCGCGGTGGACAATACCGGCAGCATGGGCGGCGTCCAGCGCATCCGCAATCTCGATAGCCAGCGACAATATCAGTTCGGTTTCGAGCGGACGGCCTGCGATCCGATGCTTGAGGGTCATGCCATCCAGACACTCCATGGCAATGTAGGACTGCTCGTGGCTCTTGCCGATGTCGTAAATGGTGCAGATATTGGGATGATTGAGACCGGAAGCGGCCCGAGCCTCGCGGCGAAAACGTTCCAACGCCTGTGGGTCGCTGGAAAGATCATCGGGCAGGAACTTGAGTGCCACGAAGCGACCTAGTTCGGTGTCTTCAGCCTTGTAAACGACACCCATGCCGCCGCCTCCGAGCTTTTCGAGGATTCGATAGCGGGAAATAGTCTGACCGATCATGGCGGCGACGCCATGTTATGCGGTGATGTTAGGGAAGTCAATGAGAGCTAACAGGTTGCGGTCCTGATTACAACAGTCGCCGCTGTCCTAGGACTTACCCGTCGAGACCGAGGTGATGTAAGAAAGTTTGGTCTTAGAAGTTTGTTGTGAGACGCAAGGCAACACTGCGTGAAGGACCGATCGCGTTCCCTGAAAAGAGGCCGCCGAAATCAATCACGTCCACGACGTTGGTAAGATTCGTCCCGTCCACCTGAAAGTGCATATTCAGCCGCTCTGACTTGTAGACGTCCGCCCCAACTGAAGCGCTTGCCTGGAAGGTCGGGTAGATACGACCTAGCGCAAAGTTGACGCGATCGACGACTTGCCGGCCATAGGTCTGAACTTCTCCAGCTATGCATTGTTGGAGAGTCAGGCTGGGATCGCATTGAAACTCGAATGGCAGTCCGCTGTCGAATTGGACTCCCCCCGCAACCCATAGGCGCGGCGTGATCTGATACTGGAGGCGTCCGCGGATAGTGTTGCGCTGGTCCTGGGATATCGGGAAAAAGCCGGTCGTCGGTATTATGGCGTCGGCTCCGAGAAACAGGCCGCCGGTCACGGGGTTCCAGGCATTCCCCAGCTCATAGGAATAACTCACGAATCCCGAAAACTTTTTCCATTCCGGCAGATCGAGTTTGGCCTCTGCTCCGTAAATGATGGCCTTCCTAAATGCGATGGGGAAGCTGATCGTCGTGTTGTCGATCTGGTCATCGTCGGCAAAGTTGTTCACTGCACGTCGAAAATAGTTGGTGGCGAGTTTGATCTTATTGAAGAACACTTTCGTCAGTCCTGCTTCGTAATAATTGCCTTCAGAAGGCTGGACCGGAAGCTGCAGCGACACTGGGTTCAGCGTCGTGGCTGCTGTGGAACTGGAAAGCAGCAGGTTTTCGAATGAAGGTGTTTGGAACACCCGGTCGTAGGAGAAGTGGACGATCACGTTCGCTGACGGGAAATAGCGTGAAATCGCGACACGTGGTTGCAAGGCCTGGCGGTTGAGCATGAGCTGGTAGTGGTCCCAGCGAAGGCCGGCGTTCATCGTCCAATTCCCTAAGCGAATCAGGTCCTGGACATAGACGGCCTGCTCCAAGTCGGGCCGGTGTGCGGCGAAGCTGAAGGTCAGAGGCGTGGCGAGGTCGAATTGGGTGGGATCGGTAATGTTGTAGTTGAAATTCTCGCGCAGAAACAGGTTGTCCGATTCCACTCCCGTCTTGATCTCGTGCCGGCCGTGGTTGATGACGATGCTTCCCTTGAAATACCCTTCCCGAAAACGATTATGTTGCAGAATCTCGATGGGCGTTGAATTATCGTTGGAATAGAAATCGTTGGCATTGTCGCGGACCATGGCGCGCAGGTCGGCGAGCACATTGGACGAAAACGTGTGTTGGTAGGAGGCGATCCCCATCGTCTCCAGATTGTCCGCTGTCTGCAGCTGGCCTGCGGCTTGCTGCACCTGTTCATTAGGAAGCTCGTAGCGGGAGAGTTCGTGGCGGACGCTGAGGCTGAGACGGTCTTTCGGGGTCAAATCGCGCTGGTAGTTGGCTGAAAAATCGCCGAGCGTGCCGCGATTGGTATAGTTTTGGACGACGACTGGATTGAGATAGTGGCTCGTCATCCCTCCGCTGGCGCTGGCCCCGAAGACATTCTTGCCCCATGCATATTGGCCCTGGGCGAAGGCCCCTGCCGAATCGAAACTGCCACCAGAGAGCACAACCTGCCCGTGTAAGCCCGGTTGCGAGTCTTGCAGCGTATTGACCTCGACAACTCCACCCATCTTCCGTCCATATTCGGCGGGAATGCCGGCGGTGTAGATACTTATCGACTGCACATCATCGGCTTCAATCTGTGGCCCAAAGCTCGGAGATCGATTGTCGGTCAGCGGAATGCCATCAACAACAAACTGGGTCTGATATTCCGAGTCCCGCGGATGCAGAACCGCGTTTCCTTCGTAAAGCCATCCTGGCTGCGAGTTCACAAGATCCTGAATGGAACGACCCGGAATGGAGCTGACTCGATTTTGTATGAAATCTGAGCCGATCTGGTTCACTGAACCCGCCTGATCAGGATCAATCAGAGTATTGGCGGCGCTCACGGTCACCGACTCATTGGGCGCGGTCACCTTCAACTGAATCACATACTCGGCTGGAATCGACGAATGGACATCGACGGATTGAGTTACCTCGGCAAACCCCGGCTGCTTGATCTGGAACTGATACACACCATAGGGCAGGCGTTGCAGAGTCAAAGTACCTTGATCATCGGTGCTGAGGACGCGACGGTATTGGCTCGCCTCACTGACAATCTGAACCGAGGTTTTCACCGCCAGACCTGATGGATCGGTCACCCTGAGCCGCAACTCGCCAGTATTGCTCTGGCCAAGAAGAAATACGGAACAGAAAAAGAAGAAAATGACAATCTTCCCCATAAACGCGCGGACGCGGTCAGTCAAAATGGATGCCCCCAAAAAGTGAAAAACGCTCCGTTATTGGAATATTAGTTTCAAGGCGCTTTTGTTCACACTTTTTCTGGAGGTACCGAAAGGTCAATGTCCTTCGAAAAACCGTGAACAGAAAGGTTAGGATTGGAATGTATATATGGGACCTGAGATGCCTCCATCGTCCTATGAGAATGGGTCTTTGGCAGTGCCATTGACGGTGCGCTCGTCAGCGAAGGCGTGCCGCATCGAGGAAGAGGTACTGGAACTGTTCGACGAGTTCCGCAATCCGCTGCTCAG
>Ga0187782_10000279_pt1 | contig 33075 bp, 25 predicted proteins | sample 0715_SJ02_MP15_2_FD_132454 | JGI IMG/M metagenome (GOLD analysis project Ga0187782, IMG submission 132454) | Tropical peat soil microbial communities from peatlands in Department of Meta, Colombia - 0715_SJ02_MP15_20_MG | ecosystem: Environmental > Terrestrial > Soil > Wetlands > Peat | place... | reverse complement strand
TAGGCCCGTAGCTCAGTTGGTTAGAGCGCTTCCTTGACACGGAAGAGGTCAGAGGTTCGAGTCCTCCCGGGCCTACCATTTTTCGTCCCGCGGAATTCTCTACCTGTGATTTCCTGTGTTGCGTCGGAAATTCCCCGATTCCCAAGCTACACGGCCCTGCCCCTAACTCAACTGCTTCGCTAAATCACTTCTTAGGACGAGACTCCCATGTGTCAGCAGGCACTCGCCGTACGCTTTGATTGGGAGCTGGCCGAATGCTTTGCTAGCGGCGCCACCGGCTAGCGCGCTCATTGGGTAATACTCGTACTGTGGGGCTAGGGCGTTCCAATGAACCTTGCCCTCTCCCTGCCAAGCTGCCGTAAAGACAAATTCCTGCGGGAACAGCGTCGCATGGCTGAGAGCAGCGCCCGGACGTCCGATATTAGGAATGTAGCGCCAGCCGAAGGCATTGACCGTGCCGAAGCGCTGGCTCAGCACCTTGAGTTCATCGGGAGACATCTGCTTGGTCCTGCGAAAGCTCACCTTCAGAAATGTCGATCCCTCATAACTCGCGTTGGTGAGCAGTGTGTCGCCGAGCTGATGATGGTCTTCGATGTCGGCGAAGATCTTTGGCATACCCGTTTGTTCGCGACCGGTGAGTATTGGTGCGGTCCTGTTTTCCCAGATGATGAGGACATAGAGGCCGTCTATCCGCTCGCCGTGAGCATGAACGACCGGGACTCCAACGCTGATCAGGTTATAACCGCCGCCGGTCATCCAATCCACGCGTCGGCACATCGAGTATTGGATGGTCAGTACGGGTTGTAGCATCTGAAATGGCTCGGGAATGAATGCTGCAAGCCCTTCCGCGTCCGTTTCGTAGGCGACTTGAATGGACGTGACATCGTGGTAGGTAATCGCAGGCGGCTGTCCCCCCGCACCGCCAAAATTCACCGGCATCATATAGTTGGAATCTTCTGCAAGCTTGAACATTCTTGCCTCCGCTCTTTCTTGCGGTCATGCCCGCGTCGTTGTGTTTTCTCTTAGCTCAGCTCAACAGGACTCGCTCAACGGCTGAAAGACTCTAATGCCTTGGTGCACCTTCACATTTCCTGCTGAGCTGATCCGGAAAGCTTGGCTGTCCGTTGATTAGACCGCCACTTCGCCACTTCGTCGCTTGCGCGCAACTTGAAGCATGTAATGGTCGATTGCTGCAGCGGCATCGGGATTAAAACAGGTCTTGGCACCTGAGAGGTCGCGTTCGTCGCCAAGGACCAGTCGCTCGTTCTTGGCCACTCCCGCAAGGATCGTTCGCGCGGACTGTTCCGGTGATTGCGCACCCGGAGGTGGCTGAACACCCCCGGATTTCCAAATCGCCGTGGCTGTCGTACCCGGCGTCGCGGAAGTCACACGGATGTTCTCATCCCATAGCTCGTATCTGAGGGCTAGCGTCATCCCGTTGAGGGCAGCCTTCGTGGCTGAGTACATAGTCTGCTGAGCCATCGGCATAAACGCGATGCCGGATATTGTGTTGACGATGTGCCCGCTGCCTTGTTTGCGCATGATGGGTAGCACCGCGCGAATGCCGTACAGCGCGCTATAAAAATTCAGTGCGAATGCCTTCTCCCAATTTGCATTGGTCTGCTTATCGAAAAGCCCGCCGAGGCCGGCACCGGCGTTGTTGAATAAGAGATCGATGCGTCCACTGAACTCGATGGTCTTTTGAATCATGCCCTGCACATTCTCTTCTTTGGTGACATCACAGTGGATGCCGAGCACTTTCCCGGGATAGGCCGAACTCAGGTGCGCAGCTTCCCGTTCGAGGTTCTGGTCGTTAATGTCGACGAGGACGACTTGCCGCGTCCCGTAGGAAAGCATCGTCTCCGCGAGAGCCAGTCCAATGCCCGAGGCGCCACCCGTTACGACGGCAACCTTGTCTTTGAAGTATTCGTTTGTCTGATTCATGGTTGATGGACTCCTACGAAAGTCTGTTGGTCAGACACCAGTTCGGGCATTTTGCCTCCCACTGACGCGACCCATGTGCGTGCACGCAGGGCGACCTCTCGATACGGAAAGACCAATTCGATGTGAACCCTGCCGCTTATTTCTGTGATCACTATCACCATCGAATGTGATTGCAATCCCAAGGCAGCTCACGCGAACAAACCACCGATATGGCTCGGCTCGGCGTGCCGGTAGGTTAGCGTGATCGCAACGCCTAGCGTGCTGGAGACGGCTCCCTCGCGTCCTAGCGGGCTATTTCGGCAGGCCGCGGACACAGTGCATTGAGCAGGCTGGTGCGACAATCCCGCGAAAAGCCATGTTCTCGGGGTTGAGGCGCGATGACGAATCAGGACGACGTCCGCTTGCAGAGGAACGCCGGAAGGCGGGGCACTACGAAATCCTCGGCGAAACATGCGCCAAATTTGAGTTTTTTGAAAACGGATGGAACCCGCATAGCCGATTCCTTGATGTGGATAATATTCTTGCTCGGGACATCGGATACAACCGAGACATTTTCATCTTCCCCGTTCGTGACTTCACAAGGATCTCTCACCGAACAGTCCTTCCAAGGCATCCCTTCCTAACCCCGGAGGCCGCTCATAGCGTCTTACCTGGTCCGCAAAAACCGTGTCACAGATCGATCGAAGGACTGGCCCGGGTAGCTACCTTCGCTACCGGGAATTAGTGTGCGGCTTCCAACGTTCGCTTGAAATCGAGCATGGTTCGCACCACGGTTTCCTCGCCAATCGAGGTGTTGAGCATCAGGTGATACAGCCATCGCGTTGGCCATTCCACTCCAAAATACTTTTGAATGAAATCGCCGCGCTCCCGGTCGACCGAGTCTGCCAGTTCATCCGCTTCCTTTGGCGAATGGCCGCGGGCGATAATGCGGCGCACTTTGTCTTGCCGGGGCGCATAGAGAAAGACCCGCGCCACATCCGGCCGATTTTCGAGAAAATGCTGCGAACCTCGCCCGACGATCACCGAATTGCCGGCTCCCGCCACTTCGCATACCACGCGCCGAGTAATCCGGAAAATGCATTCGCTGTCGACCATCTTGAGCTTGTGGGCGTTGATGCTTCCTTCGAAACTTCCGCGAAGGAATGATTTAAGCAGCCGGTAATAGAGGGGATCGTTGCGCTCTTCGCGGCATTCCACCACCGCTTTCGGGCACTGCGCCAGGCGCGCGATTTCCTCGGTCAGCTGTTGGTCCCAAAGCTTCCAGCCAAGACGGTTAGACAGCAGCTGAGCAATTTCGCCGCCGCCGGCGCCGTATTCTCGTTCAATGGTAATGATATTGATCATCGAGGTGCTCCGAAAGCAAACATCAACCCACGGCTAAGTCGCCGCCTCCGCCGGGATCGTTTTTCTTCAGGAAGAACGAGAGAAAAAACATGATTGCCGACAAGACCGCCAGCACCATGAAGGTATCTACGTAAGAGAGAGTGGCGGCTTGCGCCTGAACCTGCTGGTAAATGATGGCGTAGGAATGCAATTGCGCGTCAGGCGTCCCGGTTCCGGCGGTGGCCACGTGGTGCGAGAGGAAGTTGGTGGTGCTTTGAAGGTTGAAATTGCCTTGACGGACATAGCCGCCCAGGATCTCCTGATGAAATTGGGAACGGCGGGCAATCAGTGTGGTAACCATGGAGGTGCCGACGCTGCTGCCCATATTGCGCATGAAATTCACCATTCCGGAAACCGCGTTGTTCTTCTCGGGAGCGATACCTACATAAGCGGCGAGACTGATGGGAACAAAGAGGAAGCCGAGCCCGACGACTTGGAAGATGCGCAACCAAGTGGCAGCGGCGAAACTGATCTGCAGATCGATGCGCTGGGTGGAATAGTACATGGCGACGGTCATGGCAAGCCATCCAAAGGCAATCAGCCGACGTGCCTGAACCATTGAAGTGAGCCTGCCCGCAATGGGCATCTCGAAAAGCAAGACGAGGCCTCCCGCGGACAGGGCAAATCCCGCGATTTCGGCGGTGTAGCCAATCAGGGTCTGCAGAAACTGGGGGATCAGCACCAAAGAGCTAAACAGCATAACGCCGGTCATAAACATCATCAGGTTGGAACCAGCGAAATTGAGGTTCTTGAACAGGTGGACATCGATGATGGGAGCTTTCTGGAACCATTCCCAGATGACCAGCGAAATCAGGCAAACAGTGGCGATGATGATGAGTGTGGTAATGAAGTGCGAGCCGAACCAGTCATCCTCCTGGCCCTTATCCAGCACGATCTGCAGCGCGCCGATGCCCAAGGTGAGCAGCGCGATGCCAATGTAGTCCAGTTTTACTCCAGCGCCTTTCATGCGGGCCAAGTAGGGCGGATCCTCGACGAAGCGGCGGATAAGCACCCAGGCGAGCAAGCCGATGGGAATGTTGATGAAGAAGATCCAGCGCCAGGAATAATTGAAGGTGATCCATCCGCCGAGGGTAGGCCCTATGGTGGGAGCGATAACGGCGGTGATGCCGTAGAGAGCGAAGGCCAAGCCGCGCTGTTGCGGCGGGAAGGTGTCGGCGAGAATCGCTTGAGCCATGGGCTGTAGTCCGCCACCGCCGGCACCCTGCAGAACGCGGAAGAAAAGCAGCATGGCTAGACTGGGAGCAATACCGCAAAGGAAAGAGCTGAAGGTGAACAGCGTGAGGCAGGTCATAAAGAAGCGCTTTCGACCGAATGCGCCGGCGAGCCAGCCGCTGATCGGCAGGATGATCGCGTTGGAGACCAGGTACGAGGTCAGCACCCAAGTACTTTGATCGTTGCTGGCCGCGAGATTCCCGGCTATGTACGGCAGCGCCACATTGGCAATGCTGGTGTCCAACACCTCCATGAACGCGGCCATGGCTACGACCACAGCGACCAGCCACGGATTGTATTTAGGCCGCCAAACTTCCTGGTCGAATGTAAGTGTGGCGGAGCTCATTTCAAGTACACATGTGGATCGACGTTCATGCCGGGGCGAAGCTGATGATCGCGATTCTCGCCGGGCTCCAGGACGATCTTCACGGGAATACGCTGAACGATTTTGACGTAATTGCCGGTGGCATTTTCCGGAGGAAGCAGGCTGAACAGCGGCCCGGTCGCACCCGCGATGCTATCGACATGGCCTTTGTAGGTGCGCCCGTTGGAATCCACATGAATGTCCGCTTTTTGCCCAACGCGCATATGGCGGAGCTGGGTTTCTTTGAAGTTGGCGGTGATCCAGACTTCATCCAAGGGCACCACGGTGAGCAGTTGCTGCCCAGGCTGGACGTTCAGTCCCACCACCACCGTCTTGTTTACTTCGCCGGTCACCGGCGCATAAATTTTCGTGTATTGCAGATTGAGTTCGGCCTGATCGAGCGCCGCGCGGCGTTGTTCGACGTCCGCGATGGCCGCCTTGGCGCGAGCGCGCGTTGAGGATACCTGTTGTGGCGCGGTCTCCGCCGAACGCTGGTTGGCTTGCGATCCTTCCAGGCGGCTTTGTGCCTGGCGTACCGACTGTTCCGCCGCAGCTTCGTTAGCGTGGGCGGCAGCTACGTTCGCGGTGCTGGCCTTCGCGGCCGCCACGGCCTGATCATAAACTTGCTCCGCGACTTCTTTCTTATCGACCAGCAATTTGTAGCGGTGCAGATCGTCCTGAATCTTTACGTCATTGGCTTCCGCCTCTTCCACTTGTTCGTGCGCGGCCACAAGTTGCTTCTGCGCGGCCACAATTCCAGCCTGGGCGTTCTGCACATCGGATTGCGTGAACGTCAACTGGCTGGACGTGGTGATGGAAGTAATCGGCACGGTAATGTTCAGCGACTGCGCGGTAGCCTCAGCGTTGGCCAGATTGGCGCGTGCCTGCGCCACCGCGACTTCGTAATCCTTCGGATCGATTTCCACCAACACCTTGCCCTGCCGGACATATTCGTTATCCCCGACGTTCACGGCAATCACGTATCCGGAAATCCGCGAGCTGACCGGGTAAAGGTGCACATCCACCTGCGCGTCGTCGGTGGATTCATAGCTGCTCAAGTAGCGCCACAAAAGGATCGCGGCTACCAGCAGCATTGCCCCGCCAAGAATGAACCACAGCCGACGCCGGCGCTTTGCGCGAGCAGCGGCCCCGCCCGGTCCTGCATAGTTGCGAGGTGGGGAGGTTTCCGCAGGCGGGAGTTTGTCTCCTGCAAGGGTGGGGGGAGCTGTGTTCGGTTCGGGCATGGTCACTTTCCCTTAAAAAAGGTTTTGACACCCTCTTCAGCTAGACCCAGTGCGCGTGCCAGAGAAATCTTCGCGAAGTTGTAGTTGTACAGACTGCTGATGTATTGCTCGTTGGCGCTGGCGACCAACTCCTGGGATTGCACCACCTCGACAGAGTCGGTCACGCCGGCGGAGAAGCGGTCGCGCGACTGCTCCAGGGTCTGATCGGCCAGAGTAATGTTGCTGCGCGCCACGGCAACTTGTTCCGCCGACGATTGCAGATTGAAAAATGCGGTGCGCACGTCCGAATCAATCTGTGCCCGCAAGTTCTCCTCACGCTCGCGGCTCTGCGTCAGCCGGGCCTCAGCCTGCAACACGTCGCCATGGACACTGCCGCCCTGAAAAATGGGAATGGTCAGAGTACCCTTCACATCAGATACTTGCGTGGCGTTGGAGGGATGCTGGCCCCCAGTGCCGTAGTCGGCGCTGAACGAGAGGGAAGGCAAGTATCCCGCGGCTGCCGCCTTTCGGGCGTATTCGGCGGCGTGGGTGTCCGCAACGGCGGCCAAGTAGTCGGAACGCGACGCGTATGCGCGGTGCAGCGCGTCCTCTAAGGTAACTCCTTCGAAGGGCTGATATGGCGATTTATCGGTTAGGTCGAATTCCTGTCCAGGAGCGAGGCCAATCACGCGGGCAATAGTCAATTTTTGTATGGAGTAGCTGTTCTTGGCTTGAATCAGTTGCTGCTGGCGGGTTTGTAGTTCCACGTTGGCCCGCAGTCCGTCAATTGCCGGCGATGTGCCGGCCTTCACTTGGTCCGAGGCTTGGTCGAACAACGCCTGCGCGGTTTTAACCTGTGCTTCCGCCGTTTGGATGCGGGCTTCGTCGGCAATGGCTTGCAAATAGGTGTAGCCCACGGCCAGCACAACCAGGTCCCTGGCATCTTTGTAGGTATACTCGGCCGATTTCAGATTCTGCGCTGCGGCCCGTGCGCTATTGATGGACTTCCAATCGAACAGCGTCTGGGTGACGCCGAAGCGTGCATCAAAGTAGGAAAAAGGGCCAATCGAAGCTGGCAGGGTAAATCCGGGAAACTTAAAAGTAAAGCCCAACTCCGCCAAATTGACTTGCGACACGTCAATATTGGGCGAGGCGACCACGTGGGGCAGCAGCGCGCTCAACTGCTCCCATCTTTGCCCGCGGGCGGTGCGAATATCGGCGCTGGAAAGAAGGGCGCCGAGATTTTGTCTCAGGCCACGATCGATCGCATCTTGAAGCGTAATGGGAAGCATGCCAGGTACAAGCTTGGCCGGCACACTTCCGCTGAACGGACTCACGCCACCCGTTCCTGGAATGGGTTGGCCTGGCGAGGGAGGAGGTTCGGTCGAGGAAGAATCTCCGGATTGCGCGAAGGCGGAAACCACGCAAATCAAGGGCACAACCGTGAAGACCATGCAGCGCAAACGGCACCTTAGACGGAATCCCACATGAAAGCTCCTTAACCCGCGACTCCGTCTAAGCCTAGACCCAGGAAGGACATCCTAATCCGATCCAGCAAACCACGCAATCGATAATCGCGCCGAGAGGCTGGACTCGTTCGGTGAATTCCTTCTCCAAGAAGAAATGCAGTCCAACAGACAAAGGTAACCTGCTACATTCAGACTATGCTTGAGGCGGCGAAGAATTTACTGCTCATTGTCAGTGCGCTCTTTCCCATCGTGGACCCGGTTGGCGGCAGCCCGTTCTTTTTGGCGCTGACCTACGAATACGCGCCGGAAGCGCGGCGAGGACTATCGTGGCGCATTGCGTTGAACAGTTTCTTGCTGCTGGTGATCTCCTACTTCATTGGCACATACATTCTGGCGTTCTTTGGAATTTCTTTGCCGGTCGTGGAAGTTGGAGGGGGAATATTGCTGGTCGCCATGGGATGGGCCATCCTGATGCAAAAAGAAGAAGGATGTGATGCGGCGAGCCGTAAGAACATTCACCCGCAGGACGTATTTCGCCGGGCATTTTATCCTCTGACCCTGCCGTTGACCGTCGGTCCGGGGTCCATTTCGGTGTCGATCACATTGGGCGCGAATGCAGCGCACAGCCACGCGCTACATCCGTTAACGATTCTGGCCGCGCTGGTGGGATGCGCGTTGATCGCGGTGAGCATTTTCCTTTGTTACGCATTTGCGGACCGGCTGGCGCGAATCCTGGGGCCAACCGGCATGTCGGTGATGATTAAGATATCGTCCTTTCTGCTGTTCTGTATCGGCGTACAAATCATTTGGAACGGGATGAAGGCGCTGCTCGAGTCGGTTTCGTTGCACATGGCCTAACTATGCGAACGCTGGAGACGGCAGCTTTACGTGGCGACGTCCAGCACGATTTTGCCGGGCTTATGGGGAGCGCCTGCTAACATGTAGTGGGTAGTCCGCGCTTCCTGTAATGGCAGAACTGAGCCTACACGGGCCGAGAGTTTCCCCTGTTCGAACAACTGAGTGAGAATGTTCAGCCGCGCCGTGGTTACATCGGCGTAGAAGAATATGGAGCGCAACCCTGGACGTTGCGGCAGAGGCTTGCTTGATACCACCGACACGATGACACCGCCGGATTTGATTTTTCCAAATGAGCGCTCCAGTGTCTCTCCACCGACCGTATCGATAAGGACGTCCACGTAGGGAACGTCTTTTTCAAAGTCAGCCGTTCGATAATCCAGCACCGTTTTCGCTCCAAGATCCTGGACAAACTGCACATCGTTCGCTGCCGCGGTCGCCACGATATTCAGTCCTGCGGCGGCGACTAACTGAACCGCGTATGCGCCAACATTGCCGCCGGCGCCGAGAATCAATACAGACTGGCCGGCTGTAACTTTGGCGTACTCGAAGAGCATCTGCCACGCGGTAACCGCTACGACCGGGGCGGATGCTGCTTCGATATGGGTAAGTCGCGGCGGCTTTCTGTCCACCATTCCCGCGGAAGCGACGGCGAACTCTGCGTGCGCTCCACAAAATTGGGCGTTCGTCACTCCATACACTGCATCGCCAACGCGAAAGTCCGTAATTCCTGGTCCAACCGCTTCGACGGTTCCTGACAAATCGGAGCCTAGCGTTAACGGGGGATTGGGACTCACCTTGCTTTTGCCCTCACGAATGATCGCGTCCCAGGGCCCTACGCCAGCGGCGCGCACGCGGACCAGCAGTTCACCGGCGCTTGGGTTGGGCCGCGCCAACTCGTCTACCACGACCACTTCCGGCGGGCCAAACTTGTGAATTCGCGCCGCTTTCATGTTGTCCTCGAAATCGGCCAGCTGCCGAACCACAGAATACTCGACGGACCTTTAGCCGTCACGCCACGAAATCCAGGTGTTTTGCATCGCACCAGTGCCGGCGGTTCGCCTCTCAAGGGAAAGGGAATAGCTCAAATTCGTCAGTTAGCTTTTGCCGGAATCTACCCAATTCTCCAGGGCCGCCGCGTAGGTCCGGCTAGAACGATGTTCGGAACCGTCGGAGAGTTTCAGCAAATAATCGCGGTTGCCCAGGCTGCGCAGTTCGACAATGCAGGAAGCGCGGACAATACGGGAGCGATGGATGCGCAGGAACTTGGCAGGATCGAGTTTCCGTTCGAGAGCGGTCATGGTTTCGCGGATCAAATGAGGCCTGCCGCGGACATGCAGTTCGGCATAATCTCCGGCGGCGCTGATCCAATCGACGTGCTCGGCAAGGACGATCTGAATGCGCGAACCGGTATTCACCGCGAACCGTGCAGCGTATTTCGGAGGAGGGCCAAGCATCCCCAGAATGCGTTCCGCCAATTCATTTCTGCTCGCTGAAGAGATCAGCTTTCGCGCCCGATCGAGCGCTTCCGCCAGGCGATCATCGTCCACCGGCTTAAGCAGATAATCCAACGCGTGAACTTCAAATGCCTTCAGGGCATGTTGTTCGTAGGCGGTCAAAAAGATGACGCCCGGGAGACTCGCTTTGGGTAAAGAGCGCAGAACCTAGAAACCATCCATTCCCGGCATCTGCACATCGAGAAAGACCAGGTCCGGAGAAAGTTCCAGAATTTTCTGCACGGCGGAAGTTCCATCGGCACACTCGCCCACGATTTCGACATCGCTGAACCTGTTCAGCCGCAGTGCTACCCCGCGTCGCGCTAGTGGCTCATCATCAACGATCAGTGTGCGCATAGCGAATATCCTGGCGCTCCGATGCTTGCCGGAACGGCAACTCCAACAGTACGCAGCAACCGCCTTCTGCGGGCCACTGAAACACGAACTTATGTTCATCGCCGTAGAGGGCTTTCAACCGCTTCACAGTGTTGCCAATACCGATGCCGTTAAAGCGCGGAGTGCCCGAAGGATTGTCCGCGCGCCGGACTCCCGAATTCTGCACGGCGATGTGGAGTTGTGAGTCGTAAACCTGCGCTTGAATTCGGATCGTGCCACCTTCCACCAGCGGTGCGATTCCATGGCGGACCGCATTTTCGACCAGCGGCTGCAGCAGCATGCCGGGTACCAGGGCATCCACGGCATCGGGCGATACATCCATGGCAACGTGCAATCGACCACCTAGCCTGGTTTGTTCGATAGCCAAATAGCGTTTCGTGAACTGAAGCTCTTCGGAAAGGGATGTCTCTGAAACCACTTCCTTCTCCAGAGTCGTGCGGAGAAGATCGGCGATCTGTGAAAGCATACGTGTGGCCGCCGGGGCGTTGCCTTCCAGCACCAGGGTGGAGACGGCGTTCAGCGAGTTAAAGAGAAAATGTGGATTGAGCTGGTAGCGCAGAGCGCTCAGGCGCGCTTCTCGAACTTCCGCCTCGGCGTGCAGGAGCCTTTCTCTTTCTCGCGCGGATTGCTGCCACTGTTTGATGCTGAAATAGAGGCTACACCACAAAAACAGCACAACCGCGCCTTGGACGGACGAGCCAATGCCCTCCGCCCAATCCAGTGGCTGGATGTCCAGTATCGCTAATTCGGTAGCGAGGCCAGCCACTGACCCGGTTAGCAAGCACCAGCCTAACGCCCGAATCTCCAAGCCAATCCAGGAATGTCCCTGACGCATCAGCCTGCGACAAAGGGGATGCAAAAGGCAGCTACTGCCAAACATAGCGAGTACAAAGAAACCGTTGGCCCGAAGACTGCCTGGCTGGTGGCGGTACGGAAACGCCGCCGCAAAGACGAGCAGGTAAAAACAGACCCACCCGGCAAGTTGCAGTGGCCAAAACGTCGGCAGACCCAGCTCATCACGCTTCAACACGATCCGTATTGTAATCCAGCCGGCCAACTGCGCGGCTGCGACTCGTCGTGATAAACGCTCGGCTTGTCGCAAAACCCTCGCGAATCGCCGATGTCCCTGAACGAATCAGCCCGAATTGGGGTTTCCTTGTCAGGAAGCACTTTTTTCGTGGAGAGAACGATCATGAAGATAAACCCATTAACGAGCAAGACCACAAAAGGTCCTATACCCGTTGCACCGCGAGCCATAACGGCCTTAGTTGGACTTGCCAGCTTATTTTTCGTTACTCCTGCGCTTGGGCAAGACCGGGCGAGTTTGACTGCAGACCCCTTCCCGGAATTGGAGGTCCTGCTGCCGCGAGTCGCGGAGCATCAGAAAGAAGTCGAGAAACTGCTGACGCAGTATACCTTCACGAACAAAGTGACCGTCTATGATCTGGACAAGAGTGGTCGAGTCCGCAGCCACCACACTGACATCTACTACCTAACGCCGACTCCGTATGAGGTGTTCGAATTGCACATTGCCCATGATGGCCAACCGGTCCCGCAGAGCGCTCTCGAGAAACAACAGCATGAGATTGAACGCAAATTGCAGCAGTACGAAAAGAAGGAACAGAAGGGCGACCTCCATCCGAAGGATGCCATGCTGTTTGCGGATATCCTTCTCAAATCGAAATTCACTGCGTTACGCTGGGAGGAAAGAGACAAAAAACGCTTGCTGGTTTGCGCGTTTGAACCCAAAACCGCGCCCGCACGCCAGGGGGACCTGTCCGGCAGGATTGCCGGTGATATGAAGGGGACCATGTGGATCAGTCCGGAGGACGCCGAGATCGTTCGAATGGAGTTTACGGGGGCATCACCCTTGAGTCTTGGCTGGGGATTCCTCGGAAATGTCAAAGGCTTCGAAGGCTTCGTGGAACAGCAGAAGGTCCACAGTGAAGTGTGGCTGCCTAGCCACCAGGAATATGTGGCTTACGGCCGGGAACTGATTAGCGGATTTCGGATCCGGCAAGTCAACGACTATACCGACTACTTGAAAGCCACCACCGATGTTTTCCAGCAAATCCATGCCCCGACTCCATCGGATACAAACATCTCTGAGGCGCCGAAGTGACCCGAGTAAAGTGTCACGCCGCAGATATACCCACAACCGGACACTACTGGGTTGGCAGCGAAACTTCCTTATTCTCTATTTCCGCGCAGCAGATACCGTTCTGGCCCGTTGGTGCAACCATCGGATTAGCGCTTCTGGTCATCCTACCCAGCGGCTATGTTTACGTGCTGCTTGCCGGGCCGATGAGTATGGAGTCAAGGCCGTGGTTGGCTATGTTCGTGAACCATGCGGTAATGTTGTTGATCGCATTGCTGCTGATCGGCTGGTTCAGCAAAGGACGCTTCTCCGAATACGGATTGCAGTGGCCCAAGCGCCAACACTACGTCCCTTCGGCTCTGGCCTGGGGAGCCTTCTTCGGTGTGTTGATGACCGCGGTGGATTATTTCCCACAAATCCTGAAGCACCTTCCCCCGCCGGAGAATCTCTCTCTCAGTCCTGCAAGCATCGGAGCTGGAATCTTTTTCGAGGGAATCTTTGTGGGGCCAACGGAAGAAATTCCGTTCCGTGGCCTGCTACAAACGTTTCTCATGCAACGCAGCTCGGGACGCGTGCGCTTCTTTAAATACGACATGCACGTCGCCGGAGTTATTCTCGCGCTCTTGTTTGCCCTCGCTCATCTCGCCAGTTTCTGGACCGAGGACTTCTGGATAGCGTTAGGCCAGCAGATCTATGCATTCGCGCTGGGGATCCTGTATGCCTACTGGCGCGAAAAATCGGGGAGTGTGTTGGCGCCGATGATTGGACATAACGTGGGCGACGTAGTGGAGTATGTCCTGATGCTTCTAATGACAGGGTTGTGGCGCTGACCCGGTAAGTGCCACCGCCTCGAATTGACGTATTGCAGAGTGGCGGGGCTAGCGCGCGCCGGTCCAGGCCTGATAGGCGACCACCGCGATCATAAACAACAGATAAATTCGTAGGAACCACAGAATGGCAAGCTCACGGCCTTTCAGATGCCGCCTGGGAACTCGCTGTTTTTTGGCTTCGGCAAGCTGCTCGGGCTCCAGTGTGGAGAGCACCAGTTGCTGTTCGGCAAGGTCCACCGAGTTATTCATCTTCGATTCCTGAGCCATAAGCTATTTGCCTCCCATTGCCGCGAACAGATTCGGCGCAATGACGCTTACACCGAATAGCACTCCAGCGGCGGTGAGAAAGATGACGACGCCGGTTGCCAATGCATTCGCCCAGCGAGGACTGACCACATCGCCCATGAGCTCGCGGTCATTCACCAGCATGAACAGAAATACCAACGCCGGCGGCATGGCCAGCACCGCAATCACGTTCACCACCAGCACCACATACACCAGCGGGAGGCCAGGGATCAGCACAATGCAGGCCGCGCAAGCCGCCAATAGGAACACCATGGCGTAAAACGCTTTGCCCTGCTGTACCGGCAAGTTCAAGCTGTGCGGTCTGGCTGCCACCTCCCCAAACGCATATGCAGAGGAGATGGAAATGGTCACGCATGCAACCATCCCGGCTTCCACGATGCCCAGCGCGAACAACGCTGCACCGAATTTGCCAATCAGCGGCTGCAGGGCCTGAGCAAATTCGGCGGCCTGGAAGTTTTCCGCACTCATGTGATGGATGAACAGCGGGGTGGTCGCAATCACGGTGGCGACGGCTGCGGTTGCCGCTAATGCGGCTCCAAACACGGTATCGGCGCGCCCAAAAGTCACATCGCGCTTGGTCATGCCCTTATCCACCGTGGCGCTTTGTTGAAAGAACAGCATCCACGGGGTCACCGTCGCGCCGATGTCGGCCAAAAGAATCAAGAGTGTGTCTTTGTCCGTCGCCGGAACTGGTTTCCAGGTGATTAACGCTTGCCGAATCGCGTGCCAATCCGGATGGGACAGCAACGCAATCGGTACGAATATCAGATTGAATGCGGCGATCGCCAGCGTGATGCGCTCCCAAGTCCAATACCGGTGGGTCATCAGCGCCGTATATAACAACGCTAGCGCGCACAGTACCGCCGCCCAAGGCGGCACGCCAAAAAAGCCCAATCCGGCGCGGATGGCGATGAATTCGGTGATCAAGGTCAGGAAATTCCCGAGGCCCAAATCAATCATGGAAAACCAGCCCCAGAACGGCCCAAATCGTTCGAAGATCAGTTCCGCGTGACCGCGCTGCGTAACCGTCCCCAGACGCACGGTCATTTCCTGGACCACAATGGCCATGGCGAAAGTAAGCACAATGAAGGGGAGGAAGAAGCCGACGCCGAACTTTGCCCCGGTGGCGGCATACGACAACATGCTGGGGCCATCGTTTTCTCCCAGCATCACCAGGATGCCCGGGCCAACCAACAGCCATAACAGGCGCAGTTGCGAGAACCAGGTCCTGCGGGAACGTGCGGCGTTGACTCGAGCGCGGTCATGCGCACGATCGATATCTTCGTGCGTGATTACTACCTTTCGCTCTGGCCTGAAGCCCGGAAACCAGTTCATGTTCGCGGTGCAAACTCCGATGAGCGCTGAAACATATTAACCGCGACTACGGATCACAGTGTACCACGCTTTATCTATAGAATTAATCAAGGTTAATAACATTGAGCCGCAACTGCAACTATGGATGATGATGCGCCTGCAGGATGGAAGCAGGCCGGTCGAACTGCGTCACGCGCAAGCGGTACAGCGCGATCCAACCCAGCAGGGTGAGATTGGGGAACAGCAGCGGCGCCATGGGAGATGCCCCGTAAATAAAGTTATCGAACCAGTGCACCGACGGACCGTTCAAATTAAGCTCCGCGTGCAAGATGAAGCCCCAAACGCCCACCACCGCCTCGAAAAACAGAATGATGGCGCACACGGTGATGAACTGCCGCGACACCTGCATCAGCAACGGCGCGAACAGAAAGCCTATGGCGATTCCACTGGCGAAGACCGGCATCCACTCGAATGGATTGAAAAAGCCATCCTCCGCATGATCCATCAACGTGAACACAAAATTCCCGGCGAAGCCCCCCAGAGTGAAGAACAGCACCCATTGCGCCCACTCCAACGAATCCGCATCAACCATCCGATCCAACACCAGCAAGAAACCTAGCCCGGTGTATGCCAGCGGGGCCGCAAACGGCGCCGAATAGGTCAGGCTGCGAATCGTGCGCTCATAGAAGAAATGGCTTTCCAGATGAAACAGCACGCCGGTGAGGCCAATCATAATGGCCGCCCAGCCAACCAGATGGCCCAAAGAGCGCCACATCCAAGGGTGCCGGGCACGTTGCGTCAAGCCGATCAACAGGATGAGCGGGGCAATGGCCGAGAAAAACAAAGGAATGTATTCCGCGCGGCTGCGAAACTGGTTGACCGAATGTGCCAGGTAAATATCCAGGGTCAGAAACGCAACGTTGACAAGCACGAACAGTTCCACCCACAGTTGCTGGTCGGTGGACCAGTGCTTACCTGGACTTGGCATTTCTTCTCCGCAACTCATCGGCCATGGATTTCAGCTCCACGGTTTTCTGGAGCATCGGATAATTCCCGTGCCATTGGACGAAATCCGCGCCGCCCATGAAGGCTCCATGTTTGCTGGTGCGTCCGTCGTAGTGCCACAAATCGAAGTACACGAAATCAATGCGATTCGAAAAGGGTGGGCCAGTCAGCACGCCGTCTTTGCGCAGGCTGCCAACGATCTGCTGGGCATTGCGGACACGTTCGTTGGTAGCCTGTACAACCTGATCGGCTTGCGCATACACCTGGTCCACCAGCGCCGGCGTGTGGCACTGCTGGCAGAGCTGTTTCATGCGCGCCTGGTGAGCGGGGGCATTCGGACGCTTTTCGCTGATGGCGTTGGCCAGATAATAGGACAGCCGCTCGGAAGGATCGTGGGTGACTCCCAATCCGTTGATCCCGCTCATGTGACAGGTGGCGCAAGTGGGCACGAACATATCCCGTGTGGTCAGTTTCTTGGGCTCCGCGTCGATGTTCAGCAAGCGCTCTTGCGCCTGAAACATAATTCCGTGTTTCGATTCTTCGTAAATTTCGATCTGCGAGTGATCGGGGCCCATGTGGCACTGCGCACAGGTGCTGGGCAGACGAGCCACGCGCACCGAACTGACATGCCGGGTGTGGCACGCAGTGCAGGTGCCGATAGTACCGTCACTGTTGGGTTTCCCCACGCTGTGACACTGCTCGCATCCGCTGGCCATCGCCGGGCCGCCTTCCAGTTGCACGAACAGATGCGGTGGCCTGCGCGTTCCTCCGGGCTGATACTGTTCTGAAAAATTGACTTGTTCCGGCGTCAAGCCCTTTTCCCCATAAATGGCGGCCCACGCCGGAGCGGCATGGCGGCTGCGCAGAAACTGCTGGTAGATGTTCTCGTGGCAACTGCGGCAATTTCCGGCCGTCAGCTTTTTGGAGATGATAAAGCCGTGATGGTCTTCCTTTTCCTGCCCGGCGGCAGGCTGATGACAATCCAGGCAGTTCACACCCTTCCTGGCGTGCGCGCTCATCTCATATTCATGAACGACCGAGTATTGCGTGCGCGCATGGCATTCCGCGCATTTGCCAGTGGCCCGGACCAAAGCCGCGTTAGGCTGTTCGATTTCGACGCGCGGCCGGGCTCGATTGATGAGGAAAGCGCCCAAGATCAACACGAACGCAATGAGCACCGCTACAAACACCGAGCGAAAGGACATGAGTATCCTCAGTGCGGCCGAGCATGGTGGAAGAATGCCGCGGGAAGTGTTTGCGATTGTAGCGTAGGAGCACCCGCAAAGCGCGGACTATTTGGCGATCGCGAGTGAGCAAAGGTATGTGAAGGTGTTTTCGAAGAGGCGGGCAGCCGGCGATGCTGCCGTGCTCCCTGAAAAGTCGCGATAGACACGAAGTACTTTATATTGTAAAGTACTCTCCGTGAAAAACACTTCTCAGCCCTTTCTTGCGCCTCTCCCACGCCGCTGGTGCCCGCCCGACATGACTATTGCGCCGCCGCTGGAGCCGGATGTTGTTGCGCCGCCAAAGCGTCGCTATGCATTGCTAATCAATCCCTTCTATCCCAAGGACCCCAATGCCAGTTTTGGAAAGCACGTGCTGACGCCAACACTGGCGCTGACCAGTTTTGCCGCCACCACTCCGGAACACTGGCAAGTTGGTTATTGGGACGAAAATCTGCTTGACGGGCGTCCGCCGTTCGCGCCCATGCCCGTCCTGGTCGGAATCACGGTGCATTTGACCTTTGCGAAGCGGGCGTTTGAGCTGGCCGAGTGGTACCGGCGTCGCAGGAGCAAAGTGGTGTTGGGCGGCTTGCACGTGTTGTCGTGCCCCGAAGAATGTGCGCCCCATGCTGATGCCTTGGCAGTTGGAGACGGCGTGCAGCTATGGCCACGAATCTTGGCGGATGTGGAAACGGGCCACCTGCAACCGAGATACGTAGCCACCTACGAGAGCGATTATCGACAGGACCCCGCGCCCAGGCGAGCCATTCTGCCAAGAAGCAGCTTCCTGACCACCACCAGCCTGATCGCTACGCGCGGTTGCCACAATCGGTGTGGGTTCTGTTACTTAGCCACCGACGGCTTGCGCATGCCGTATCGAATGCGCGATCCCCGGCAGATCGTGGAAGAGTTACTGGCGGATGCGCAACCTTATGCAGTGTTCATCGACAATAATCTCGGCTCCAATCCTGAGTATCTTCGTGCATTGTGCCGCGCGATTCGGCCACTGGAAAGAATCTGGAGCGCCGCGGTTTCCATTGACGTGACCGACGATCCAAGCCTGATCCGCGCGATGGTGCTGAGCGGATGCACAGGAGTATTCGTCGGATTCGAATCACTGACCGATGCGAATCTTGCGGATGCCAGGAAGAAAACTCCAAGAGCCGCGGACTATGCGCGGCGCGTTGGCATGCTGCACGATCACGGCATCCAAGTGAACGGTTCGTTTGTGCTCGGTTTCGATCATGATCGCAATGACGTTTTCGCCGCAACGGCCGAGTGGATCGAAGAGAACCGCCTGGAGTGTGCCACCTTCCACATTCTTACTCCCTATCCCGCTACGCCGTTGTTCCGGCAGATGGACCGCGAAGGACGTTTGCTGCACCGCGACTGGTCTTTGTACGACACCGCGCATGCGGTGTTTCGGCCTAAACACATGTCGCCGGAGGAACTCGAGCACGGTTACGATTGGATCCATCAGCGTCTTTTCTTGAATGCCTCGATCTGGCGGCGCCGACCCTCGGACTGGCGAGCTGTGCCGGCCTACCTGGCTATGTCCTATTTATATAAGCGCTCCAACCGGTTCTGGCGGTTGCTGATCAAGCATCATTTAGTTCACGCCGCATGGTGGCCGCTGGTGGAGTTAACGCGCTTGCGTCACCTGCGATTTCGAAAGGAAATGTCCGCCAGTGAAGCGGGCCTAAAGCGCGCAGAGAATGTGGTGGCTGCCGGCGTTTAGACGGACCCGTGTCGAAGGCGTTTCCGGTGAGACTTTGGAGCTGCACTGCGTTGTTTTTTGCTACACTTTCTTCAACATGACCGGAGTGTCGCGGCGAACAATGCTGAAGGCAGTCGCATCCGAAGCAGCAGCGGTGACTTTAGCGTCTTCGCTATCGCTGGCAAAAGACGAGCATCCTATAGCGCGCAAGGGCCGCATACGGCAATCCGTGTCGCGCTGGTGCTACAAAGAGATTCCCCTGGACGACTTGTGTGCCAAAGGCGCTCAAATGGGATTGAAAGCGATCGACCTGCTGAACGAGGATGAGTGGGAAGTACCAGCACGCTACGGGCTGATCTGCAGCATGGGTTATGGCGGTGGCGGGGAAATCGCCCGTGCCATGAATCGTCTGGAGAATCACGCGGCAATTGAGGAAGCGTTTCGCAAGTCCATCCCGCACGCCGCAAAGTCGCACGTCGCCAATGTCATAACCTTCTCGGGAAACCGCGCGGGAATGAGCGACGAGGAAGGCGCCAAGAACTCCATCATCGGCTTGAATCGCGTGAAGAAGATTGCCGAGGACCATGGGGTTACGATTTGTCTGGAGCTGCTGAACAGCAAGATCGATCACAACGATTACATGGCCGACCACACTGCCTGGGGCGTCCGCGTGATGCGGGAAGTGAATTCGCCCCGCGTGAAGCTCTTATATGACGCCTATCACATGCAGATCATGGAAGGCGACCTGATTCGCACCATCACGGAGAACATCGAATGGATTGGCCACTTCCACACCGGTGGGGTGCCCGGGCGGCACGAACTCGACAATACCCAGGAAGTGCGCTGGGATGGGCTGATGCGCGCCATAGCGGCTACGATCTTTGCCGGATACGTGGCTCACGAATTTATCCCCACACGCGATCCGCTAACCTCCTTACGCGAAGCCGTTGATTTGTGCGACGTGTGAAGAACAAAGATGCTGCAACTGCTTTGCAGCAACTGCGCGCATGCCGTGCTGGAACACCGAGGGAACCAGAATCGCCTCTAAACCATCCAGGACAGCACCTGATCCAGAGTAGCGTCCGAAGTGGATTCCGTGCCGCGTGGCAAGGCCGGCGAAACCGCCAGGGCCTCCTTGTGATCCTCAAACCAGGCCAGGAACAACGACTTCTCCGCACCGGGCAGCCGCTGCTGGTTGATCCAGTTGTAATAGGCACCCATGTCGGCGTCCAGCAATGAGCCCACCGGATCCAACTCCGCGGGCGCATGACTCGGCGAGAGAAGTTCGCTCATCGGTTTTTGGCGCTGCCGTGGCGCGAAACGCACCAATAGCGTCAGCGGCTGAGCGCGGCGCAACGCTTCCCGAGCCGCCCATTGTGTGAAGCTGGTGCTGAAGATCTGTGTTCCGGAACCTTCGGTTAACAGTTTCACCTGGAATCGCGCCAGAACGGGGTCTTGCGAAGCGTCCATGCTCAATTCCTCAGGACTCATTTGCGCCATCACTGTCCGCAAAGCCTCCGGCCCCATTCCTGATTTCCGGGTTTCTGCTTGAATTCTGGCCAGCAGGGCGGCTCGCGTCGGCGCCAGCGCCTCGTAGGAAACAGATGTAATCGCCGGGTCGTGCGAAAGCGCCTGCCCGCCATCCACATACCAATGTCCGTAGGGAACGGGCTGCGATTTGCACCGCGCGGCGACCGCAGCGAGCAATTGTTGCAGACCATTCTCCGGATGAATACCGCTGAAATACGTTCCGTGGGCACGCAGCTTCCGAAACAGCGGCTCCGCAGGGGTATCGACACCTTGACCAATGATCGCGACGCCGAGACGAGGAACCGGTGGGGTCTCCGGCGGCACGGCGCTGCGCAAGCGGTCTGCATAGGCCAGGGCGGCATTTCGAAACGCATCCATCTGGTGTGTAGTCCACAGGTGCGCCGAAAGCTGCTCCACGAACTGCGCAGGATGATTCACCCAATCGAATTGTTCCAGCTTCGCAGAAAGCTGAATGGGCGAAAAAGCTCGAAACCATTCCTGCGTCTCCGCCGCGGAGAGCGAGCGCAGATTCGCCACTTCTCTCTGGAGCGCTTGGCGTTCCGCGGGAAATTTGAAATCGTACTCAATCACCTCGCGCAATAAGTTGGGCAGGAAGCACAGCGGCAGCCGCCGGAAAGTTTCCAGGTAATCGAGCGCGAGCTTCCTCGCTTCGGCCGGGTAGCCGCTGAATTGCTCGGGTTTGAGTTCCGCGGGAAGCATGACCGCTACAGAAGCTCCGTAATCGGCTTGCCGTGCGCCAGCGAAGGCGAAAAGCCCATCATCGAACCAATGGTGGGCACAAGATCGGTGCTGTCCAAGCGGCGATCAAACACTACGCCCTGCCGTATGCCCGGCCCAAGCGCCATCATCCACGTGGTCCTCGAGAGCGTGTCCCCGGTGCGATGGTGCTGGAACCCATTGCCGCCGGCGTCCTCGTCGGCGTCACGGCCAAAATCGGGGAGAACGAACAAGGTGGTTTTGCCGGCATACTCCGGCTCGCTTTGAATGGTTTTCCAGAGTTCGCCGCAGAGCCGGTCGGTGCGCTGGATACCTTCTATATATAAGGAATAGGCGCCCGCGTGGGCGATGTCGATGTCGTGCATGGTCACCCAGAGCAGGCTCGGAGCCAGTTGCTTCATCAGTTGGCGAACTAGATAAAGCGAAAGTTCGTCAGGACTCGACAACGTGCGCGCATGGCTCTTGAAATCGCTCACCGAAAGTCGCAGCAGCTTCTCCATTTGCTCCAGCTCGAAGGTGTTGCCGCTGAGTTCCGGGGCGTACAGCGGCGTCTCGTAGCTGTCGCGCAACAAATGTCCATAATCGGCGCTGCTGGAAGTGGCCGCGGACAACAGGTACTTGGGCAGGATCACCTGCGCACCACAGCCGGCGCCAAACGAGCGATGATTGCTCTCGCCGATGCGGTTGAAGCCATTGCTGGGCGCGACTACCCAGGCGTCCGAGGCAGGACGCCTCAACTCTTTCCGGAAGTATTCGAACACGGTCGGAGATTCGGGAGGAAGCGACGCAAAATTGTTGATGGTTTCGTAGACGCCAGTGGCCAGACTGGCGGTGGCCACGTAATGGCCCAAAATCCCACGGTTCACCACCTGCGTGAAGAACGCAGACTGCGGGATCAGTTCACGCATCAGGTGCGGAATATTTTCTTGGCCCTCTGGAGCAAAGGTTTCCTGGTCGCGGGCGCCGCCACCGAAGGTAACCACGATCACTTTTCTTTTGGACACGGGGGTGGCTGCGTAAGCGATGGGGCTGGCATGCAGCAGCGCACTGCCGAGAGCCAAGCCGGCCGACCCACGCAGGAATTCCCGGCGAGTGAGGGCGATCCGGTCAGCCAGTTCGCGAGGGCAAGGGTCCGATGAAGAGCGGAGGAGGTGGTCTCGTAAGTGAACTTGGGAGCGCGAGTTCATCGCAAAATCACCAATTTGGCGTCCAAACTAAGCCCGAGCTAAACGAAAGTCAAGGTGCGCCGCTAGCCGGAAGAATCAAGCACGCAGACTGAAAGCCGACGCGACAACACCGTCACGGCTTCGCGTCACCGCCCTGTTTCTCGGAGTACACGAATTGACGCACTTCCGCGCGCTGCTTATCCAAATCCGACAGGTGCTGCGCATCCAGTTGCTGATACACCTTAAATTCGTCCTGGGCCAGGTCCTTTTGCCCGGTGTGCACGTAGGCCTGTGCCAGGCGATAGTGCGCGTCGGCGAGATCGGGATTCAGGCGCCGCGCCTCCAGATATTCGGGAATGGATTCCGCATATTTCCGCTGATCGGAATATAGGTTCGCCAATTGCAGGTGCGCCTCGGCCAAATCGGGCTTCAGCACAATGGCCTTCTTCAGCAACGACTCAATTTGCCCCATGTCGAGGTTGGGGTCTTGGGTGCGCTTGCCCTTCCACAGACCCATCGCGTAATAATAGACAGCCTCGCCGTTAGTCGGCTGCAGCTCGGAGAAACGGCGGAGGCGAGCAATCACCTCGTCGGCCTGCTTTGGCGAGCTATCGAAGGCTCTGGATAGGAACGGATAGCTGCGCGGGTCTTGCGGGGCCAGGTCCGCCGCGTGCATCAGCGATTTTACCGCGTCGTCGTATTTGCCAAGGGAGTACAGCGCCATGCCCAAGGCTATCGCCATGCGCGGCGAATCCGGGAAGCGTTCCGCGCCCTGCTGGAACACCTTGATGGCCGGCTCCAACGTGCGGTGCAGCAGCAACTCACAGCCCCAATCGAAAATGTTGCTTTCGCTGGGGTCCATGTGCGCGGCGGCCTGAAACTCGTTGGCAGCGGCAACGAAGTTCCCATCCTTCTCTTCCACCTGGGCCAGCAGGTTGTGCAGCTCGGCGGTGTCTTTGTGAACGGCCAGCGCTTGGATCAGTTTTCGGGCGTCCGCCGTGCGTCCAACCAACAGGTACGCGAGCGCCAGATCGTAGCCATTGTCATAAGAGGCGGGATCAACCTGCTGGGCGTGTTCGAAGAATGGCAGAGCCTCGGCGATCTTATTGGAGCGGGCATAGAACTCCGCCAGATTGTGGTTGGCATCGTAGTCGCGCGGCGCCAGGGCCGCCGCCTTAATGAACTGCTGCTCCGCCTGATCGAGCTTCCCGAGACGCAGAAGATTATTGGCGAAATTAGTGCGCGCCGAAGCGGAATCGGGTTTCAGACGTACGGCCTTTTCCAGGTGTGCGTTGGCTTTGGCGTTCAGCGATTGCGCCGCGTAAACCAAACCTAATAGCTCCTGTACTTCAAAACTGTCCGGGACTTTCGGCAGGATTTTTTCCAAACGCGCCGCCGCTTCCGGAAGCTCACCCGAATCGTATAAGGCTACCGCTTCCTTAAACTCGCGATCCAGGTCCTGTTGCTGGGCTCCTGCTGCAAGCCACCAAGAGACACAAGTCGCCAAGCTTAAGACTGCACAGGTCATAAAGCAACGCCGCAAAGTCACGATATTTGGATGGTAGCACCGCCCGAGAGGAAGGAGGATCGTTTACAAAAGTCCGGCCAGGGCACTCGCTTGCAAGCGCCCTGGCCGGTGGGGTGTAAGGGCCGACTGCTAGAAAATAAACTTCAAAGCGAATTGGATCTGCCTCGGATCGTAGGGTGCATCTCGGGTCCCACCGATTTCGCCGAAGCTCGCATTGGTGAAGTTGCCGGAGCCGGGGATGGCCACCACGCCATTGCCGCCAAATCCCGGCGCGTTGAAGTTCGGATGGTTGGTGATGTTGAAGAACTCCGTACGGAATTGCAGGACCTTGTTCTCCGTAACCGGGAAGTTCTTGAAGATGGAGAAGTCCAGCCGGTGGAACCCGGGACCGGGTACCTGCGGTAGTCCTCCCAGCGCCTTGATTCCCGTTAGTGGTACACAACCCGTCGGCGAACCAACTATGGGAACAGCGCCTGGGCCAAGTTGGCACGGTTGTGTGAACGCTTTGGGATTGCCAAACCAACTCAGCAATCCGTTGGCGTCGGTATGTAATCCCAGATCAAGCGGCTGACCGGGCACGCGGAGGGCGTTGCACCCGAGGCCTGACTCCGCGGTGTTCGTCGGACACGTGATGGTAATCGGCTGCCCATCCTGTAGCGTGAGCAGCCAGTTTATGGACCAGCCGCCGATCACCTGGTTGCGCCAACCGGATGCGTCACCCACGAGCTTCTTGCCCTTGCCGAACGGGAGCTCATAGGTGCCGTTGAAGTGGAAAACATTGCGCACATCAAACGGAGCTAAGCCGTAGTCCGCATGAATTCCCATGCCGGGAACGTAGGGAGCGCGATAACCCGCCAAGCTACCACCGTTCAGCAGGTCATGCGCATCGGTGAGTGTCTTCGCAAACGTATAGTTGGCCAGCAAATTCAGGCCGGAACTAAAGCGTTTCTCGATTTGTGTCTGCAACGCGTTGTAGCCGCTATTGCCTTCCGATTCCGCTTGGCTCCCCCCGAATCCGAAGTCTGGGAAGGGCACGAGCGAACTTTCCGGGGTGTTGTAGTAAGTGACCACGGAAGGTTGGTTATTATTCGGGAAGACCTCGAGGTGCCGTGCTTGCGTGTTCACGTAAGCCGCTTGCACCGCCACCGTGGACGATAACTGGTATTGCAAGGTCAGGTTCATGCCCATGGAGTACGGTGTCTGGTAGTTGAACTGGATACCACGCAATTGCAACCCACTGGCATTGACGACGAGCGGGTCAAGCGGGCTGCACGAGAATCCAGTCTCAAACGTCGCGCTTCCACCGGGGCCCGCGGTGGGGCAACCGGCGAAAATGTATGGCGTCGCGGCGTTGGGCGGCACGAAGTTAAAGTCGAACTGAAACGGATAGCTTTCACCAAGGTTTGGCGAGTACCCGCGGTTTTCGAACCCGTCATAGAAGAGACCCCAGCCGCCACGTAGAACCAGCTTAGGTGTCCACTGATAGGCGAAACCGAGCCGTGGGGCAAAGTTGGCCTTCTGGGAATGCCCCAGCCCTTTACCAAAGGCATTGGTCACATCCAGCCGGATGCCGTCGGTCGCCAGCAAACTCAGGAAGCTGGGCGAAAGGTTACCGGCATTCGGCCCTTGGGGAATGAGGTATGCCGGGGCGTTAAAGGGTGCCCCTGCTGGTATGAAGTTTGCCTGATTGGAGTGCAGATCGCCTACCAATCCGAAGAAATCATAGCGTACGCCCAGATTGATAGTTAGTTTGGAACTGATCTTCCAGTCGTCGTTGCCATAACCGCCGTAATAATTCTTCCCGTCATCGGTTAGGAAGATATTGGAAACGTAGACGTTGCTGGAACCACCAACGTAATTGATGCCTCCGGGGACAGTAGACAAGGTGGGCGTTAGCAAGAAGTCCGCGCGCCCGGTGTTCCCGCTTGTCGAGCCCACGACATCCGTGAAGTTACCATTGTAGTCATATTCCCCGTGCGACCAGGGCGGCTGCAAGGTCGTAAACTTCACGTGCTGCCATTCAAAGCCCATCTTGAAGGTGTGCTTGCCGTAGATCTTGGTGAGGTCGTCGGTGAGCTGCAGGGTTTGGCTGGTCTCGTTCGAAGGCAAGAACGCATTGCTTCCCAGGGTGGCCAGACCGCCGATTCCGAACGCCGGCAAGCCGCCGTTCAAGTCGCCCTGTGGAACGCCCTGAATGCCGAACTCGGCCGGTATGCCGTTTTCCGAGGCCACTGGTCCTGCACGAGTGGTGTGCAGGTAGCTGAAGCCAAGGCGCGCTTCGTTGACCAGGGTTGGGTTGAACGTGTGCGTGTAGCTGAACGCGGTGTTCTGCGCCAACGCGGTTTGATTGCCTTGTTGGAACGCGCCGCCATCGGCTATGCCGCCGAAGATACCGGGGATGAACTGGGGGTCATCCACATAGTCAAAGCGGAAAAACGCCTGGTTCTTTTCATTGAAGGCCACGTCCAGGCGGGTATCAAACGCGTTTCTGTGCTCATCCAATTTCGGGGAATTGGCGAAATTGCTGAACAGGTTCCCGTTCGTGGGATTTGGATATAGATTCAGGAGCTTAATAGCATTGGGATCCAGCCGTCCGGCGGGGATCTGGTTCAAGGAGCACGCCGCGACGTTTGCACCGGTGAAGTTCGTGGTGGTGGCGGGACACGCCCCCGTTCCAAAGGTCCCGAAAGGATCACGAACGTATCCTGTACTTGTCGCAGCAAGTCCGGTGACCGGATCAATGGCCCCTGCGGTCACCGCACGAGTAGTTGCCGGATCAAAGACGGTGCCCAGAGGGTATACACGACCGAGGGCATCGGTAGTCGTGCCCTTTTGTCCAGTGATGAGGTCCAAGAAGTCCGTATAGCCGCTGGCTCGTTCCGCCGCCGTCGGCACCGAACCGGTAAGAATGGTTCCCTGAATTCTCCGGAGGCCTTCATAGTCTCCGAAGAAGAACACCTTGTTCCGCCCGTCGAGGACGTGCGGAATGTAGACTGGTCCGCCGAGGGTACCGCCAAACTGGTTCTGGCGGAGTTCGCCCTTCTTAATGTCTCCGGCGTTTTCGAAGAAGTCCGCGGCGTCGAGCTTGTCATTGCGGAAGAATTCCCACACGTCGCCGTGCAGTTCGTTGGTGCCGGACTTCATGGTGGCATTCAGAATCGCCGCACCGGAACGCCCGAACTCGGCGCTGAAGTCGGAGGTCTGCACCTTGAACTCCTGAATCGCATCGACCGGCGGAAGAACCACGAAGTTGGTCCCGTTCAGGAAGTCCACGGTGTCGGAGTTGTTGTCGATTCCGTCAAGTAGGTAGTTATTCTGAGACGGCCGCAAACCGTTGGCCGCAAAGGCTCCATTCGCGGCATTTCCCCGAGTGTCAGCCTGCGGCGTGCTTACACCGGCAGTAACCTGTGCCAGAAATGTGAAATTGCGCCCGTTTAGGGGCAGGTCGACCACGCTTTGCTGATCGACCACCTGACCGACCGCAGCATTCTGCGATTCCAGGAGCGGCGCGGCGGCGGTCACCTCGATTGACTGGGTAACGTTGCCCGGCTTCAGGGTGAAGTTTTGCACCACCTGGGCGCCAATGTCCACCTTGACACCCGTCGTCGTGGTTGTCTGAAACCCTTGAAAAGAGACTTCGACCTTGTAGGAGCCGATCTTCACCGGTGAAAACTTGTACAGCCCGTCTCCCGTGGTGGTCGTCGACAGGCTAATGGCAGTGCCCTCGTTGGTCAGCGTGACTTTGGCGCCGCTTACTACTGCGCCGGACTGGTCGGTCACCGTGCCCAGAATCGACCCGGTGTCCACCTGGGCGTAGAGCGGCGCGACGCCAAGAAGCAGAAGCACGACCGCGAGCAGGAGTGAAAAACTGAGAGTACGAAGAACGACGTTCCTAGGCTTCATGCCCAACCCTCCTGAAACCTTAACTTGCCGGCAGCCTGCCGCTCGACCATGCAGGCTGCCCTGCGGAGACTCCGGCAAGGGAGTGCGCACGAACTGCCAGAAGAAAACCTGGCCACCGAACTGTTGAGAAACGACAAAAACACCTGGAAGGGTTACACCCCCGAACCAGGCACCCCAACGTGCACCTTAACCGCTTAACGCACAGCTTAACCGCTTAACCTTGCCCCGCACTAAAGCACACAGTTTTGCATGTTGTCAAGCATTTTTTTCATTTATATTCCGTTGTCCGTGCCTTACAATTAGCGGCAGTTTTGATTGTGTGCATCCGCAGTCGAGGATCGACTCCGCTATGGGGTTAACTATTCGTGATGTTGCCAAGGCTTCTGGTGTATCCACCGCCACTGTCTCCAACGTGCTGAACCAAACCGGAAAGGTCGGGCGCGGCACCAAGAATTTGGTTCTTTCCACGGTTAAGCGCTTAGGCTATTTGCCGAACATTCATGCGCGGCGTTTGGCTTCGCGAAGCACGCGCACTTTGGGCATCATCGTTTCCGACATCGAGAACCCTTTCTTTCCTGAAATTATCAAGAGCTTTTTGGCGCGCACGCGCCAACTCGGCTATGAAGCGATCTTGAGCGACACCAACTACGATCCGCGCCGCACTCAGGAAGCGGCCGGCCGCATGATGGCTCACAATGTCAGCGGTGTCGCGATCATGACCTCGGAAATCAGCGTGCGTTTGATCAATCAGATGGCCCGGCGGAAAATCGCGGTGACCTTTCTGGATCTGGCCCCCGCTCGCGGATATGTCAGCACGCTGAGCATCGATTACGCTTCTGGCATTCAGCAAACCATTGAATACCTCTACCGCGAGGGACACCGGCGTATCGCCTTTGTCGCAGGCAGGCCCAAACTCAAGTCCAACGTGGTGCGCTTGCAGGCCTACGAACAAGCCATGATTTCCTTGGGCCTCGAACCCGGCCCGATTTTGCACGGGGATCTGCGCTTCGAAGGTGGATTAGCCGCGGGACTGGCCATCGCAAAAATGTCTCCGCGGCCCACTGCGGCCATGGCCGTAAACGATTTGACCGCTGTGGGTGTAATGAAGGGTTTGACCAACATGGGCTGCCGCATTCCCGAGGAAATTTCCGTGACTGGTTTCGACCGCACGCGCCTGGCGGAATACACGAATCCTTCGCTGACCACCGTTGATATTCACCGCGATCTGCTGGGCCGAATGGCCGCGGATGTACTGCACGAACTGTGCAGTTCCCCGGATCCCCGCGGCAAGAAATACCCGATCTCCGCGGAACTGGTGATCGGCCGTTCGTCCGGCCCGGTCCCCGCTTCGTGAGTGACCGCGGTTTCCAAATCGGGCGACCGTTCTTGTCTGGCGTGGACAGTGTTAGACGCACTTTTCGCGCAGTGCTAGCATCGAAGCTCGGGAATAAATTAACAGGCCAACTAAAATGAATCGCCTCGCAGCCTTGTGCAGGAACGTCCGCCCAATCTTGCTCGTGCACCGGCGATTCCGTGTCACGGATCGCCTCGTCTGGCTCACCGCCGCGGTTCTGCTCATGATTTTTGTCTTCCCCACCGGATTCGCAGCGCAACAAGCCGGCTCCGCCAAATCCCCTGCGGGCTCAGCTACGAAAGCGCCGTCACCGTTTGCCGATGCCGAAGCGCTGCTGCAGCAAGGAAAGCTGGAAGAGGCCAAAGCCAGGCTCCAGGAAGAGATTCAACAGCATCCTTCGAAAGCCGAAGGCTACGGCCTTTTGGGTTTGGTATACACCGCCGAGAAAAACTATGCCGACGCGCTGAGCACCTTTCAGCAAGGATTGAAAATCAACCCAAACTCCACCGGGATACGTAATGATTTAGGGAATCTGTACGTCCTCGAAGGGGATTGGGATCGCGCGGAAAAAGAATTTCGCGAAGTGCTGCGCGTGAGTCCCACGAATTCCGACGGCAACTACAATCTTGGCCTGGTGCTGCTCACCAAGAAACGCCCCGGGGAAGCGATCGCGTGTTTTGAGCGCGTGCACCCCCCGACGATTGCCTCGCGCGTGAACCTGGCAAAGGCTTATTTCGAAGCTGGGAGAACCGCGGAAGGTTTGAGGACCGTGCGCGAGCTGTCCGCGCAAAATAAAGGCAACGTCCAGGTGCATTTCACCTTGGGGGTGTTGCTAGTCACCGAAAAACAAACCCGCGCGGCGCAATTGGAATTGGAACAAGCAAGTGCCTTGCAGCCCCAGGCGTTCGAGATTCTTCACAATCTCGGTGGCGTGTACCTCCGCAATGGCGAACTCGCTAAAGCCGAACTGATCCTGAATCGCGCGCTGAAAATCAAGCCGGATTCTGCCCAAACGGAATATTTGCTCGGCCAGGTGTATTCAGAAGAATCCAAGCCCGTTGATGCTCTGGACCAGTTGTTGCGCGCCCACAAACTGGCCCCGGAAAATACCGACATCATCTACTGGCTGGCGCGGGTCAGCATGTCTCAGAATTATTATGCAGACGCTATCCCGCTGCTGGAATCGGGGCTGAAGATTGCTCCAGAGCGAACCGATTTGCACGCCGCACTTGGAGAAAGCTATTTCATGGCCGGCAAAGTGGACAAGGCCATAGAGGCATTCGCCCAACTGATCGAATTGGATCCTTCAGCGCCGTCCTACGCCTTTATGGGGCTGGTGTACCGCCAACTGGGGCGTTTCGACGAAGCCCGCAAATATTTTGAAGAAGGTTTGAAGAAGGATCCGCACAGCAGCGGTTGTCTGTTCAATATGGGTTACATTGAGGAACGCCAAGGCAATCATGCCGCGGCCGAGAAGTATTTCGAGGAGACACTTCGCGTGAATCCGGACCAGGCCGACGCTTTGTTGGAGCTAGCCAGCCTGCGTATTACCCAAAAAAGGTTTGAAGAAGCCGAGCCACTGCTGCGCAAATTCGTGCGTGTAGCTCGCTCTCCGGCTCCCGGATATTACAAGCTGGCGATGGTCGAGCGCAGTTTGCATCAAAACGAAGCCGCACAGCGAGACCTGAGCGTATTCCAAACCCTTTCGAAGAATGTATCCACCGGGCCCTATCCCTACCAACATCTCTTCGACTATCTCGACAATCGGTCCGGTCTTACCGGAAAAGAGAAAACCCAGCTCGATCTCACCGAGCTGGCCAATCAGATCCAGAAGAATCCGGACCAGCCGCAAAATCTCTATTTGCTCGCGGAAGGCTATTTGAAGCTGGGGAAGATCGATGAGGCCCGCAAAGCGGTCGCGCAAATGGACCAGTTAAGTGGCGGCGATTTTCGCACCTCGACGGGTGTCGGAGTGCTGCTGGCTCGTTACCGTTTGTACGACGATGCCATCCAGCATTTTCAAACTGCGCTGAAAGCGAATCCTGACTCCGACGACGTGAAATTCGATCTCGCCAATGCCTATTTCCGCAAAGGCCAATACGCGGAAGCGCTGAACATTGCTCAGCAGGTTTCCGATAAGGGCCAGCAGGACGACGCTTATCTTTCGCTGCTCGCAGATATCAAGGCGCACTTAGGCCAGACTGCCGAAGCGGAACAGATTCTCCGCACGGCGATTCGCAGGAATCCCGACAACGATCAGTACTACTTGTCGGTCACGCTTCTGCAACTTCGCCAAAACGACGTGGCTGGCGCCGAAAAAACTTTGCAGCAGGGCTTATCCCGAGTGCCCAGTTCCGGCAAGCTCCTTTGGGGGCAAGGGCTGGTGTCGGTCATGCAAGGAAAAACGGCGCAAGCGGCCGAGCGCTTGGAGCAGGCCGTCGACCTCCTGCCGGAATGGGTGGGAAGCTATTCCACCTTGGGCGTTTTTTATTATCAAACCGGACAGATCGACAAGGCCAAGGAGGTTCTCGATCGTTTCAAGGGAAATACATCTAGTGCAGTCCTGGACGTGAATCGTATCGAGGAAGCCCTGGAGAAGGCGCCACCCATGCCGCGCCTGGTGAACCAGCCCATGCCTGCAGCGTCGCGGCAGCAGCTTCTGCAGTTCGCGCTTTCCATGGCCGATCGCACGCTTTGATTGGTGCACTGCTTGCCAGCGGAGTTGAGGCGGCTGGAGACAGGCGCTAGAATCAAAACCTCGAACAGTGTTGGCTCCGGATCGTTGCATCGGCAGGATGCGAAAGAAAGTAGACGGCAGGCACTTGGGCTCGACAACGAAATATTTTGCGCTTCTAGCTGTGAGCATCGGATTCGGCGCGACGATTTTTTTGAACGCGCAAGCCACCCACCCGGAAAAGATAAAAGACCCGGCCATCCCCGTGCACTTCACCGACATTCGCGCTTCCGCCGGCATCACCTTTCAGCAGGATTCCACGCAGACCGAAGAAAAGTACTATCTCGAGACCATGGGCAGCGGTGTGGCCTGGCTCGATTACGATCAAGACGGCTTGATGGATCTTTTCTTGGTGCAGTCGGCAGCCACGGATATTTACACGCCACCGCGTCCGTTGCGCTGCGCGCTGTACCACAACAACGGCGACGGCACCTTCACCGACGTCACCGAAAAGGCCGGTTTGGCTGGCGCCGGGCATTATGGCCAAGGTGTGGCTGTCGGGGATTTCGATAACGACGGGTACCCGGACCTGTATGTCACCGGGTACGGCAGCGCGATTCTGTATCACAACAATGGCGACGGCACTTTCACCGACGTGACCAGCAAAGCCGGTGTCGGCGACCAAGGGCAGTGGTCCACCAGCGCCGGATGGTTTGATTACGACAAGGATGGCTATCTGGACTTGCTGGTTGCCAACTACATCGAATGGAGTCCCAAAAACAACATCTGGTGCGGCGATCATCGGCCCGGCTATCGCGCTTATTGCCATCCCGGCAATTACCGCGGGCAACGTATCAAGCTGTATCACAACAACCACAACGGTACCTTCACCGACGTGAGCGATTCATCCGGCGTAGGAAAGCCGGAAGCAAAAGGCATGGGTGTGGTCCTGGCCGACCTGAACAACGACGGTTGGCCCGACATTGCCATCGCCAACGACACCTGGCCGAATTTTTTGTTCCTCAACAAGCACGACGGAACTTTCGAGGACGCTTCCTTCGTTTCCGGGCTGGCCGCTTCCGAAGATGGGCGTTATGAAGCAGGCATGGGTATCGACGCTGCCGATGTGGACCGGGATGGCTGGTTGGACGTGTACATCACTCACCTGGATTTCGAGCTGAATCGCTTCTACCGCAACAACCAAAACGGCACCTTCACGGACGCCACCTACTCCTCGGGCATCGGCAACAAAGCCATGGGCCTCAGCGGTGTGTCCATGAAGTTCGTGGATTACGACAACGACGGTTGGCCCGATATTTTGCAGGC
>Ga0187782_10000278_pt1 | contig 33090 bp, 25 predicted proteins | sample 0715_SJ02_MP15_2_FD_132454 | JGI IMG/M metagenome (GOLD analysis project Ga0187782, IMG submission 132454) | Tropical peat soil microbial communities from peatlands in Department of Meta, Colombia - 0715_SJ02_MP15_20_MG | ecosystem: Environmental > Terrestrial > Soil > Wetlands > Peat | place... | reverse complement strand
GGCCGCGGCTCGAGCCGGGTACCGGTGGTGGAACAGCCTCTTCTTCGGAGTGTTCGAGAACCGGCCGTTCCGCGGGGTTGCCTCGTTGCCCTCGCACCGTCACATGGTGGGGCTCCCCGTGTCGGCCGCGCAGCCCGGGAAGCACCGACCGATGAGGTCCAGGCCCAGAGCCAGGGCGGGAGCCAGGCAGGAGTTTGGGATCCGGCGGGCGTACTAGCCGCCGAAAGGTACCCGGGGCGCGGCCCCACGACCTGAAACGCGGTAGAGATCGCAGCCTGCGTCGCAGCAGCATCAGGAGGACCGTCACCGTGCATACGCCACCCCCGCCCCGCGGGACGTTTTGTCGGGCGTCGACGGCCGCGCTGGCCGTGGCGCTCGCTCTTCTTTTTCCAACTACGCCGGTACGCGCACAGGCGGTGGCGCTGCGCGTAGTTGCGAACGGTCAGGCGGTCTCTCTGCGCGGCAACGCGATCATTCAGGACAACGTCGTCATGGCTCCCTATCAGGGGCTATTCGGCCCCCTCGGGATTCGCGCCGAGTGGGCCCCTCGCAGCCAGACGCTCACGCTCGTCAGCCCAGCTGGCGACGAGATGCAGCTCCGCCCCAATGATCCCTACGCAACCGTCAATGGCGAGCGCAGACCGATCCCGATTCCGCTGGTGAGCGTCTTGGGGCGCGTGCTGATCCCGGTGCAGTGGGTGTTCGACACGTTGGGTGACATAACGACCTACGACGCCGCGACCCGCACCGTCACCATCAGCCCCCAGATCACGGGAATCAACTGGCGGGCGGCCGGCGAAAGCCTCGAGGTCCAGATCGACGCAACGGCGCCGGTTCATGCGCGCGCCGTCCGGCTCCACGGCCCCGACCGTGTCGTCGTGGAGGTGGACGGTGCCGTCGCCAAACTCCCGCAGCCTACGTTCGATGTTCACGAAGGGCCGCTCTCGACGATCGCCATAACCGCGCTGCGGTCCGGCACCGAGATCGTGCTCACGACCGAGGAACCGGTCCGCTTCTGGTTGGCCGCCGTTGGGACGAACCGAGGGGCCATCCTGACGCTCACGCCGGGAGGCCTGCAAGGACCGAGCGGCCCGGCGACACCGGCGAATTCGAGCGAGCCGAGGATCATGAGCATCGCCTATCAACACGTGGATGGCGGCGGACGGCTTCTGATCACGAGCACCCGGCCGCTCCAGATCACCCAACATGTCCTGCGCGCCCCCGATCGGGTCGTCCTGGACGCCCCGAACGCGGTCTTCGTGCCAATCAAGCAGACGCTCGATGTGAACGACGGCCTGGTCATCCAGGTGCGGGCCGCGCAGTTCCACAAGGCGCCTGATATCGTCCGGGTCGTCGTCGAATTGGCACATCCCGTCCCGTTCGACGTGCAGGCCAGCTCTGCGGGCCTCGATGGGGCCATGGAAACGATGGTTGGGCTCGGTGCCGCTGCGGGGAGGGCGGCGGGAGTACCCGGGGCTCGCCGACCGGTCGTCGTCGCGATCGATCCGGGGCACGGCGGGAGCGACCCGGGCGCGATCGGCCCCGATGGCGTGCGTGAGGAGGATGTCGCGCTCGCGATCGCCCGAAACCTCCGCACGCTCCTGGTCGAGCAGCACATCGACACCGTCATGGTGCGCGACGGCGACGAGTTTGTTCCGCTGGACGACCGCGCGTCCATCGCGCAGCGGGGCGGTGCGACGCTGTTCTTGAGTATCCACGCGAATGCGTCGGTCGATGCGACGGCGAATGGCGTCCAAACATTCTACTACACGCCCCAAAGCGTCCCACTCGCGCGCGCCGTACTGGAGGAAGTCGCGCGGGCGGTCAACCTCACGCCGCGCGGGGTGACGCAGGCACGGTTCGAGGTGCTCCTGGACAATCCCCAGATCCCCGCCATCCTCGTCGAGACCGCATTCATCACAAATCGGGGGGAGGAGCGAATGCTGCGGGACCCGAGAATGCAGCAGTCGTTCGCGCTGGGGATCCTCAAGGGGATCCAGCAATATCTGGCGGCGCAGCAGTCCGGAGCACCCTAGCGCCGGCGAAGCCCGGCCACGGTGAAACGGGGATGCGGGGACCTTGACGGACGCAGCGGCTCACGCGGTGGCACAGGATGCCACGGAAGCGATCAACGGGGAGGACACGCATGGTGCGACGTCGACCGGTTCGGCAGCAAGGCCCTTACTGGTTAGGCCCGCTACTGCTCGGGATGGTGGTCGGGGTCGGGCTCGTGGTCGGCGTGTTATGGGCCACCCATAGCCGTCTCGTCCAACCGCCACGCGGGCGCCCCGGGGTGACGGCGCGGCCGAACGGGAAGCCTGCTTCGCGCCCTTCGGGCCCGTCCCGACAGGCCGCGGCGCCCTCAGAGAAGGCACCCGGACTCACATCGCACCCGGAGACCGGCCCGAAGGAACAACCACGCATCCCTCCTGCGGCACAGGGCCGGGTGCGCGTGGCGATCATCTTTGACGACGCGGGCTACAGCCTCTCCGAGGCGCGCGAGGTCATGGCGCTCGGCCTACCCGTCACCATGTCGGTCCTGCCCCATCTCCCCTTCTCCGAGGCCATCGCCGAGGAGGCGCCGGCGCACGGCGTCGAGATCATCCTGCACCTTCCCGTCCAGCCGCTCGACCCGTCGGTCCCGCTCGGGCCGGGAGTTGTTACGGTGAACATGAGCGACGCGGCAATTCAGGAGACCGTGCGCGGGGATCTGACAACGGTTCCTACCGCGGTCGGGGCAAATAACCACGAAGGCTCCCGGGGCACCGCGGATCCGCGAGTGATGCGGGACGTGATCTCGGTCATCAAGACGAAGCGGCTCTTCTTTGTGGACAGCCTGACATCGCCACGCTCGGTGGGAGCCCAAGTGGCCCGGGAGATGGGCGTCCCTACCGCGACGCGGACGATCTTCCTCGACAACCAGAACACGGATGCGTACGTGCGCGGACAGTTCCACGCGTTGATGAAGATCGCATTGGCTCGCGGGCAGGCGATAGGGATCGGTCACGTCGGCAAGGTCACCCCCGCGGTGCTGCGCTCGATGGTGCCTGAGTTCGACGAAGCGGGGATCCAGCTCGTGACGGTGTCCCAGCTGGTGCGCTAGCCTCCCGCCGCATTCATCGCGTCGTTCACCCCGCGGAGGGGATTTCGGCGACGTTCAACAATACTCTCGGGGCGTATCGTCTCGCGCCATACCGCGGCCGGCGCACGCCGGCGTATTCTGGGGAGGTCTCGTGATGCGCTTCGAACTCGATGATCGCCCGCCGCACAGCGTGCAATGCGACTTGCTGGCCATTCCGGTCCAGGAGTCGGGGAAGCTCGGCGGGGCCGCGGCGGACATCAACGTAGCAACCGGCGGGCGCCTCGCCGAACTGGCCCGTACCGAGGGGTTCACCGGTAAACAGGGAACGACGGTGGCGCACTTCGTCCCCGACGCGCCGTTCCGGCGGGCGCTCCTGGTGGGTACAGGCACAGGGGCCGATCCCGAGGCTCTGCGACGCTATGCCGCGGTGGCTACCAGGCGCGCCCGCGACGTGCGGGCGTCGCGTGTTGCACTGCTCGCCGGCCTGAACGGACTAAGCACGGCGGAGGGCGTGCGCGCAATCGTGGAAGGCGCGGGACTCGGCGCCTACCAATTCGACAAGTATCGAAGCGGGCCGGGCTACGCCGTAGAGGAGGCGACGGTTCTGGTTCCGAGCGGCGCCCGGGCAGAGTTCGGGACCGCACTCCGGCTTGGAGACGCCGCGGTACGCGCGACCTGCCTGGCACGCGATCTCGTGAACGAGCCGGCAAACGTCATGACCCCCGCCGCCCTGGCGGAAGTGGCGCAGTCGATAGCCGCGCGGGACGGGCTGCGATGCCGCGTGATCGAGCTCGAAGAGGCGCGCCGCATGGGCATGGGGCTCTTCGCGGCAGTGGCCGAGGCGAGTGACCAACCGGCGAAGTTCATCGTGCTCGAGTACGAGCCCGAGACGCCGTCCGCGGGTTCGGCGCGGATGGACCGGACGGTGCCGTTGGTCGCGCTTGTCGGAAAGGGCATCACCTTCGACAGCGGCGGGCTCGACATCAAGGGGGCCGCCGGGATGGCGACGATGAAAGGCGACATGGCCGGCGCCGCCGCGGTGGTGGGCGCGATGAGTGCGCTCAGGGACCACCGGGTGCCGGTGCGGGTTCTGGGCATTGCGGCTGCGACCGAGAACATGATCAGCGGCCACGCGATGCGGCCGGGCGATGTGTTCCGCGGCCTCGCCGGAAAGACCGTCGAGATCACGAACACCGACGCGGAAGGAAGGCTCGTGCTGGCGGACGCGGTTGCGTTTGCGGTTCGTGAAGGTGCGACGGAGGTGATCGACCTCGCCACGCTTACCGGCTCTTGTGTGATCGCGCTCGGCGACTACACCGCCGGGCTCATGGGCAATAACCAGATCCTGCAGGACCGGATCCTTCGGGCGGCGACGCTGGCGGGGGAGCAGGTGTGGCAGCTTCCGATGTATCCGGAGTTCCTCGAGGCGATGCGCGGCGAGATCACGGACCTCAAGAACTCCGCCGGACGCCAAGCCGGCGCAGAACGGGCCGCCTCGTTCATTGGCGAGTTCACCGGAGGCACTCCGTGGGCGCATCTCGACATCGCTGGGCCCTCGTTTTGCGAGGAGAAGAGCGCCCCGCCGTACCTGCCGACGGGCGGGACCGGCTTCGGCGTCCGCACGCTGTTGCGGTACCTGTCCTGGCCAGCCTGAGGGACCGGGAGGCGCCCTGACCTCTTGCATGCGGACCATGTGGGAGACGGCATGAACGGAGCGGACGCTTTCGAAGCGCTTGAGATGCGCGTCGGCCGGATTCGCAGAGCGGAGCGGCATCCCAAGACGCGGAAGCCATCGTACATGCTCTGGATCGACTTCGGGCCGTACGGTGAGCGGACATCGAGCGCACAACTCACTGATCTCTACCGGCCGGAGGATCTGGTGGGACGACAGGTCATCGCGGCGGTCAACCTGGGAAGCCGGTGGATCGCCGGGTTCGAGTCGCAGGTACTGGTCCTGGGTGCCCCCGACCCCGGACAGCGGGTCGTTCTCCTGGGCCTCGACCGCGACGTGCCGGAGGGCTCCCGAATCTTCTGAGCGAGGGCGGCCCGCTGAGACGCTCGACGCGAACGGCCGAAGACAGCCGACGGTTACTCGAGGTCGCCGCCGGCCGGCGCCACGCGGACCGCTATCTCGAAGGCGCCACGCTGCTGAACGTCTACAGCGGTGAAGTCTACCCGGCCGGCATCGCAATTGCCTCGGGGCGCATCGCCTACGTCGGCTCCAACCGGCGGATGGTGGGCCCCTCCACCGACGTCATGCGGCTCCCAGGGAAGATCCTCGTACCGGGCTACGTGGACCCTCACACCCACATTACCGGCATGCTACACCCCGTCGAGTTTGCACGGGCGATCGTGCGCACCGGCACCACCGCCGTGGTCGCCGACACCTTGCAGATTCTGCTGCAGACTCCACCCGACGCTATCGCGGAGCTGCTGGGCCTGTTGTCGACGATGCCGGTGCACGTCTACTGGTTTCTGCGGCCGGATCCGGCTTCGCCGCTGCCGGACGAAACGATGTTCTCGTTGACGCGGCTCATGGCGCTGCTGGAGATCGACGCGATCCGCGCGGTGGGCGAGCTCACCCGCTGGCCCGTGCTCTTCCGTGGCAACGAGGTTCTGTTCCGAAAGATTGCACTTGCGCTTGCAACGGGACGCAGGATCGAGGGCCACGCGCCGGGCGCATCGTACGACCGGCTCGTCGCCCTCGCCGCGGCCGGCTGGTCGGCGGACCACGAGGCGATCACCGCGGACGAGATTCTCGCCAGACTGCGAGCCGGCATCTACCCGATGTTACGGCACTCGTCGCTGCGGCCCGACATGCCCGCGCTTGCGCAGGCGGTGACCACCTGGCGCTCAGCCAGCGCCCGGCTGATGCTAACCACGGACGGCCCCAACGTAACGACGATTGCGGAGCACGGATACATGGATCACGTGATCCGTCAGGCGATTGCCGCGGGGATCCCGCCGGTGTCCGCGTATCAGATGGCGACGCTGAACCCCGCCACCTACTTCGGTCTCGACGAGGAGATCGGAGGGATTGGACCGGGGCGTTGGGCGGACATCGCGGTTCTCGACGATCTCTGCGACCCCACGCCGTCGCTAGTCCTGACGGCCGGCGAGATCGCCGCGCGCGACCGTGTTCCCACCGCGGCGTTTCCCGCCGTGGATTGGTCCCGGTTCTTTCCCGGGCGGTTGCGCGCGACCTGGGAGCCGAATCCGGCGCTGTTCGAGACGCACGCGGCCGATCTGGCGGTCGTGAACCGCGCAGCGCTCTCCTCCGGTTGCCAGCCCGCCGCGGCGGACGCCGTCGACGAGGTTGTCTTCCCCGTGGGCTACCTGGAGAACAGCGTCATTACGCGGAGGCGCGACGTGACCGTCCCCGTTCGCGACGGCATCCTGGCGTGGCCCTGCGAAGTGACCCGGCTGGCGCTGCTCGATCCGGCCGGACGCTGGGTGACGAACGGGGCGCTCGCCAACTTCGTGACACGGTTGGGAGGGCTGGCGTCGTCATTCAACGTCATCGCGCACCCAACGGTGCTCGGCCAGAACCCTCGGGACATGGCGCGGGCCGCCCGCCGCCTGCTCGAACTCGGGGGAGGAATCGTCGCCGTGGAAGAGGGACAGATCGTGCTCGAGATTCCCCTGCCGATAGGTGGCGTCATGTCGGCCGGCGCCCTCCACGAGGTCGCTGCCCAGGCGGGGGAGTTATCCGCGTTTCTCCGCGCGCGCGGATACCCGCATGCCGACCCGTACTACACCCTGCTCTTCCTGCCGATCGACTCGCTACCCGATGTACGTGTCACCTATCACGGAGTCTGGGACGTCCGGCGCGAGCGGACGCTCGTCCCGCGGCGCGACCTGTAGGTCCGTGCGCCGGACGCGCGCACGGCCGAGACCGCGCCTCATCCGTCCTGCCGCTTGTAGGTCAACTCCACGCCGCTCCCGACCGGCAGGGTGACCGTCTCAACCGCCGGGTGCGCCCTCAATCGGCCGAGGAACCCGGCGACCTCGGCCGCGTGCGACACCACATTGTCGGTCGCGAGCAGGCCGCCGACCCGAAGCGCGCGCAGCAGCGGATCGAGGTATGCCGTATAGTTCGGACGGTCGGCATCGAGCAGGATGAGGTCGAACGGACCCGTGACGTCCGGGAGCACGTCGAGAATGCGGCCCTCCCGAATTGTCACCCGGTTGGCGAGATCGGCCCGGGCCAAGTTTTCGCGCGCCATCGCGATCTTGTGCGGTACCGCCTCGATGGTTGTGACGTGCCCGCCGGTGGCCGTCGCCGCCCACGCCAGCCAGATGGTCGAGTAGCCGTTCGAGGTCCCAAGCTCCAGAATATGGCGAGCGTTGAGCACGCGCGCGAGCATGGAAAGCAGCCGGCCGACATCCGGGGTGATGTTCAACATGCGCCGCGACCGGTCGGTCTCGCGAGCGTCGTTTGCCCGGCCGAACTCGGCGAGTTCATCCAGCAAGCGGAACACCGCAGCCTCGTCCATCGGCCCTCCTCGCCCCGTTGCCGCACCTCGGTGGGGATGGGATGCGTCCCGACCCCGCGAACGGATCTCGGGACCGGCTTCTCGGAACTGCGGGCGGCCTCCTGCGCCGGCCGGAATGGGCCCTCACCGCAGGGATCCTGAGGAAGTCTTCGCGAAGATCGGCGCGGATGGGTCGCGCATGGAGAGGCGGAATGACATGTACACGGGCATGTTCTTGTACCCCTGGGATCTCGCGGACGAAGGCACCGACACCGTGATGGACCGGCTCCGCGAGGCCGGCATCAACACGGCCGTGCTCGCGGGCAGCTATCATGCCGGCAAGTTTCTGCGTCCACACGCACCCGGTAGCCGCGTCTACTTCCCGGCCGACGGCACCGTCTATTTCCGCCCCAACCTCGGGCGCTACCGAGATACGCCGCTTCGCCCACTCATGAACCCGCTCGTCGAGCGCTATGACGGGTTCGAGGCCCTGGTCCGGCGACGCGCCGGCGGCCTCGACGTCGCCGCGTGGATGGTGACCCTGCACAACACCCGCCTCGGTACTGCCCATCCCGGTTGTGTTGCCCGAAATGCCTACGGCGATCCATACTTCTACAGCCTCTGTCCGAGCCACCCGGAGGTCCGCGCTTATCCCGTTGCGCTCCTCGCAGACCTGACCGCGTCGTACGATGTCCAGCGCGTCGTCATCGAGGCGCCCGGCTTTCTGCCGTATGCGCACGGCTTTCACCACGAGTTCAGCCTGGTGGAGCCCAACCCGTGGTGCTCTGCGCTGCTCGCCCTGTGCTTCTGCCCGGCGTGTCTGCGGCGGGCGGAGGCGGCCGGTCTCGATGGCCGGCACATCGCAGGCACCGTGCGTGACGCCCTGGATGCGTTCTATCGCGCGCCGTTGCTGCCCACTCCGTCCGAGCGCCAGGCGCTCTACTGGATGCTCACCGATCTCCTGCGCGAACCCGGGCTCACCGCGTACCTGGCCGTGCGAACAGAGACTGTCACGTCGCTTGTTGCGGAGGCGAGAGCTGCCCTTCCTCGGACGGTTCGACTGTCAGTCATCCCCACCGTCAGCCAGCCGATCGGACACGCGTGGCTGGACGGGGCCGACCTGGCGCGCCTGGCCGAGCATGTGGATGCCCTGGAAGTGCTTGCATACCGCCCAACCCCCTCGGAAGTCGCCGCGGATCTCTGGTGGGCGCACCGTCTGATCGGCGCGCGCGCGCGTCTCCACGTCGTTCTCAGGCCTGCCCATCCCGATGCCGCGGACGAGGCCAATCTCGCCGCGAAGGTCCGCATTGCTCGGGAGAGCGGAGCCGAGGGCGTGTCGTTCTACAACTACGGACATATCCGGTCGGGACATCTGACCTGGATCAGAAACGCCCTGGCCGGCGGCTAGCGCCACCCCAACAAGCCGCGCGGAGGGGCGATTTGTTGAACAGAGGCGCCCTGGCACCGATGGGGCCGGTCGCGTGCCGCGACCGAGCGGTAGCCAAGGGCGAGCGGTCCGTCTACAGCGTGACGACCATCCCGTCTTCCGCGTACTCGAAGGGCAGCGTTTCGCGGTGCGCAAGCATCGCGGGGCCGAGATGCGTGAGGATCAGGCGCCTGGTGTCGAGCGCCGCCCGATGCGAGACCAACGTCGGCAGGTCGGTGTGGTATCGGATCTTACGGTCATAGGAGTTGCACTCGCAGATCATCAGGTCGGTCCCGCGTGAAGCGTCGATGAGCGTGTCCGTCCACTCGGTGTCACCGGAGTAGGCAAATGCCTTCCCGCAGCACTCGAACCGGAGGGCAAACGGCGGAGCTCCGCTCTCGTGCTGCACGAGGTACGGCGTCACCGTCACGCCGCCGACCCGGTGCGGCTGTGCCGGCTCGAGCTCGACGATCTCCAGCGGGAACCGCCATCCCGTGGCCCACGCACCGGGATAGAGCGCTTCCATCATGTCCATCATGCGCACCCGGGTGCCCGGCGGGCCCGTGACGAGGAGCGGCGCCTTCCGTCCACACACAAAGTGGGCGTCCATGATCACGTAGGGAAGCCCGCCGAAGTGATCCCCGTGCAGATGACTCAGGAAGACGGCCCCGATCGAGTCCGTCCTGACACCGCGCTGCTGCATCGCCGTAATCGCCGACGCGCCGCAGTCCACAAGAAAATCGTCCGCGCCCGCTTGGACGAGCATGCACGTGTGGAACCGGCCGCCGCTCGCGAACGCGTCTCCGCTCCCGAGAAACGTAATCCGGACGGAACTCAATCCGTGCCTACCTCCTCTGGAATGGCGCGAGGATCTTGGTCGCCTCCTGCTGTGCCGTGGAGAGGCCCTGGTCCAAGGTCTGCCGCCCCGTCAGGACTGCCTGCAGATGGTCAGAGTACATCAACTGGATCTGGCCGCTCTGGTGTGTGGCCAGCTCCGCCTGCGCATACGCCAGTTGATCGCGCGCCGTGAGCGCCTGGGGGAACTTGTCCGTGTACGCCTTGTACGACGCCACGCCAAAGGCAGACTGGCGAACGGCCACGTAGCCCGATGCCTCGCTCCAGCGGGCGGCCTGCTGGGGTGCCGTCATCCACTGGACGAACTGCCACGCTGCCCGCTGGTGGTCCACGGGGATCCCCTGGAAGATGTAGAGGTTACCCCCGCCCGTGGGCGTCCCAGACACCCTGCCAGCCGGCATGAACGCCGTCCCAAACGAGAACTTCGCGTTGTCGCGGATGAACGTGAGGCTTCCGGTCGAATGGTAGATCATCGCGAACTGGCCGTTGGCAAATGCCGTGGGCAGGGTGCCCCAGTCGGTAATGCCCGAGGGCTCGACGCCCATCGCCGCCAGCCTCAGCCAAAGCGCGAGCGCGGCGTGCGTTCCCGGCGTGTCGAAGAAGACCTGTGTGCCCTCTGGGTTCGCCAGTCGTGCCTGACCCGCCTCGATCACAAACCCTTGATAGACCCAGTACGTGTTGCCCGACGTCGGGATCCCGACGCCCCACTGCGTCACGTGACCCGATGCGTCCTTGATCGTCAGCTTCTGAGCATCGGAAATGAGCTCGGTCCAATTCTTCGGGGGCGCATGGGGGTCCAGTCCGGCTTTGCGAAACGCGTCCTGGTTGTAGTACAGGACGATCGTACTGCGTTGAAATGGAATGGAATAGGTCGTGTTCCCGATCTGCGAGTTGCGCAGGAATGCACTGAAGAAGTCCGCGCGGAACCGCTCGCCGCCCGCTTGTTGGATAAAGCCGTCCAGCGGAATGATCGCGTGCATGTCGAGCAGCGTGAACAGATCGGTGGAGAGCAACACGGCCACGTCCGGCGGAGCCCCTCCCATGACCGCCGTCTGCACCTTGGTCATTGTTTGATAGTAGTCGCCGGAGAAGATCGGCGTGACGTGGACGCCGGGATGCGCCATGTTGAAGTCGTCCACGAGGCCGTTCATCACCTTGGCGAGCGGACCGGACACGCCGATGGGGTAATAGAACTTGAGCTCGATCGCCGCACCCGCCGGCGTCACCGCGATCATCGCAAACGCCAGAGTCGCCATCACCGCCAGGCTCACCCACCGCTTCATCGTCCACGCACCCCCGTCCTCGCGAACTACGCCGCACCGCCGAGCCCACTTCAGGTCTATCCGTCGGATCTCCTGCACGATACGCCCTCCGAATGCGCGCGGTCCGGACACGATGAATCGCTCCATGCGCGACTCCGAGGCGCTCGCTCGGACCCGGGTGGCACACCAGATCGCTTCTCCCCGCACAGCCTCCGCGGCGCCGGCAACAACGTCCACCTGCACGTACGCCAGTCGCAGGAAAGGGGCACCCATGCTCCAACGCGTTGTCGCGCCCCGAATTCGACAGAGGCGCCCGCATCGTTACAAGTGCTCGACCGGATCCATGGTGCTCGCGAGACGACACACCGTCACGACCGGCGATGGCAGGACCGGAACACGCCCTCCGACGAAAAGGACCGATGAGTGCAAGCGTTGCGAGTTCCGGCTTCCCACTCGCGCGGGCCGCTTCCAAGACGTACTTCACGTGCGGCATGAACGTCAGTCATTCCGGGAGGGGACAATGCCCGAGTTCGCCTACTTCTGCGGCAACGAGCAGTTCCAGCCCGAGGTACTCCTCGAGCACGCCGTCCGGGCGGAAGCCGTGGGCTTCGATGCCCTCACGGTCTCGGACCACTTCCATCCCTGGGTCGACGACGCCTCGGCCTCGGGATTCACGTGGGGCTTGCTCGGGGCGGTTGCGGTCCGGACGCGGCGCGTGCGGATTGCGACCGCGGTCACCTGCCCCTTGTTCCACTACCACCCGGCGTTGGTCGCGCAGGCGGCGGCTACCATACACCGGCTGTCCGGGGGCCGTTTCGCGCTCGGCGTGGGAACGGGTGAGGCTATCAACGAACGGCCGTTGGGCTGGGAATTCCCCGGCCACAAAGAACGGAGCGCGCGCATGGCGGAAGCCCTCACGATCATCCGGCGTCTGCTTGACGGCGAGAAGGTCGATTTCGCGGGAGAATACTACCGCACGCATGCCGCCAAGCTCTACAGCCCGCCGCTCACCCGGCTCCCCATCTGGATGGCATCCGGGGGTGCGCAGTCCGCCGCGCTGGCTGGCCGGCTGGCAGACGGCCTGATCGTCAGCGCCAAGGCCCCGGCCGAGGTCCGTGAGCAGATCATCGCCCCTTTCCTGCGGGCGGCGAAGGCGGCGGACCGCCCGAAGCCGACGCTTGTCGCTCAGCGATGGTCGATCCTGGCCGGCGACGAGGACGAGGCGTGGCGCGCCCTGGCGGCCTGGCGGGGGCTGCGCGTGGAAGGCCGCCTCGACGAGGTGGACCCGTCGGTCCTCCGGACGAAGGCCGACTCGATCGACCGGCGTGAAATCATCGGGAAGTACGCCTGGGCCCGCACCCCTGCAGAACTCGCGGATATCTACCGCCCGCTCGTGGACCTCGGCGCAGACATCGTGACGATCCAGGTCACGTCGGTCGATCAGAAAAGGACGATCGATCTCCTCGGAAAGGAAGTGCTCCCCGCGCTGCGGCGTCCGGGTCCTGGCCCTGCCGAGGCCACGCCACAGACGTGACCGCCGCCCTTCCGGCGGGCGGAACGGCTACCGGAAGAGATCCCGCTGCGGGTCCCGCAGGAGGGCTGCCGCGCCGCGGTCGCCCGGCGACACGCGCACGCCCCGGATCAACACGGCCGGGGTGCCTTCGTCACACTGCCCCTGGAGCAATGTCGCGGCGCCGGCGATCTCGTCCGCGATGGCCTCGACGGACGTGCGCATGGTGTATCCGTACCGATCCGGCCGTCCGACGAGGCTCAAGAGCGGCTCGAGGCCTGCGGCGCCGATGCATACCCCGACGGCTCCTTCCCGGTGCGGGCGGCCGTGGCTGTCGTTGATCACCACCGCCACGGATACACCGAATGCGCGGCGCACCGACTCGCGGATCGCTCGCGCCGACGCGTCCGGATCGCGGGGAAGGAGACTCACGACCTCTGGCCCTATTCCGACGTTGCTGTGGTCCACTCCGGCGTTTGCGCAGATGAACCCCAGGCGATGCTCGGTGATTAGCACGCCGCCGCGGGCCCGCACCACCTGGGTGGACTCCCGAAGGATCACCTCGACCAGACGTGGATCTTTCCCGGCGTTGCGCGCGAGCCACACAGCTTCCTCACTGGGGGTGATGTCCCCCAAGTCGACGATGCTGCCTTCCGCCTTACTGACGATCTTCTGGGCAACGACCAGGATGTCACCGTCTTCGGGCGTGGGCCCGCGCTCGCGCAGCGCGCCGACCAAAAGGTCGGGCACCGACGCGCCCGGCCGGACGTCGGGGATACCTGCGATCACCGTCACTGTCATGGATCCGCTCACAACACCCATCCCCAGGGCACGGCGACCCTGCCGGAGTACACCCCGGCAGGCATGGTCCCGACAGCTATGTTCACGGGCTACGAACTCCGTTCGATGCTGCGGCCAACCGCACCACATTGCACAACGTGGAATCGGCGTCGCACTCCCAATGAGGGAGCCGGGCCCCGGTCTCGCCTACGGCGGCGTTGCGATCGCGACCGTGTAACCGTCGAGGGTCAGATACCGCGCGGCCGCGGCGCCGATCTGCTCAGGGGTCACCGCCGCGATGAGGGAAGGGTACCGGTGGAGATAGTCCAGGCCCAGGTCGAACAACTCGATCTCGAGGAGGGCTTGTGCGATCCCCGCATCCGTCTCCAACCGGACGGCGAGCGACCCCGTAAGGTAGTCACGCGCGTCCTCCAACTCCCCGTCACGAACAGGTTGCGCGCGGAGCCCCTTGACCTCCCGGAGAATGCCGACGATGGCGCGCTCGACGTTCTTCGGATTCACCCCGGCCCGAACTGCCCACGGACCGGCCACGAACCCGGCCTGCGCCTGGCTGTAGACATAGTAGGCAAGGCCCTCTTCGTCGCGAACGGTTGCGCCGAGACGTCCCATCAGACCCAGCCGGCCGAGGATCAGATCGGCCATCATCGCCTCGTAGTAGTCCGGGCTCGTTCGGCTGAATCCGGGCACGCCGAGCACGATATCGGCCTGGGTCTTGCCGGGGATGACAACCTCGCGGCGTTGCACGGACGCCGCCGGGTATGCCGGTGGCACCGCTACCGAGAGGGCCGACGGGGAGGGCTGCCAGCCGTCGAAGACACGCTCGAGCCGCGCAATTACTTCGTCCGTCTCCACATCACCAACGATGGCTAGAACAGCTCCATTGGGCCGGTACCACCGCCGGTGGAACTCCACAAGATCTTCGCGGGTGAGCGCCGCCACCGTCTCCTCTTCCCCCTCGAGCGGCCTGTGGTACGGATGACCGGCGGGAAACGCCGTGCCACGGAACGTCTTGTCTGCCATGACCCGGGTGTCGTGGCGGGACTCGCGGATCCCCGTGATGAGCTTGGCGCGCTGTTTCTCGATCTCGTCCGCCGGGAAGGTCGGCCGGATCAGAACTTCGGCGAGAAGGTCAAGCATCCGACCGGCGTCCTCGGACAGGCATCTCACTCCGAAGGACACGCCCTCGATATCGGCACGGACGCTCAGGCTTGCGCCGAGGGTGTCGAGGGTCAACGCCAAGCTCTCCGACGTGTGCGAGGCGGTCCCGCGCGTGAGCAACGACCCGGTCAGCAGCGCCAGTCCCCCGCATGCCTCCGGCTCCTGCATGGCCCCCGCGGGGAGGTATCCCTGCAGGGTGAGCGCGGGCGTCGCGTGGCTCTCCCGCACCAGCACGATGGCGCCCCCATCGAGCGTCCGGCGCGTCACGGTGTCCGGTGCGATTGGCACCGAGGTCGCGGAGCGGCCCGCCGGGTCGACCGCACGTCCCGTGTCACGCATGATGCGCCACCTCCTCCACCGCCGCGCCCGCCGTCGCCTGGTCTGGCTCCGGGAAATACCATCCCACCGTGCGATTCCGAGCGACAAGCGTCCGGGCGGCGGCGGCGCGCATCGCCTCGGGGGTCACCGCCGACAACCTGTCCCAGAACCCCGCGAGAAACTCCGGCCCGGCGACGATCTCCATGCTCCCGAGGAGCACCGCCTGCGGGGACACGCCGTCCGCGGCGTACACCCACTGTGCCTTGGCCTGCTTCATCACCTTCTCGAGCTCCTCGTCACCGACCGACTCGTCGACAATCCGCTGTAGCTCGTTGAGCAGGGTCGCTTCGACCCGTGCGGGCTCGACGCCGGGCCGAAGGGTGGCGCCCACCTCGAAGAGCGTCGGGTCGTGTGACGCGCGAAATGAGCTGCCGGCGTCGACCGCCAGTTCACGCTCCACGAGCGCGCGGTACAGGCGGCTGCTTCGGACCCCGATCCCCTCGCCGCCGAAGACGCCGGGGCCCTTGAATCCCGACAGTGCCCCGTCCACGAGAAGCAGCGGAAAGAAATCCGGATGCGTGACGGCCGGCGCGTGAAATCCCATCTGCAGTATCGGCACCGCCCCGCCGGGGCGGCGGAGCACCACGCGGCGTTCCCCTTCCTGCGGCGGCTCGACGCTGCGGACCTCCGGCGGGGCGGGCGCCGCCGGAATCCCGCCGAATGCGTCCTCGACACGCTTCAGGAGGTCCCGGCCATCGAAATCGCCGACGGCGACGATGACGGCGTTGTTGGGCACGTAGTAGGTCCGGTAGTGCCGGTACAGATCCTCCCGGGTGATCGCCCACAAATCGCTCTTGTAGCCGATGACGGCGTTCCGGTAGGAGTGGACTCTGTACGCGGCCGACTCGAGTTCCTCGTAGAGCGCGTACTCCGGGTTGTTCTCAGCGCCTTCTCGCTCGGAGATAATAACCGTCCGCTCGCTCTCCACCTCCGCCGGCTCGAACAACGTGTTGACCATGCGGTCCGACTCGATCCGGATGCCGAGGTCCACATGCTCCGCTGGCAGCGTCTCAAAATAGGCCGTAAAGTCCTTCCAAGTAAACCCGTTCCAGGTGCCGCCGTGCCGGTTCACCAGGCGGGAGAATTCCCCTTTCCCCAGGCTCGGCGTGCCCTTGAACAGCATATGTTCGACCCAGTGCGAGATCCCCGTGATCCCCGGAACTTCATTACGGCTCCCCACACGGTACCACGCCCAGAACGTCGCGACCGGAGCCGCGTGCACCTCACGGAGAAGCACTACAAGACCATTTGGCAGCACCGTACGAACCGTGGGCGTCATTCCAGAACTCCTCTCGCTTTTGTGCGTCACGGGCACCCCCGCGTACTGGTTTGCGCGAACGGCGGCCATCAGCCGTTCCGCCGTCCGACAGACAGGCCCGGCACGCTCCACACCCGTGCCGGACCCGCCGAGGCTACTGCAGCTTCCGAACCGCAGCCTCGACGGCTTCGTACGGCGGCTCCTGTGCGCGCACGTCGGCCAGCCAGACGTAGACAACCTTTCCGGTCTGGTCCAGCACGAACACCGACCGCCTGGCGATCCCGTCGAGCAGGCCGAGGTAGTTACCGTCGTACACGCCGTACGCCTTCATCGCCTGGTGGTTGAAATCGCTCAGCAGGGGGAAGGTCAGCTGATTCTGCTTTGCGAACTCCGCCTGGACGAACGGAGTATCGGCGCTGACGCCGATGACCTGCGCGTTCAAGCTGTTGAAACGGCTCAGGTCGTCCCTGAACCGGCACACCTCCTTGGTGCACGTGCCGGTGAACGCCGCAGGAAAGAATACGAGCACCAGCGGCTTGCCCCGCAGGTCGCTGATCTTCACCGCTTTGCGGTCTCCGCTGACCAAGACTGCATCGGGCGCCTGCTGACCCACCGTCACGGACATACGCTCCCTCCTGCATGAGAAATTCCGACGCTTGGGTGCGCCGGACGAGTCATAACAACCAACGCCGCCTGCGGCGACCCCCAGCGAGGCAGCCAAACTATCTCCTAGTATACTATCGCGTGGGCGTCGTCACGGGGTGAAACGCCTGGCCAGATTCGCGGAATCACGCGATCCTACGGGCAAATAACCCGAACGCCTGATCGCTATTCCAGCACTCGACTACCCCACACGCCTGCCGATTGGCGGACAGAACCGGTGGCGCGGCTCGCCTATCCGGCCGCCGCGAACCTTTCCAGCACGCGCGCCATCAGCAACACCGTCTCGCGAAAGTCCGCCATCCGCACGTTCTCGTCGGGAGCATGGGCGCGGGCATTCCAGTAGCCCGAACCCGTACTAACCATCGGGATCTCGAGCACAGGTCCAATATCGTGCATGGGTCCGGTGCCGGCAGAGGTGGGGTAGACGAGGACCTGCCGGCGCGTGGTCTCTTCGACCGCACGGCGGACGATGCCGACGAATGGATCGGCCGGATCCGTACGGAAGGGAAACTCCGCGCCCAGCACGGTGATCGAGATGTCCTCGAACCCGCGCGCGTCAAGATGCCTCCGAACGCTGCGCGCGACCTCGTGCGGATCCTGGTCGGGGACGAGACGAAAATCCACCTTCGCCCGAGCTGCCTTGGGGAGCACGGTCTTTGGCCCCTCCAACGTGTACCCGCCCCAGATGCCACAGATCGTGCACGTCGGCGTAAAGAGCAACTGGCGGACCGCATCCTGCCCGCTGACGCCGCCAATCAGCGTTTCCACCCCGGCCTGCCGCCGTACGCCTTCCACGACGTCCGGCGGGATCTGCCGGACGGCCTCCTCCTCGGCCGCCGTGGTACGGCGCACCCGGTCGTAATATCCGGCAATCTGCACCCGCCCGCTCTGGTCTTTGAACGTGCTGAGGGCCCAACTCAGCCGGAACGGCGCTCCCTCGATCACGGCTCCGAAGGACGAGTGAAGATCGACCTGGGCGGTCGTCGCTTCGAGCTCGAGATAACAGATCCCCTTCATGCCGAGCACCAGGTGCATCCGTTCCTGGTGGTCCCGCTCCCCGTATTCCCAGATGCACGCATCGGCCCGCAGCAGGTCCGCGTGAGACCGCGTGGCGGCGCCGAAGTGGACGCTTGAGATCTCTTCCTCCCCCTCGACCACGAACTTCACACGGCACGGGAGGCCGCCGTGAATCGCCTGCAGCGCCCGGAGCGCCGCGATGCGCGTCATCAAGTCGCCCTTGTTGTCGGCGACGCCGCGGCCGATCAGCAACCCGTCCCGTTGGGTCAGGTCGAACGGCGGGGCCGTCCATTCCTCGAGCGGCTCCGCCGGCTGGACGTCATAGTGATCGTAAAACAGGAGGGTCCGTGGTGACCGCCCGTCAAACTCTGCCACGACGATGGGACCGGCGCCCGGCTCCTCGACCATCGTCACCTTGGCGCCGGCGCCCCGAAACAGGTCCGCGACCGCGCGTGCGCACTCCGGGATGCCCCGGTGTTGCGCCGCGACGGACGGGATCCGAACCAATTGCCTGAGGTCCTCGAGCGTGTTCGGCATCTCGCGATCCACGTACGCCGCCAGCGCATCCATTCGTTGTCCTCCCCCCGCGGTCGCCCAGACTCCTCCCCATCACATTGGCCGGCGCTGAGACGTTCTCCTCGCGGCCCACCGTCCGGGCCGCCGAGGGAATCGCGGGCCCGCGGCCCGGCGCGGCGAGTACAGGAGGAACCACGCGCGGGACGGAATGTACCGACGTCGTTGAACCGGCGTTCGCGTGCCAGAACTGAGGCGCCCCAAGGCGATGACGCCGGGTAACGACGCGAAAGGAATGTGATGCTCATTCCACGTCACCCGTCGAGTCAGGGAGCCGCATGGAAACGCTAGCGATGCTGGAGTCGCTGTCCAACGCATTGGGGGTGTCCGGCTTCGAAGACGACGTCCGCGAGACGATCCGCCCGCTCGTCGCCCCTCTCGTGGACGAGACCCGCGTGGACCCTCTGGGTAACCTGATCGCGATCCGCCGCGGCCGCACCGCACGCACGTTGATGCTGGACGCGCACATGGACGAGATCGGCTTGATCGTCAGTCACGTGGAGGAGGCAGGATTCTTGCGCTTCGCCCCGATCGGCGGCTGGGACACGCGGATCCTGCCGGGGCAGGCCGTCACGATCCGCACGCGGGGAGGCGTACTCCACCGGGGCGTGATCGGGACTATCCCCCCGCATCTGCTGAGCGCGGAGGAACGCACCAAGCCGCAGCCCGTCGAGACCCTGTTCATCGACGTGGGTGCCGACTCCGCTGGCGCAGTGGCGGAGCGCGGCATCCGGGTCGGCGATCCTGCGGCGCTCGCGTACCCGTTCCAAACGCTGCCTGATGGGAGCGTGCTCGGCAAGGCCCTGGACGATCGCGTCGGATGCACCGTGATGCTCAAGGCCCTGGAGGCCCTGGCCGGGAGCATGCCGGAACTCACGGTTGCCTGCAACTTCGCCGTGGCGGAGGAGGTCGGGCTCCGGGGCGCCCGCACCGCCGCGTATCAGCTCGACCCGGTGATCGCGCTCGCGCTGGAAGGCACCGTCGCCGCCGATGTCCCCGGCGTATCGGGCCCCCGCCAGGTGACGCGCCTGGGCCACGGCCCCGCAATCTCGGTCGCCGACAACACGATCGTGGTGCGCCCGCAACTCGTGCGCGCGCTCGAGCGCATCGCCGAATCGCGCGGCATCCCCTACCAGCTCAAGGCGCCGCTCTTCGGCGGTACGGACGCGGGGGCGATTCATCTCAATCGGGGTGGCGTGCTCGCCGGCGGCATCTCGGTGCCCTGCCGCTACATTCACGCGCCGCTCAGCCTGCTGCGCCTGAGCGACCTAGACGGTGCGGTCAGGCTCGTCACCGCGTTCGTGGAGGAGGCGCACGCGCTCGTTGGGTGATCCCGGCCGGCCCGGCCAGGAGCGCCGGACCTCTCCCTCTCCGATGCGAGGCCCCCGCGAGATCGCCGCGGATTTCGGACGACTCGGGACCGAACGTCCCGACCCGGCAGTACGGTGACGGGAGGCGACGAGGCCGGCGTTTCCTCATCATTTCGATGTGTCGTTCGCGGAGCCGCAGCCGCCGGGGTAGCCCGTGCGGCGAGCTCGGGGAATGGCCGAGTCGCCTGCATCCTCGAGACGGAGGGAACCGAACCGTGAAGATCGAGCGTGTCGAGCTGCGTCAGCTCCGAATGCCGTACGTGTTCCCGTTTGAGACTTCCATGGACCGGGATGAAGACAAAGACTGCCTGCTCGTGCGCGTCTGGGCCGACGGTGTCTCGGGATGGGGCGAATCACCGGTCACGGCGAAGCCTTACTACAAGGAGGAGACGGTCGACACGGCCTGGCCGATTCTCGCGAACTTCGCCATCCCGCGCGTGCTCGGCCGCGAATTCTCCGATCCCCGGGAGGTCGCAGGCTGGCTGCGGCCGGTCCGCCGGAACTATCTCGCGAAAGCCGGCCTGGAGGCCGCGGCGTGGGATGCGCACGCCCGCTCCCGGGGTATCTCGCTCGCGCGGGCACTCGGCGGCATGCGGCCCAAGATCGCGGTCGGAATGAGCGTCGGAATCGAGCCCACGGTGGATGCGGTCCTCCGGCGCATCGACACCTGGCTGGCCCAGGGCTACCAGCGCATCAAGATGAAGATCAAGCCCGGGTCCGACGTGGAAGTCGTGGACGCCATTCGGCGCCGCTTCGGTCCGATCGGCCTCCAGGTGGACGCGAACGCGTCGTACACGCTGCAGGACACGCCCCGCCTCCGGTCCCTCGACGGCTACGATCTCATCATGATCGAGCAGCCGCTCGACCACGACGACATCATCGACCACGCCACGCTGCAGCGCGAGCTGCGCACGCCCCTCTGTCTTGACGAGTCGATCTGCTCCGCCGAGGACGCCCGGAAAGCACTCGACATCGGCGCGTGCGGCATCATCAATATCAAGGCTGCGCGCATGGGCGGGCTCACCGAGGCGTTGCGCTGCCACGACGTATGCCGGTCACGCGGGATCCCGGTCTGGTGCGGAGGGTTTCTTGAGACGGGCGTGGGACGCGCCGCCAACGTCGCCCTCTCGTCGCTCGAGAACTTCACGCTGCCGGCCGACCTCGGCGCGAGCCGACGCTACTTCCACGAGGACATCATCGACCCGTGGGTCGAGGTCAACGCGGACGGCACCGTGGACGTACCGGCGGGCCCCGGGTTGGGTGTCGCCGTGGTCGAACCGCTCGTCGAGAAGTACACGCTGCGCAAAGAGACATTTCGCGCACGTGTGACCCGCCCGTACCGGGGATCTCAGCGGTGAGGGCGCGGGGTGAGAAAAGGAGGGTGCCCGAGTGAGCACAGGCGCGAGCACGACGGTGGAGGCTGCAACCCAAGCGGTCAGCCCTGATCGGCTGCGGGGATCGCTCGAGTGGTTCGCGACCGTACGCCGCGACACCGGCGGGCCCGGAGAGACGAAGGCGGCGGCGTACATCGCGGACCAGTTGCGGGCAGCGGGCGTCCCGATCACCGTGCACCGGCTGGACGCGTACTTGAGCTACCCGATCCGGGCCACGCTTCACGTGTTGGAGCCGGAACCCACGCAGCTCCGATGCCTGACCCACTCCTTTGGCCGAAACACCGGCCCCGACGGGATCGTCGCGGAGCTGACGTACCTTCCTGACGGCGACGTGGCGCGCGGCGCCGGCCAGGCGGTGCTGATCGACGGGCTGGCGACGCCCGTCACGATCATGCGGGCCACCAAGACGGGGTGCGCCGCGGTGGTCTTCGCAAACCAGGACCGCGTCATCCACAACATGATCGGCACAACGATCTGGGGCACCCCCGGCCTCGACCAACTGGACCGGCTTCCGAACGTGCCCGTGATCTCCGTGAACAAGGAGAGCGGCGACGCGCTCCGGCGGGGCCTCGCCGGCGGGGCCCCCGTGCGCGTGAGGATCACGACCGAGGTCAAGACCGGATGGACGCCCTCGCTGCTGCCCGAGGCGCGAATCCCCGGCACCGAAGAGCCGGACCTGTTCGTCCTGATCGGCGCCCATTACTGTTCGTGGGACGTCGGCGTCACCGACAACGCGACGGGCGACGCCTGCCTCATGGAGATGGCCAGGATCCTGTGGGAGCACCGCGAGGGGCTCAAGCGAAGCGTGCGCTTGTGCTGGTGGCCGGGCCACTCCCACGGCCGCTACGCGGGGTCCACCTGGTACGCGGATTCGTTCTTCCAGGATATCGCCGATCACTGCCTCGCCTATCACAACATCGATTCACCGGGCGTCCGCGGCGCGACCAAGTACGTCGCCCGCCACACGACCGCGGAGATCGAGCGGTTCTGCCGGAGCGTGATCGAACGGGTGACCGGACAGACACAGGCGCCGGTACACCGCCCCTCTCGTGCCGCCGACCAGTCGTTCCTCGCCAACGGCGTGGCGGCCTTCTCCACGTACCCGTTCCTGCCCGACGACCACCCCGACCGCCGGCCGTGGACCGGCGGATCGGCAAATGCGTGGTGGTGGCACACGGAGTTCGACACGCTCGATAAGGCGGACGTGAATGTCCTCGCGCTCGATACGCGGGTGTCGCTGACGGCGGTCATCGAGCTGGCCAACGCCGCGGTGCTCCCGATCAACCACGCCGATCACGCGAACGAGATCCGCAGGCTCCTCGCGGGCATTCAGGAAAGCGCCGGCACCCACGTGGACCTCAGCCGCGTGATCGCAGAGGCGGATGCGTTTGCGGACGCCGCCGCCAGGCTCGAAGCCGCGAAGGAGACCGCCCGCGGCGCGGCGGCCCGACGGAGGCTGAACGACGCGCTCCTCCGCATCAGCCGGATACTCACCTCGGTTGTCTACAGCCAGGGCGGCCGCTTCCAACACGATCCCGCGGAATGGTCGCCGATCATGCGGGCAACGGCGGACGCCTCGCTCGACGCACTCGCTAGAGCCACGAGCCTGCCGCCCCTCCAGGGGCAGCCGACGTACGGGTTTCTACGCGCGCAGGTGACCCGCGAGACGAACCGCGTGGCCACGTCGCTTCGCGAGGCCGCGCGCGAGGCGACGCAGGCGCTTCCCTCGATCGCCGGCTAGACCCGGCGCCGACGGCCACCGACGCCCGGCGACGCGGAGCGCGCCGGCGGGATCGGGGACGGCCGGCATGTGCCGGCGCCCCGTCGTCCCCTGGATCGCGCAACGGCGGCTCAGGCGCCGCTCACCACCTCGCGCGCCTGCTCCACCGCCCACACGAGCCGGTTCTGTCCCCGCGTCAGGTGCGCGCGAAGTATACCCTCCCTCCCGGAATCTCCGGCCGCACGCGCCAGCCCGGCGGCCGGGGCGAGATCGGGCAGGGGCGGCACGTTCACCGCGGGATCGTGCCAGAACGCCGGCATTCGGCTGTAGTTCACCGGGATCAGCAGGCGCCCGAGCCGCCGTTGCGCGGAGTTGAAGCGCCTGGCGGCGGGGCTTTTCGCAGTACCTCGCGCGGGCGCTTTCGCGTAGAATGCCTCGAGCGCCGCGTCCAGTTCGTCGAGCGCGGCCAGCGCGGGGCCGAAGTCGAACAGGCGGGCCGCCGCCTCCTCGTACCCGGCGAGCGTCGCGCGAAACTCCGCCGTCGTCTGGGACCAATCCAGCGGGTGCAGCGGCGCGTTCAACGCACGCAACACCGACGCGGCGTAGACGCGCATGTCCCGCAACAGATTGTCCTTGTCGGCGATGTCCATCACGTCGTCCTCGGTGTGCCACGCGATGTTGCCGCCGCATCCGCCAACCGCGTAGTATCCCTTCGCGATCCGGTCGGGCTCCGCCATCGTGGAACTTAACATGAAGAACGACGACAGGCCGATCCCGTTGAACGAATAGTCCCCCGCGCGCGGCGGCCGCTCGGGCCGGGGAGCAATGCCGGTCGTCGCGCGGATCACCGCGTCGACGAGCGGCACCGTCTCGCTCATGGCCGTGAGATGATCGTACGTCACCGCCCAGCGGCAACCCGGCGAATCGCAGTTGACCTGCGCGACGCACGATCGGGCCAGGTCGATCGCGTGGATGTCGGCGTACCACGTGGAGCCGGCGTAGCGGCCGTGCGAGTGTCCCGACCACCACGCGATGCGCAGCGTACGCGCGAGCCGTCGGCGATGCTTCCAGAACACGCGGGCGAGCTCCAGCAGCGTCGCGTTGCCGGTCGCGTTGTCCCCCACGCCGAAATGCCACGCGTCCACGTGCCCGTGCAGCAGGACAAACTCGTCGGGGGCCTGCTTCCCCGGGATCTCCGCGACGAGGACGGGGATCGACCGCCACCCCGTGTCGAGCTGGGTCGCGACCGAGCCGCGGCCCCCCTGCTGAGCCGCGCGGACGAGCGCCTCACCGTCCGGCAGGTTGACCGCGACCACCGGGATCGTCGGCTGCCGCACCGCGGAGTCGAGATCGGGAGTCCCCCAGATCGTCGTGCAGATGCCCTCGTGAATGTTCTGCCCCGGGTTGACGAAGATGCCCGCCAGCGCGCCGGCGGCCATCAGATCTTTGACCTTGCCGGGAGACGCCATGCCCTCGGTGACCACGATCTTCCCGGCCACGCGCGCGCCTTCGATCTCCACGCCGGTCGAGAACACGTCGCCGGCGGTCTCGCCACCGGTCCCTCGGACGTACACGAGCTCGCCGGAGACGTCCTCGCCGCCCGTCGAAACCGACATCGCCGGGGTCTTCGCCCGGTACGTGGTGCCGTTGCAGCGGACGCTAGAGGGACCGGGAATGGAAATGAAGCACACCGGCTCGTGCAGACGATACGGTATGCCAGCCCGCTCGAGCTGCGCGATGAGCAGCTCGAACGCGCGCCTCTCCTCGGAAGATCCCGACAGGCGCGTGATCTTCGAGAACTGCTCGACCACCCGCCACGGGGTCTTGAGCGATACAGCGTCGAGCACACGGCGTTCGAGCTCGCCGTCGCTCCACGCGGTGATCTCTGCCACACGACTCATCCGTTTCGCTCCTTTCCTGATTGCCGGACTTCGATTCGAGAAACCCGGTGCGCTGTCCAATGTCCGTAGAGCAGAGCCGGGGACGGGCCGATCTCTTGCCCGGCCCCCGACGGTCCACTACATGTTGCCCTCCCGGTACCGGGGATCCAATGCATCGCGCAGCGCATCGCCGAGGAAGTTGTACGCGAGCACCGTGCACAGAATCAGGACCCCGGGATAGATCGGCAGGCGTGGGTTCTCCCAAACGTACGCCTGCGCGTTGCTCAACATGTTGCCCCAGCTCGCCTGTGGCGGTTGAATGCCGAGACCCAGGTAGCTGAGTGCGGACTCGAGCAGGATCGCGTTTGCGACTCCGAAAGTGGCCGCGACGATGAGCACGGGGCCGGCCTGGGGAAGAATGTGGCGCGCGAGAACCCGCGCCGGCTTCGCGCCGATCGCCTGGGCGGCGAGCACGAAGTCCACCCCGCGGTAGCGCAACACCTCGCCGCGCACGATCCTGGCGACGACCATCCAGCTGATCAGCCCGATCATCACCACGATGTTGTGAAAGCTCGGCCCCAACGCCGCGACCGCCACCAGCACCAGGAAGAAATAGGGAATCGCCATCATCCCGTCCGTGAAGCGCATCAGGACGCTGTCGATCCACCCGCCGCAGTACCCGGCGAGGCTCCCGACGAGTGCTCCGATCACGATCGCGATGATCATCGCGATCAGGCCGACCGTCATCGTGGTGCGCGCGCCGGCGATGAGCCGCGCGAGCACGTCCCGCCCGCTCTCGTCGGTCCCCAGCCAATGCTCGGCCGAGGGCGCCGCGTTGGTGTTCGCGATGTCCACCGCATTCGGGCTGTACCGGCTGAGCAGCGGCCCCCCGGCCGCGGTGGCGTACATCACCAGGAGGAACACCGCGGCGACGACGGCACCCCAGTTCGCGCAGAAGCGCCGCCAGGCGACGTGCCGCCAGAACTGCCGCGGCGCCACTTCGGAAACGCGCGTCCGGCTCACCGCCTGCATCGCCGCCATGCGCCGCCCCTACCCCAACCGGATCCGAGGATCGGCGTAGCCGTAAGCGAGATCTGTGAGGAGACTACCGGCGACCGCGAACACAGCGATCGCAAGCGTCGTCCCCAATACGACAGGGTAGTCCCTCGTCGCCGCCGACTGCAGCGCGAGCTGCCCCATCCCGGGCCAGGAGAAGACCGTTTCGGTGATCGCGGTCGCACTCACCGCCCGCGGCAGGTACACGCCGACGATGGTGATAACGGGGATCAGCGCGTTGCGCAGCGCGTGGCGGAACAGCACGGCCGGGCCGGGCAGCCCTTTCGCACGCGCCGTCCGAACGTAGTCCTCGCCGAGCGCATCGATCATGGCCGACCGTGTGTAACGCGTGACCTCCGCCAGGTTGGCGGTCATGAGCACGAACACCGGCATCAGCAGGTGGCGGACCCGGTCGCCCACGGAGAACGGCTCGCCGATCTGATACATCCCTCCGGCGGGCAGGATCCGGAACTGCACGGAGCACACCACGATCAGCACGATCCCGAGCCAGAACACGGGTGTCGAAATCCCCAGGAAGCTGAGCACCGCGACCAGCCGGTCGATCGGCGTGTTGCGGTGCGTCGCACTCGCGACCCCAAGCGGAATCGCCAGCAGCACGGCAAGCCCGAGCGCGATCCCGGTGAGCAGGAGCGTGTTGGGCAGCCGCGTTTCCACGAGCCGGGCCACCGGCTCGACCGTGTTGTAACTGCGGCCGAAGTCGCCGCGGAGCACGCCGTGGAGCCACCGCACGTACTGCACGGGCAGCGGAGCGTCGAGACCGAGGTTCGCCCGAAACTGGGCGATCTGGTCGCGGCTCAAATCGGGGTTCTGCAGCACCGCCGCCCCGCCGGGGGCCGTGTGGATGAGCACGAAGACAGCGACGCTCACGATCCACAGGAGGACCACGGACTGCAGGGTGCGCCGAACGAGGTACGCGGTCACGGGATACGGGCGCGGCCTGGGGGCCCGCGGACGCCTCAAGGCGCCGGCGGGCCCCCGAGCGCGGAGGGCTCGCCTCAGTCGGCCGTCACGCGAGCCACACCTTCGACACCCACGTCAAGGCGTCGCGATAGCCGATCAGGGGCAGGCCCTGCGTTCGCGAGCTCATCGCCTGCAGCTCCGGAGGATAGTACAGGTAGACGAGCGGCACATCCTTCGCGATCAACCCCTGGATGTCATGGTACATGGCAATCCGCTTCTGCGGGTTCGGCTCGCTGCGGGCCTTGACCAGCATCCGGTCGAGCACGGCGTTCTTGTATCCCCACCAGTTGTCGGGCGAGGTGCTGTAGTAGTGATCGTACAGATCCGCGTCGGGCGGCGTGATCCACCACTCCATCAGCAGATCGTAGTTGCGGTCGTGGTACTTCTGCAGGTGGACCGGCCAATCGACGATGTCCAGCGTGACGTCGAAGCCGAGCTTCTGGTACTGCTGCTGCGCATACGTCATGACCTGCTCCATCACGGGGTACCCCTTCGGCCCGTTGAAGAGCAGCGTGAACTTCTCGCCCTTGCCGTTGGCGAGCACCCCGTCGGCCCCCTTCTTCCACCCGGCCTCGGAGAGGAGCGCCTGGGCCTTCTCCAGGCTGTAGGGATACGTCTCGACGTTCGGATTGTAGTACGCTCCGAGCAGCGGGTTGATCGGACCGGTCGCCGGACGGCCGTCGCCCTTCAAGATGTTCTTGACGATTGCCTGCTTGTCGATGGCATAGGTCAACGCCTGCCGGATGCGCACGTCCGCGAATTTCGGCAGCCCGTGGTTGATCGCGAAGAAGTAGTAATCGACCTGCGGAGCTCGCCGGAGCTCGATGCCCCTCGCGCCCTGCACGGCTGGGGCCTGCGGCGGATCGATCACGGTAAAGTCGATCTCGCCGGCTTCCAGCTGTGCCAGGCGGGTATTGCCGTCGGGAATGACCTTGAACACGATCCCGTCGAGCAGAGGGGCGCCGCCGAAGTAGTCGGGATTGGCGGCCACCTCGAGATAACTGTCCTGCGCAAACGTCTTGAACTTGAACGGTCCGGTTCCGACGGGGTGCTGGATGAACTGCACCGGCTGATTCAGGTCCTGGCCCTCGAGCAAGTGCTTGGGCACGATGGCTACGTTGTATCCGAGCATCACGGGCAGGGACGCGTACGGGTACTTGAGCGTAAGCTTCACGGTGGTAGGGTCCGCGACCGTCGTCTGCGAGATCGCAGACACCACGCCCGCCAGGCCCGCGTTGACCTTGGGGTTGAGCATCGCGTCCAGGGTGAATTTCACGTCGTCGGCCGTCAACGGCTGGCCGTCGTGCCACTTGACGCCGGACCGCAGCCGGAAGGTGTATTCCGTCAGGTCGGCGTTCGCCGTCCACGATTGCGCGAGATCGGGAACGACCTGGATGGTCCCGTTGTGCAACTGGTACTTGACCAGCGTGCTGAAGATCGTCTTGTCGACCAGGATGTCTACGAGCTTTCCGGGGATCGTGATCGGATACGCCGTGGGATTGCCGGGGATAGCCATCCGCCAGACGCCCCCTCGCTTGCCGGCCGCCGCCCATGCTCCCGCCGGACCGCCCAGCATCGAGTCGAGGCCCGCGGCCGCGGCGCCGCCGAGCGCGGCCATCCGGATGAACTCGCGGCGTGAGAAACGCACGCGGGCGCACCGAGGATCAGCAAGCACGTGCTCGATCGCCATGTCGACCTCCCAGAAAGTGCCGGTGTTGACTTATGGGTCACGTCAGATTCGTTGCGGCGGGGCCCGGCCCCTTCAACGTGGAATCGGCGAGGCTGATCTTCGTTGCTCGGACACTGTCAGACGTGAGGCCGGTTCCGCGACTGCGGGAACACCTTCACGGCGTCTGGGGGGACGCCTCCGCCTGCCCGGCCTGTTCCAAGAGATGTGCAATCTCGCTATATGCCTCGCGTTCCTCCTGGAGCACGAGGTTCGTGACCTGGAGCCATTGCCGGTGCAGTTCGGACGTTTCCGTTCCAAGCTGGGCCAGCACCGCGGCCACAGCGGTGCGGTCGTCTCCTTCGATTGCGTTTGCGGCGAGCATCTTGAGTTCGCGCCGCCGGTCCATGAACTGCGCGACCTGCGCGCCAAACGCCTTGAGCATCTCCGCGGCCTTGGCCTGGTTCATCGCAGCTCCTCCCCGGCACTACTCGTGCTTCCTGGTTCGTCGGCGAGGCCGGATCGTCCTGGGGTGATCCGGCAGACCGCGATGGTATACTCAATCCATGACCGCGCGCGGGCGCCGCCACGTCTGCGAACCACGGCAGACCACCCCAGGCTCGCGGCGTGCAGTGGGCGCCAACCGGCCGTGGCCCTCGCCGGCGTGATTCTCGCCGGCGGCCAGAGCCGGCGGATGGGGTGTGACAAGGCCTTGCTCCTGATCGGCGGGAGGCCGCTCGTGGAGGTGATCGCCGGTCGGCTCCGCGACGCAGGCCTCGAACGGCTCCTCCTCGTGACGAACACGCCGGAGCGCTTCGCCCATCTCGCAGACGTGGGATTCGAGACGGTGAAAGACGCGCTCCCCTCAGGGCACCCCTTGACCGGCGCCTACAGCGGGGTCCTGCACGCGGGCACGCCTGCATTCGTGTGCGCGTGTGACATGCCGTTCCTCAATCCGGCGTTGATCCGTTACCTGGCATCGCTCGTCTGCGGGGCGGACGCGGTCGTCCCACGCCACGCCCGCGGGTACGAGCCCCTCCACGCCGTGTACACCCCTGCGTGCCTCGACGGAATGCGTCGCTGCGTCGCCAGGGGCGGACCGACGACGGGCTTTCTCGACGAGGTGCGCGCGCGCGTGGTCGAAGTAGACGAGCTGCGCCGCTTCGATCCCGATCTTGCGTCGTTCGAGAACATCAACACTCCGGAAGAGTACGCCGCCGCCCTCGCTCGCCTGCGGCCCTCGTAGCCGCAGGGACTGGATGCCGCGAGCCCGTCGACCCCGCCTCGCGGACGCCCCGAGGCGGTTGCGTCGGAGGTACGGACGCTATCAGGGCGCGCCCGTCACCTGTCTGAGCTCGTCGAGCACGCGGCCCAGCGCCGCGATCTCGCGGCCGTATGTCTGGTAGTCTCCGGCTCGCAGTGCCGCCTGCGCGCGCGCGTAGTGCTCGTCGGCCTGCACCACGAGTCCCGCGACCCGCGCCTGGAAGGCGCGTTGTGCGGCTGTAGGGGACGGGGCCGCGGTGACGGTCCGCCCGGACGAACCGGCCGAGGGCGCCGCAGCCGGAGCCGGCTTCGGACTTGTCGCGGGTGGGACCGGCGCGGCTGCCGGGTGGGACGGCGTCTCACCCTGGGAGGCGGAGACGCTTCCGGGTGCCGCGGAGCCCGGAGGTGTTGCACCCTTCCCGTTCCCCGCCGCCGATGCCGGGGCCCCGCCGGGCGGCGCCCCTGAACTTCCCACGGACGGGGCGGCCGACGGTGCCTCCGCGGGCTGCTGGGGCATGGCCCCGAAGATATGTGCGAGGGCGTCGTTCAGCGTCGATTCCATGGCGATGCGCGATCCGTAGGCGACGATGACCCGCTTGAGCTCCGGCAGCGCGCTGCCCGAGGCCTGCAGGTACAGCGGCTCGATGTACAACAGCGCATTCGCCACCGGAACAACGAGGAGGTTGCCTCGGATGACCTGGGAACCCTGCTGGTTCCACAGCGTCAGCTGGCTGCTGATCGTGGGATCTTGATCGATGCGCGCCTCGATCTGCATGGGGCCATACACGGTCCGGTCCTTCGGGAACCGGTAGACCAGCAGGCGACCGTAGTTGGGGGGGTCGCTCCGCGCGGCCATCCAGGCGACCATGTTGTCCTTGCCGGACGGCGTAAACGGCAGGATCAACACAAACTCGTCGCTCCCCGATTGGTCGAGCTTCAGGTTCACATAGTACGGTGAGAGCGGCTGCGGCGTGCCGGCGAAGAGCTCGTTCGGCATCGCCCACATGTCCTCGCGATTGTAGAAGACTTGGGGATCCGTCATGTGGAACGTCGCGTAGACTTGCGCCTGGACCATGAAGAAATCCACCGGGTACCGGAGGTGGGCGATCAGCGCGCGCGGCATGTCCGAGAGCGGCACGAACATGCCCGGGAAGATGCGGGCATACGTCTGGATGATCGGATCCGCCGGATCCGCCACGTAGAAGCGCGTCGTCCCGTCGTAGGCATCCACGACCGCCTTCACCGAGTTCCGGATGTAGTTGATCTGGCCGGCGGGTTGCGAATACGGGTAGGTTGCGCTCGTCGTGTACCCGTCGATGATCCAGACCGGGTGGCCGTCGTCGAGTACCACGTAGGGGTCGTGATCGAAGGTCAGAAACGGCGTAATGTGCGCGACGCGCTCCGGCACCTGGCGATAGAACATAATCCGGCTGCCCGGCGTGATGTCGGAGCTGAGCGAGAGCGGCAGGGCCCCGAACCGGTACGTGAAGGCCAGGCGGCTGAGCGTCCCGCCGATTGGGACACCGCCCGACCCGGCGTAGCTGGTATACACGTTTCGATCGCCCTGCGGGTAGTCGAACTCCTTCGTCCGGGTGTTTACGACGACGTAGGGAGTGGCGAGCAGGCCATAGTACAATTCCGGGCGCGTGACGGGCTGGCCCATGATGCTCTTGGGGGGAATGTCATTGATATAGAACTCCGGCAGTCCCTCACCCGAGATGCGGTTCACGGGGGTCATCACCAGACCGTATCCGTGCGTGAACACCAGATGCTCGTTGACCCAGGTTTGCGCATCGGCCGGCAGCCGCGAGACGTCCAGCTCGCGCGCGGCCAGCATCACCTGCTGGTCACGGCCGTCGATCCGATACCGGTCGATCGCGACGCTCGTGAAGGTGTAGTAGAGCCGGAGGCTCTGGAGCTGCGTGTACGTGCGCAGGAGAGGCCGGTCGTCCCACAACCGCACGTTGTCGAGGACGGATCGATTGGCCAGCACGGTCGCGGGATCGAGGCTGGTCGAGGCCGGAAACTCCTTTTCCTGCACCCTGTCGAGACCGTAGGCGCGGAGGGTGGCGTCGATGCTGCTCCGGATATAGGGCGTCTCCCGGCGCAGCTCGTTGGGAGCCACGTTGAATTGTTGGACAAACCCCGGATAGAACTGCACCCCGACCACCCACAGCCCGGCAAGCACGGCGAGCGCGCCCGCCGCGGGGCGGAACGTGCGCATCCGGGGGGAGAGAAGCAACAGGATGCCACACGCCACCGCGAGGACGGACAGCGCACGCAGCGCGGGGAGCGCGGCATGGATGTCGGCATAGCCCGCGCCGAACACCACGCCGCGCTGTGCCAGCAGGAGCCAGTACGTCTGGAGCCAGAAACCGCCGGCCTGCACCAACACAAGCACGCCGAGGAGCGTGCTCAGGTGGGCCCGGACTCCTTTCGGCACGACCCAGACGCCTCGCATCGCGAGCGGGGCGAGGTCAAGGTAATAGCCGACTGCGACCACGATGAGGACCACCAGCAGCCACCCCATCAGCCACGCGTACACCTTCTGCAGCGCCGGGAGCGTGAACACGTAGAACGCGCTGTCCAGGCCGAACACGGGATCGCGGGTGCCGAACGGAACCTGGTGGATGAGCATCTGGAACGCGAGCCACGACTGGGAAGCCGCGGCTCCCGCAATCACGCCGACCGCGACGGCGCCGAGCGCGGTGGCCCGCCCTGGGTTCAACCGGGTCACGATCTGACGGTAGGCACGCCCGCCCGCTGCCCGCAGTTCGATCACGCGCGGCACGGGACGGAGCCGCAGCAGCACGCGGACGTTGACGTACAGCAGGACGAAGACGCTGAGCCCGGCGAGCAGCCCGAGCAGGACGCCCGAGGCGATCGGCGTCCAGAACGCGACCCGGTAGCCGACCTCGCCGAACCACAGCCACTCCGTGTACCAACGGGCGAGTCCGGGGACGAACACGAGCAGGGCGACCAGCACGACGAGCAATGCGCGGCGAATCTTCATGGGCCGGCCTCCCCACCTGCCACGGGTTTACGGATCAGCGTCTATGGTACAATACGTGTGAGGCTGACGCCATGATTACACGCGACCAGGTCATCGAGGTCTTGAAGACGTGTTACGACCCGGAGATTCCCGTGAACATCTGGGATCTCGGGCTCATCTACGACGTCACGATCGTCGGCGGCGTCGTGGACATCAAGATGACGCTCACGGCGATGGGATGCGCGTTGGGCCCGCAGTTGATCGCGGAAATCCAGTCGAAGCTGCTCGGCCAGGAGGACGTCGAGGACTG
>Ga0187782_10000277_pt1 | contig 33094 bp, 25 predicted proteins | sample 0715_SJ02_MP15_2_FD_132454 | JGI IMG/M metagenome (GOLD analysis project Ga0187782, IMG submission 132454) | Tropical peat soil microbial communities from peatlands in Department of Meta, Colombia - 0715_SJ02_MP15_20_MG | ecosystem: Environmental > Terrestrial > Soil > Wetlands > Peat | place... | reverse complement strand
GATTCACGACCCCTCGTGCTGTCCGTACCACCGCGAGCATCGCTGCAAGGGCGGATTGGTTTTCACGAACGCACCTCCGAGCTTACCATCACGTGGCCTCGAAAGCTCTCGACCCGTCTTCGACCCAACCCTCGCGTCCTCACGCCACCCCGAGCACCCTCATGAGCGAATCGGAGCTTCGAAGCGAATTGAACCACCTGGCCGATGCATTGCGCCGCCGGCTGGCCGCGTCCGGTTTCGACCCGGAGCAGCTCGTGTCGCTCGCGGCTCCGCTTTTCGCGCGCGCGCGGGGAGAAGCGGGCGTCGACGCCGTCGCGACGAATCGAGTGCGGGGCACGGTAGAGCCGCCGGATGCCAGCGATGTGGCAGACGCCCCGTTGGCGGGGACGGTCGAGCACCGTCGGCTCGCCGCCGTGGGGCGAAAGGCCCTTCAGCGCGGAGAGGTCGCATTTTGCGTCATGGCCGGCGGCATGGCGACCCGCATGGGAGGGGTCGTGAAAGCGCTGGTCGAGGTGTTCGAGGGAAAAACCTTTCTCGATCTGCGCCTCGCGGAGAACGAGCACTGGTCACGGCACGCGGGGGTGCCCATACCGCTCTGGCTGATGACGAGCGAAGCCACCGATGCGCCAATCCGCGATGCGCTCGCCAAGCACGGCGTTCCCGGGCACGTCGCCACGTTCACTCAGAACCTCGGGCTGAGACTCACGCGCGAGGGACGTCTATTTCGGGGCGAGGACGGAGAGCCGAGCACGTATGCTCCCGGTCACGGCGACCTTCCGGACGCGCTGCGACGATCGGGCTTGCTCGCGTCGTTCGTGGCCCGCGGAGGCCGGTTCGTGTGGATTGCGAACCTGGACAACCTGGGCGCGACGATCGACGAGGCGCTGCTGGGCCACTTCATCGAGCAAGGCAGGCCCGTACTGGTCGAGACCGCTCCCAAGCTCGCGGGCGATCGCGGTGGAATCCCCGTGTGGGCCGACGCCGAGGACGAGGGCGGACGAATGGCTCGCCGCCTGCAGGTATTGGAGGAATTTCGCCTCCCGATCGGGTTCGACGCCAACGCGGTCCGCGTTTTCAATACGAACACATTTCTCGTCGACGCGAAGACCCTGCTCGAGGGAAAGATTCGCTACCACTGGTTCGAGGTCGAAAAGAAGGTCGGCGACCGCGTGGCCGTCCAGTACGAACGGCTGCTGCAGGAATTGACGACGGCATTCGATGCCGCGTACGTCCGTGTTTCGCGCGACGGCCCGACGTCGCGGTTTTTACCCGTCAAGGACTTCGGCGAGCTCGGGCAGCGGCGCGCGGAGATCGAGGCGGTGGCCAGAGCGCGAGGCATGATCTGAATGGCTGCGCGCCCTGCGTGCAAGGGGGGGAACGCCGGGTGGTTGGAGTGGCCGCGTGCCCTGAATGGCCGCAGGGGGGCGGACGGTGAGCTACAACGTTGGCATGGGCCAACCGGTGTCCGCCGCGGCGTTTCGGGAGGCCCTCGCTCATTTCGCGAGCGGGGTGACCGTCGTGGCCGCGAATGGTCCCTCGGGGCCCGCGGGGTTCACCGCAACGGGTTTCACGTCGGTGTCGATCGCGCCGCCGCTGATTCTCGTGTGCATTTCGAAGGAAGCGAGCGCGCACGAGGCGATCGTCGGTGCGGCGAACTTCGGAGTCAGCATCCTCGACGAGCGCCAGGCATGGATCGCGCTTCAATTCGCACGCAGGAACGTGGATCGCTTCGAGGGTGTGGGGTTGGTCCGCGGCGCGACGGGCAGCGCGCCGCTCGTCGGCGAAGCGCTCGCCCACATCGAGTGCCGTAGCTACGCCTGCCACGATGGCGGGGACCACACGATCCTCGTGGGGGAGGTGCTTGAGGCGACGGTGGGGGCGGGCCGGCCCTTGCTTCACTTCGCGCGACGCTTCGGAGCCTTTCTGGCCGAGCTGCCCCAGCGCGCGGTCTCGACGTCGGCGTCGGCCACCGAAGGGTCCGAGGAAGGCCGCGAGTGACCGAGCGGTCCGCCGGCGGCGTGCGCGTGAGCTGCTTCATTTCGATCGACGGCTCGGCTAGGGCCCTCCCGCGTAGTCGGGGGCGTCCGTGGCGTCGATGCCGGGATCGACGCCGGCGCGGTTGAGGATCGCGCTGAGCACCACCGCGACGCCCAGGTTCGCGAGCAGGGCCCAGAGCGCCGCGTACGCGGAGATGGTCCAGGGCCCGACGTGGAGCGGGTACACCGTGCCTTTGAAGTGCAGCTGGTAGGCCATCGTCGTTCCGACCGTCATTCCCGTGGCCCAACCTACGAGCAGAGCCCAGCGGTGGAGCCGACGCGTGTACAGGCCGACGACGACGGCGGGGAAGGTCTGCAGGATCCAGACGCCCCCGAGCAGCTGCAGCTGGATCGCGTACTTCTGCGGCGCCAGAACGACGAAGGCGAGGGCCCCCACCTTGACGACGAGCGACGCGATCTTTGCGACGGTCGCCTCTTCCTTTCCGTCGCAGTCGGGGCGCAGGTACTCGCGGTAGATGTTGCGCGTGAACAGGTTGGCCGCGGCGATGGACATGATCGCCGCGGGGACCAGGGCTCCAATGGCGATCGACGCGAATGCGAAGCCGGCAAAGGACGGCGAGAAGGTCCGAAGAAAGAGCGCAGGAACGGCGAAGTTGGTCCCGTAACGGGCGAACCCGTGGGAAAAAGCCGGGTCCTTGTCCACGCCGGCCGCGATCGCCATCGTTCCGAGCAGCGCGATGAGCGCAAGCAAGAACGAATACGCCGGCAGGAGGGCCGAATTGCGCCGGATGACGGCGCGGCCGCTCGAGCTCAAGACGCCCGTGAGCGAATGCGGATAGAGAAAGAGTGCGAGGGCCGATCCGAGAGCGAGGCTTGAGAACGCGGAGTACTGCCCGAAGTCATGGGGCCCCGGGGGCGTCAGGATGAGCTTTTGGGGGGGAACCGCATCGAAGATCTTCGCGTATCCGCCCAGACGTATGGGCACGACGAGCACGGCGGCGATCACGGTGACGTAGATGACGGCGTCCTTGACGATCGCGATGAGCGCGGGAGCCCGCAGTCCGCTCTGGTACGTGTATGCGGCGAGGATGGCGAAGGCGATGACGAGGGGCAGGTCCGACATCCAGCCGCTTCCTTCGACGCCCATCGCCCCGAGGACCACCTGGATTCCGACGAGCTGCAGCGCGATGTAGGGCATGGTCGCGAGCAGGCCCGTGATCGCGACGGCGAGCGCGAGCGTGCCACTGCCGAACCGTCCGCGCACGAAATCGGCGCCCGTGATGTAGCCGCGGCGATGCGAGACGCTCCAGAGGCGCGGCATCACGACGAACACGAATGGGTAGGCGATGATCGTGTACGGGACGGCGAAGAAGCCGATCGCGCCGGCGCCGAAGACGAGCGCGGGGACGGCCATGAAGGTGTACGCGGTGTACAGGTCTCCGCCGAGAAGAAACCAGGTCACGACGGTGCCGAACCGGCGGCCGGCCAGCCCCCACTCGTGAAGCTGATCGAGATCGGCTCGGCGCCAGCGAGCCGCGACGAACCCGAGGGCGGTCACGAGCCCGAACAGGCCGACGAAGACGGTGAGAGCTGCGTAGTGCTCGTGGCTCATCAATCCGGCCACCGCGTTGCGAAGTAGACCACGGCGGTCACCACGGCGCTGATGCCGATCCAGGTCAACTGGTACCAGTAGAAATAAGGGATCCCGGCGAGTCGCGGGTCGATGGCGTTATAAAAAGGCACCCAGAGTGTGCCGACGAATGGGGCGAGAAGAAGAAGGTGCCAGAGCCACGCGCGCGGTCGGGGGTTGCTTGACGTCATCGCTGAAGGCCGGAGTGTACGTGGCCTCGCGCGAAGAGGGTCGCTCCCTCGATGCCTGCGCGCCGGCTGCTGCGGGAGAAACCGGAACGTCTGCGCCAAGGGGTGACATGCCGCGCCGCCTGTACTAGGTTCGCGCGCCACGGAATGGCGCAGGCACGCACGACGACCCGCGGCAGCGAGGCACGCATCGGCAGCGGGGCGCGCGTCCGCGGCCGGATTCACGGCGATGGCGATCTGGTCATCGAAGGAAATGTCGACGGGGACGTGGCGCTGCAAGGCGACTTGACGATCGCGGAGGGTGCGAGCGTGTCGAGCGAGGCCATCGCTGCCCGCGGGGTGACGGTCGCGGGTGCGCTCGAGGGCGACCTCACCGCGAGCGGTGAGGTGCGCATTGCGGCGAGCGCGCGGGTGCGCGGAAATATCCGGGGAACTCCCGTCGTCATCGAAGACGGGGCCCGCTTTTCGGGTAGACTCGATTGCGAGTTCGAGTTGCCCCCCGAGCTGGGAGGAGCTTCTCGGAGCGAGGCGCGCGGGCGCGCGCCGGCGCGGCGCTAATCGGAGAGACGCATGGCGAGCACGGTCATCGGCACAGGCATCACCATCGAAGGCGAAATCGCGACGGACGAGGACTTGGTCGTGGCGGGGGTCGTGCGGGGTAAGGTCACCGCGAAGGAAGCGGTCACGATCGAGCATGGCGCCACCGTCGAAGCCGACGTCCAGGGTGGGTCCCTCTCGATCGGCGGCTCGCTCACGGGCAACGTGGTCGCGACCGATCGGGTCGATCTCCAGTCGGGCGCTCGAATGATCGGCAACGTGAAAGCGGCGCGCGTGACGATTGCGGACGGTGCCCAGTTCAAGGGCAACGTCGACATGGACGTGTGAGCCATGGCCGAGGCCACTGCGATCATCGGACGCGCGACGCGTGTCCAGGGGCGAGTGACGGGCGAGGGCGATCTCGATATCCAGGGGATCGTCAGGGGCGAGGTCGCCGTGGGAGGCGAAGTGACTGTCGACTCGGGCGGCATGGTCGACGGCAACGTGACCGGACGTAAGCTGGTGGTGCGCGGAGCGGTCAAAGGGGACCTCGTCGGTCGGGATGTCGTCGTGCTCGAGGATGGGGCGCGCGTCGTCGGAGACGTGCGCGCTCCCCGCGTCGCCGTGGCGTCCGGAGCCTTGCTGCGGGGTCTGGTCGAAGCGGATCCGGGCGACGCATCGCGCGTGCCGACCGCGCGAGACCATGCCTCGGTTCGAACGCCGTCCCGTGACGCGACCGCGCCTTCGAGGGCCGCGTCGCTGCAAGCGCGCAAGCCCGCGGCAAAGGAGGCCGCCCATACGGGCCCAGTCGCCTCGCATGCCGCCGGTGCCGTGTCGCACGAGACGTTGCCGTCCGTCCGGGGCCCGGCGGCCCACGCGCCGCAAGCGGTCCATGCGGCGTCGTCTGCCGCGCAGGGAGGTGCGACGAATCATGCGGGCGCGCGGCGCGCGCCGCCCCCTGTGCTGCCGTCGCTGAAGAGGGCTCGAGGACAGATCGTCAAGAAGAAGGAACGCTGAGCTTTTCGCTGGCGACCTTCCGCCTGAATGTGGGGCGGTGAGCGACAGGATTGTGAGCGACAGGACTGTGAGGAACCTGTCGAGCGTGGGCCGCATTCGGGGGCTGCGCGCCCGGAAGCGCTTCTTTGCGAGTGGGCCTCGGCGTTCCCTCGGAAGCGCACCGTCGTTCAAGGTCGAGCCGACCGGTCGGCTGAGCCGCAGAAGGTGGCCGTCGCTACTGCACCGGCGCTCGTTGCGGCGCTATGATTGCCGCCCACGGAGCTTCGCTTGGAACCTCGACGCATCGACATCCTGAGCGATTCGACCGGCGAGACGGCCGAGAAGGTCGTGCGCGCGGCGATGTTGCAGTTCCCGCAGTCGGGGGTGCAGGTCAGGCTGCATCCACGCGTCCGGACGAGGGAGGCGGCGCGGCCGGTTCTCGAGAGCGCGTCGAAGGACGGCGCTCTCGTCGTCTTCACGGTCGTCGGACCGGAGCTCCGCGAGTACCTGCACTCGGCGGCCAACGAGCTCAAGATCGAAGCCCTCGATCTCATCGGCTCGCTCATCGGCAAGCTCGGGACGTTCCTGGATCGTCAGCCCATCAACATGCCGAGTGGAACCCTGGCGCTCACCGAGGATTACTTTCGGCGCATCGAGGCGGTCGAGTTCGCGGTCAAGAGCGACGACGGCAAGGAGCCGCGAAATTTCAGGAAAGCCGATCTGGTGCTTTGCGGCGTGAGCCGGTCCAGCAAGACGCCGCTTTCGACCTTGCTCGCGCAGCGGGGGTTGAAGGTCGCCAATCAGCCAATCGTCCTCGGTGTTCCGCTCCCGCCCGAGCTCGAGGAGGCGCCGAAGGACCGCGTCGTGGGGCTCACGATCGAACTGGAGCAATTGCTCGAAATCCGGAAGTCACGTCTCAAGCAGCTTGGAATGCCGATGGATGCCAGCTACGGCCTTCGAGAGCAGGTGAAGGCGGAGCTGGAGTACGCTCGTGGAATCTTCGAGGAGCATCCCGCTTGGCCCGTCATCGACGTGACGGGCAAGGCGGTCGAGGAAACGGCGGCGATCGTCCTCGAATCGTTGAAGCAGCGCGACGAGGCGACTCGCGCCGCACGTGTTGCGCTCCGCTGATGCGCGCCGCTTGGCGCCGCTGGCGATGGCGGCGCTCGCGCAGGGGGCGCTCCTCGTCGCCGCGTGCTCGCGAAAAGGCAACGAAGCCGGAGCCGGCGCCGCCACGGCGCAACGTTACACACTCCCCACGCCGTCGACGGCCACGGATTCCCGGACCGCGACGCAAGACCGGCAAGGGACGGCCTCGACGCCTCGGCCCCCCGAGCCGGAGTGCGGCGATGCCGGCAGCGTGCAGCTGTTCGTGTCTCCCGAGCGGCCAGTTCGGGGGGAGGCGCTTCGTGTCGTCGCGGTAGTGGATCGGCGCGTCGATGCGCAGCTCACCATCGCGTCGCCGACCAGCGGCGTCCAGGTCGCCGATACCGCGGTGCACGGCGGTCCGCCTTACTCCTGGGTGGCCCAGGTCGATGGGCCGGCCGCCGGCTCCTGGCGCTCGCAACTGACACGAAGCGCGCCGTGCGGAGGCGCCGTTCTCGCGACGAAGGATATCGCTGTCGCGCGGTACCCTCTGGCGACTCCGGCGGCCCCACGAACCGCGCTCTGGTCGACCCGGCGGGCGTGGTCCGCGGGATTCGAGAACCTCTACTCGGCGTGGATCGAGCATCTATTCGACGCCCCCCTCGAGCCCCAGCCGAGCTGGGGGGCGCTGCACGAGGTGCTGCGGGATCGGTCGCGCAACTTCCTCTTCGATCATCTCGGCGCCGCCGAGGACGAGCAGGGCGTCGTGATTCGCCCGGATTGCGCCGACCTGCCCTACTTCCTGCGCGCGTATTTCTCCTACAAGCTCGATCTGGCGTTCGGCTGGTCGCGCTGTACCCGCGGAGGGGATGGCGAGCCGCCGCGTTGCAAAGACTTCGCGACGAACGAGGATCCGTTCCCGCCCGTCGACCACGAGCTGCAGACCCTTCCGCCATGGGCCGACCCGGCTCGCAACCCGAGCGGCCCCTGGGAGAACAACGCGAAGCGGCTCGGCGAGCTGTTTCGAACGACGCTCGCTGACGCCGTGCAATCGGGCGCGGGGCGCACACCCGCGGACGCGGAAGAGAGCGACTACTATCCCCTCTCCGTCTCCGTCGAAACGTTGCGACCGGGAACGATCTTCGCAGACCCGTATGGTCACGTCCTCGTCGTCTCTTCTCGCATTCCGGAAACCTCGTCGGCCTCGGGCATCCTCCTTGCGGTCGACGGTCAGCCCGATGGAACGGTCGCCCGAAAGCGCTTCTGGCGAGGCAATTTCCTGTTCGCGATCGATCCGTCCTTGGGAGGCGCGGGATTCAAGCGGTTCCGGCCCGTGATCCGCGACCGGGCTTCGGGTCGTCTCGTTCACGCGAAGAACTCGGAGCTACTCGATTATTCCGCCACGGATCAGTATTCGGCCGGGGTCGAGGGCTTCTACGACAAGATCGAAGACGTCCTGTCGCCGGTCCCGTCGAGCCCGATGCAGGCGCTGCTCGAGGCCGTACAGGCGCTCGAGGAGCAAGTGACGACACGCGTTCGTTCGATCGACGGCGGCCGGAGGTTCCTCGAAGGCGGCGGGCCGGTCGTGGAGATGCCGGAGGGCGAAAAGATCTTCGAGACGACGGGACACTGGGAGGACTTCTCGACTCCGTCGCGGGATCTGCGCCTTCTCATCGCCGTCGATGTCGTCAGGGCCTTGCCGGCGCGTGTGGCGCGACGGCCGCAGCGCTATCTTTTTCCGGAGAGCGAGCCCATCGAGCGGGTCGAGCACGACCTCGAGGACCGGTTGAGTCGCGAGCTTCGAGACCGCACGTTCGAATACGTACGCAGCGATGGGTCCGCGTGGCGGCTGTCGCTGCAGGACGTCGTCGACCGTCAGAACGCCCTCGAGATGGCCTACAACCCGAACGACTGCGTGGAAGCTCGCTGGGGCGCCCCCGCGGCCAGCACCGAGGCCTCCACGTGCAAATCGCGCGCGCCAGCCGCGCAGGTCGACCGGATGGCCGAGTACCGACCCTGGTTTCACGAGCGACGGCGGCCACCCCGTTGACGTCACCCCGCACGGGCTCGCGGCCGCGGGGACGAGCTCAAGACCCGGCTGCGGCCCATGTGCTACGAGGGGCGCCGGCCATGTACTTTCAGGACGCAATCCTTGCCCTGCAGGATTTCTGGGCCAAGCGCGGCTGTCTCCTCGTGCAGCCGTACAACAGCGAGGTGGGCGCCGGCACATACAACCCCGCGACTTTTCTTCGTGCGCTCGGTCCCGAGCCGTGGAACGTCGCTTACACCGAGCCGTCCCGGCGCCCCACCGACGGGCGCTACGGCGACAACCCCAACCGGCTGCAGCAGTTTCATCAATTCCAGGTGATCCTCAAGCCGTCGCCCATCGACATTCAGGATCAGTACCTCGCCTCGCTCGTGGCTCTCGGTACGCGCCCCGAGGAGCACGACGTGCGTTTCGTCGAGGACGATTGGGAGTCACCGACGCTCGGCGCCTGGGGCCTCGGCTGGCAGGTGTGGCTCGACGGTCTCGAGATCTCGCAGTTCACGTACTTTCAGCAGGTCGGCGGCATTGACTGCAGGCCGGTGAGCGGCGAGCTCACGTACGGTCTCGAGCGGATCTGCATGTACCTGCAGGACGTGGCCAGCGTCTACGACGTCGCCTGGGCGCCGGGAATCGCGTACGGCGAGCTTTGCAAGCGGGCCGAGTGGGAATGGTCGACCTACAACTTCGAGCAAGCGGACGTCGCGGCGCATTTTGCACAGTTCGACCAGTGCGAGAAGGAGTGCAAGCGCCTGCTGGGGCTCGGCGAGGATCCGGGTCAGAAGCTCGTGCTGCCGGCATACGACTTCGTCGTCAAGGCGGCCCATTCCTTCAACGTGCTCGACGCGCGCGGCGCCATCAGTGTCACAGAGCGTGCGCGGTTCGTGGGTCGTGTTCGTTTCATGGCCAAGGCCGTCGCCGAAGCTTGGCTCGCCCAGCGCGAGGCGCTCGGATTTCCGCTGCTCAAGGCGCGGGCTGCCGCGCAGTGACGGCTCGATGACCCCGACCTCCCTCCCGTGCCGGAGAGTGCCGCGGCTCCTGCCGGTCGCAGCACGCGCGGTTTCTGTGGCAATTGCCCGCGGCGTCGCATGGGCGTGGCTCGTCATGGCGTGCGGCGGCTCGGCCCCGGACGCGCGCTATCCGCCGCGGCAAGCGGGGTGTGCCGTCAAGCAGTTTCCGGGTCAGCCCCCCTACGAGGTGGACGACCTGGGCGTGGTGCCGGTCGATTGCGGGCCGGGCGGGTCCTGTCTGCGTCAGCTCCTCGACGCCGTGTGTGCCCGGGGTGGCGACGTCGCGTGGGGCCTCGGCGACAATGCTCTCACCGCGAATCACCCTACGGCGCACGCGGCCCACACGAGGCGCGCGGCAACCTCGGCGCGCGAACGCGGCTGTGCGGTGCAGGTGTTCGACCAGGCGCCGCCGATGCGGACCGAAAACGTCGGGCCCGTGTCCGCAGTGTGCGGCGAGGACGATTCGCAAGAAGTCTGTCTGCGCGAGCTCGAGGACCAGGTGTGTCTGCTCGGCGGCGACGTGCTGTGGCAGGTCCTCGGGCCCTCGCGAGACGGAAACCGACAGCGCATGAGCGGTCGAGCAGCGCACACGAAGTAGCGACGTCGAGCTGCACGCGCGAGATCGAGCGCCCGCGCGGTTCGTATTGAAAGAACGCGCTCGCGCTGCACACTGCGAAATGGCCGTCACCTCAGGCATTGCTCGAGCTCTTTCGAAGTCTTGGACGACTTGACGCACGACATCGTGCGGTCGGTGACCCGTCTTCCCTCGCAGCTGGCGATCTCTCCGCGAAGCTCCGAGAGCACCTGTTCTTCGCGCTTGTGAATCGCGGCGGGATCGGTTTGGCTCATCTGCTTCATCTGCAGCTCCACGCTTCGATCGACGATGAGCCGGCAATCCTCGAACGTCGCGCGACGGCCGCACCCGACCGCAGCCAGCGGCATTGCGGCCAGCGCGAAGACCGCAGCATGCGTCTCGAAGCGAGAGGGCACCCGACGTCCGGTAGCACGTCTCGAAGCCGTCGCCGTGTCGGGGGCCGACGACGGCAGAGGACGGCGGTCGAGGAGCGTCACATCCCGCAAGCAATCGGGGCGACCGCAAGCTTGAAGTGGTCTTCCGACGACTCGAGAAAAGCCACGACACCGCGACCAGCGGCGGTGACCGCCGCTTGGCCCTGGCCGGCGTTGACTCCCGCGGTCGAAAGCACGAGGGGAGCCCCGAGGGGCGCGCCGTCCTCCGAGAGGGTGACGGCACGCACTTCGTGCTGCGACGGCAGGCCCTCGGTCCAGACGAGCAGGAATCGCTTTCCCGGTACGGCCGTGATGCTCGGCGACATCGCCTGGTCGCCGGCCCCTGCGCCGGGGGGCGTGAAGATCTTGGGTTTCTCCGGAGCGTCTCCGGACCTGAACCGCACCCAGCGAAGCCGCCAGGGAACATCGGCCGAAGGACGATCCGCCCATGCCACGAAGACGACGCCGTCGTTGACCGCGATGGCCGGAGCGCCGACCGCCGGGCCGAGACCCACGAATTTCGCGAGCTCGCCTTTGGCGGTGAGGGAGTCGCGCCCGCCGGCGAGCCCGACCTCGATCGACCCCCCGCTACGGAATGCGATCGCCGTCGTGTAGTCCTCACCCGAGCCTTCCGACGACGCGCGCACGGCGTCGATTTGGCTCGCCGCATCGAGGGGCCACAGGGTACCGCTCGGACCGCCGCCCGGCCGGGCCCAGACGAGGTCGCCGCCGGACTCGCCGACTTGCACCGAAGAGGGGATCGGAATCGTTCGACGACCCCGCAGCGCATCGGCCTTCCGATCGTTGTCGATGACGGGCCGCAGCGCACCCTTGGCGGAGAGGGTCGGCGTGACGCGGCCGATGGTCGTCTTGGACCGAGCAGTCACGGACGAAGATACGGCGAGTGTGCCGAGGTCGACGCGCAGGGCCTGCGCTTGATGCTCGCTGGACGCAAATGCGAGCGCGACGTCGTCAGCGAGCGCTCGCACCTCGACGCCCGCGGCCACGAGCACGCCGGGAGCCACGCTCTTCGGCGGACCGGAAACGGTGCACGGCGCGAGCGACCCAGGGGCCGCGGCGGGCACGAGCTCTGGACCCGCGGCAGCCGGTCCGGCGGACGGCGCCGCGGATGGCGCCGACGCTGTCGCTTCGGGCCGCTCGGTTTCCGACGCCCTGGGTGCCGGGCCCGCGGACGTCGGAGCCGACGCGCTGGCATAAGCCCGGCTCGTCTCCTGAGCTTGCTCACCGCGTCGGTTCGTGAGTGACATCGCCAGCGCGACGACGCCCACGCCGACGCTCAGGCCCGCAATGGCCACGACGACGAGCAGCCATCGGGGTCGCCGCTCCGCAGACGTGAGCCGCAGCGCCGAAATCGATCGGTATTGTTCGGAAGCCGCCGTTGCCACTGCCCGGGCGGATTGTCGGATTCGGGCGACGAGGAGCGGCAACGGGCCCAAGATGAGCTTCGGTCGCCAGGAGCTGATCCGATCGGCGCTTGCCTTTGCGCCCGGAGGAGAGGGCGGAGAGGGCAGGGAGTCCTCGGTTGGTGGCGCCTCGTCCGAGCCGGCTGGGACGGTGGGAGGCGCTTCGGGAACCAAGGGTCGCGGCGAGCTCGGTGCGGCGGCGAGCGAGGGCAGGGGCACGGTCGGAAGGGCATCGACGGCGGCCGCTGCGCTGGGCGAAAGACCTGTCGCGACGGACGAGTCGACCGCCGGTCGTGATCCGACGGCGACCGGAACGGACAACGCGTCGGGAGCGGCCGCTTCGGCTGCAGCCGCGCGCAGCTCACTCCTCTCCATGGCGAAAGGGGATTGAACGATGGGTGATCGCGCAGGGGCGCCTTGCACGACGGGGGATGAAGCCGGCGCTGCGGGGGGCTGGGCCACGGGCGGCGCCGCGGGCAACGGCAGAGGTTGCGGCGACGAGACCACGGCCGGCGGGGGGACGGGGGAGGCCATGGGCTCGCCCGTGGGCAGACCCGGGTGGGTTGCCGCAGGGATGACTGCGGGTCCCGGTCTCGTTGCGCGATGGACGTCGTCCCGCGTGCCGGGTGAAGCGCCGTTGGCGGACGGCGGCCCAAGCGGCGGGGGCTTCGGCGGTGTCGACGCAAGACCGCCGCTCGCGGTCGGGGGTCGCGGGAGGTCCGGGTTCGGGGGGGCGCTTCGCCGCAGAGGCGGCGGGGCCGACCGAAACGACGGCGGGCGGGAGAATGGCGGGGGGAGCGGCGGCGGGACGCTGCTCGTGCGACGCGTGAGCGGGGGTGGCCGCGAGACCGGCTTGCTGGGCGGCGGAGGCTTGACGGGCTCGCCGATGCGCACGGCCTGTCCGGTCGGTTCGTCGATGAGGAGCGAGCCGCTGAGCTCCTCGGCATCGTCGCTCGTGGCCGTGCCCTCCTCCACAGGAAGAAACGCGGTGACGCTGATTTCTTCCGCCGAAGGCATCGTGGGTCGGGGGGAAAGGTCAGGTTTGCTGGGGTCAGCTTCCGCGCCCCGGCGCGGACCAGCCCGCGGCGGTCCCGAACGCGCCGGGCTGTTCGGTTCCGTTCCGGCACCCATGGAACGGGTGCTTGGCTTGGGCACACGGGCGGCCGGCTGCGACGGCACGCCGGACGGCTCCGCTTTGCGATCGTTCCCTTCGCTCACCGGCTGCGCTGAATCATACCGCACACTGAAGAAATGCGCCTTCAAGTCGCGTGCAATCCGTCCGTGCGCACGGGCGGAGGTGCCCGTGGCCTTTCCCAGCAGGGATCGCCGACCGCGTAGGTGGATCACCACGGCAGGCGACGAGCCCCGAGGAGGATGGCGTCCCGGCCGCGGGCGGGCACGAGAAGCACTGCAGGGCATCACGAGGCGTCGGCCTGGGCCACGGCAATCGTTCGCACGTGAGCTGCTCCCGCGCGAATGAGCGCTTTCGCACACCCATCGAGCGTTGCGCCGGTGGTGCGTACGTCGTCGACGAGAAGAACGGTCCGGTTCGCGATGGGATCGGGTTGTCGGACGACGAACGCGCCGGTCACGTTCTCTACCCGTCGCTGTCGATCGAGCGCGGTCTGCGGGGGAGTGTCGCGGGTGCGGGCAAGCGCCAGGGCGGCGAAGGGAGCACCCAGCCGGCGCGCAACGCAGGCCGCGATGAGGGCCGATTGGTTGAAGCCTCGTTCGGCGAGTCGGACGGGATGGAGCGGTACCGGTACGACAACGACGTCGTCCAGCGCAGCACGATGCGCCGCGATCGACGCCCAGAGCAAGTCGCCCAGAGGGAGCGCCAGATCCGGTCGCCCCTCGTATTTCATCCGGACGATCGCGCGCGCGATCGATCCGCCGTACACGAATGCCGCCGGTCCGAGAGGGGCGACATGCAAAGTCGCCTCGTCCTGAACGTCGGAGAAAGGATAGGCCCGTTGAACGGCCGACGCGCACGGAACGCAAAAAACGACCGCAACGGCCACCGGTTCGTCGCAGGCGGCGCACCGGGGCCGAGCGAGGCCCGGGACGCTCGACTCGATCGAGGACGATGGGTCCGGCCGCATACATGCCCCGTCGGCCACGGGACCGCGGAGTTGCCCGCAAGGCGCGCCGGGGCCTCGGCTCGCGGGGCCGGCAGCGCGCGCCGGCGACGCAGCGCATGGCTCGAGGCGGCGGATCGCCTACCGCGAGGATCTCAGGGGGACCCTCGCGCCGTGGAGCACGCGAGCCACTCGTCGGCGGTCACGGCGAAAAGAACGTGGTCTTGCCACGATCCCGCGATGCACAGGTAACGGAGCGCCACGCCTTCGCGCCGGTAGCCGACTTTCTCGAGGACCCGCTGGCTCGGGGCATTGTTCGGCATGACGGCCGCCTGGATGCGATGCAGCGCGCCGGAGCCGAAGGCGAACGTCGTGGCCGCCCGCACCGCCTCGGTCATCAGACCTTGATTCTGGTGGTCCACGTCGATCCAGTAGCCCAGGTAGGCGTTCTGGAACGCTCCGCGCAGAATGCCTCCAAGAGCCACCCTGCCGATGACCGGTGTGTCGCAGTCACGCGGGACGATGAGCAGCACATAGGCGAGCCCCTGTCGCCACTCCCGCCGATGGCGCATGATCGACCGGGATACGGACGCGAGCGACGCCGGATCGTCCCCGGGCGCCGGAGCGACGCTCCATGGCCTCAGGTGCGCGGCATTCTTGCGCAGGGCCTGTCGCATGCGCGGCACGTCGGCCGTGCGTGGAGGCCGAAGGACCAGCCTTTCCGTTTCGATCCGAATCGAAAGCGACGTCGCCGCGGGCGCGGCGAACGATTCGCGTGCATTCATCGGCTGTCGTTCGCTCATAGCAGTTGAACCGGGTCGACGTCGATCGAGGCTCGTACGTCGCGCGTCAGCTCCGCGCGAGCGTCGTCGATGATGCTCAGGACGGCGCGCAGCAGCCCTCGCTCGGCAGACCGCAGCATCAGACGGAAGCGCCAGCGGCTTCGGATGCGCGCGATCGGGGCCGGCGCCGGCCCTTGCAAAGTCACTCGACTCTGGCGCACCGGCTCGCTCGCTCGAGCGACGTCGGCGAGGCGTGCGCACGCCTCGCGCGCCTTGGATTCGTCGACCCCTTCGACCCGGACCAGCGCGGCACGCGAGAGAGGCGGGTATCCGAGCTCGAGCCGGTTGACGAGCTCGCGTTCGAGGAACGCATCGACATCGTGGCCCGCCGCGAGCGCGATCGCGGGATTGCGCGGGTCCCAGGTCTGGACGATGACACGTCCGGGTTTGTCTCCACGGCCCGCCCTGCCCGCCACCTGGACGAGAAGCTGAAACGAGCGCTCCGCCGCACGAAAGTCCGGAATGCTCAGAGACGCATCGGCGTTCACCACCCCGACCAGCGTGACGCTCGGAAGATCGTGCCCCTTGGTCACCATCTGAGTGCCCACCAGAATGTCGATCTCGCGTGCCCGAACCCGGGAGAGGATGGTTTCGACGCGCTTGCCGGTCGCGACATCGCGATCGAGCCGCGCGACGCGGGCGAGCGGGAAAGCCGCCGAGAGCGTCTCCTCGAGCCTCTCGGTTCCCACGCCCTCCAGCAAGAGGGCTTCGGCCCCACAGGCGGCGCAGCGCGTCCCGAGCCTCTGCTCGAAGTCGCAGTAGTGGCAGCGCAGGGTTCCCGAGCGCTTGTGGAACGTGACGGCCACCGAGCATGCGCCGCACGTCGCCATTTCCCCGCACGCTTCGCAGCGCACGCTCGGGGCAAAGCCTCGGCGATTGAGAAAGAGGATGACTTGCTCGCGGGCTGCCAGGGTGTCCTCGATCGCGCGATAGAGGGGCAAGCTGATGCGTCGATCCCCCGTGGGACCGGGTCCGGTGCGCTTCAGGTCGACCATCTCCACGCGCGGCAGGGGCTGCAAGCGCGCGCGATCGGGCAGGCGAAGCTTGGTCGCGCGGCCCTGTCGCGCAAGCTGCTCGCTTTCGAGAGACGGCGTCGCGCTGCCGAGCACGCACACCCCGCCCGTTCGATGGGCGCGCCAGATCGCCATGTCGCGCGCATGGTAGCGAACGCCCTCTTCTTGCTTGAAGCTCGGGTCGTGCTCCTCGTCCACGACGATGAGGGCCAGTTTGTGCACCGGCGCGAAGAGAGCGCTGCGTGCGCCGATCGCGATACCGACGGCTCCGTCCTTCGTCCGCAGCCGTCTCCACATCATGTGCCGTTCGCGCGGGGTGAGGGCCGAGTGCAGGACAGCCACGTCATCGCCGAAACGCGCCCGCACACGCGCGACGAGCTGGGGTGTCAGAGCGATCTCGGGAACGAGCATGATTGCGCCTCCGCCGCGCGCTCGAGCCGCAGCGATGGCGCGCAGATACACCTCCGTCTTGCCGCTGCCGGTGACCCCGTGGAGCAGGAAGGTGTGGGGGCGTGCGTCGTGGAGGGCTGCTTCGATGGCGTCGATCGCCGACCTTTGCGCCGGCGTCGCTTCGTGCGGCGCTTCACGTTCGATGTGCGCCGCGAACGGCGGCACTTCGGGCGGCCCACGTTCTTCGACGTCGACGAGTCCAAGCCGGCCCAAGGCTCGGACCGACGAGCGGGCATTTTTCCACCGCTGCTCGAGGCGCGCGACCGGCTGCGCGCCCGCGGTCCGCAGATACGCAAGAACTTCTTCGAGTGGGGCGCGTAGCGGCGGCGCTGCGGCGGTGGGCGCCGTCGCCTGTACCCACTGGACGCGTCGCGCTCCAACGCCTCGGGTGCTTTCGAACAGCGTGGGCTGGGTGAGCTCGCGGGCGGTCTCGCGCTCGATCGGGGGCAGCGCCAGGCGAACGACTTCTCCGATGGGCGCGAAGTAATACGCGGCGAGGTCTCGCAGGAATGCGACCAGATCCTCGGGGATGGCGGGCTCGTCATCGACGACGCTCGAGAGCGGGGCCGTACCCCGCGGCAAATCGCCGTCGCGCAAAGCGAGGACGACGCCCACGAGGCGACGGTTTCGAAAGGGGCACACGACGCGGGCGCCCACGACCGCGCGATTCTCGAGCGCCTCGGTGACGGCATACGTGAAGGGGCGCGCGAGCGGCACCGGCAGCGCGACGTCCGCCAGGCGCACGCTCAGCGCACCTCGAACGCCAGGATCGCCGCGACGACTCCCATGATGAGGAGAACGAGCACCATCGAGAACTGAACGAGGTCGCGCTGGGATCGCCGCGCGACGCGAGGCCGGACCGCTGGCGGGGGATCGGTGCTCCCGTGCAGCGGAACGACTCGGGCCCGCGACAAGGTGGCAACGGGCGGGGGGGTCAAGCTGGACGGCGTCGAGGACGCTGCGGGGGTCGCGGACCAGAGTCCGGCGGCCCCGGGCGCCGCCGGCGCATCGGAAAGCGGCTTGAGGACGACCGGAGCGCCGCGCTCGAGCGCCTCGGCCGCGCGCTCGCGCGTGCGACGCTGCTTCACGACGGTCTCGCCAAACGTCTTGGTCAGCCAGCCGCCCAGTTGGAGCGGACTCGCCACGAGCCTCGCGCGGATCGCGTAGTCGTCCAGGTCCCTGCCCATCGCGGCCGCGGACGGGTAACGCGCGTCGCGATCGGAAGTCAGCGCCTTGCCGAGGATCCGCCGCAGCTCGTCAGCCGCCGGGATGTCTTGCCAGTCGATCTCAGGAATGGCGGCGCGACGCGCTTGTTCGAGCAAGCTGGGCCCTCCGTCGCTTGCCTTGTAAAGGCGGCGTCCGGCCGCCAGCTCCCAGAGCACGATGCCCGCGGCAAAGACGTCGGCTCTCGCGTCGATGGCTTCGCCTCGCGCGTGCTCGGGGCTCATGTAGCCAGCTTTGCCCTTGATGGCTTCGTCGAGCTCGGGTCTCGCGGCCATGGCGATCGCGGTGTTGGCGCGGGCGATGCCGAAGTCACACACCTTGACCTCACCCTCGAAGGAGATGAGCAGGTTCGAGGGTGAGACGTCGCGGTGAACGATGCCCAGCGGCTTGCCCGCGTCATCGACCCGCCTGTGGGCATAGTCGAGCCCGCGCAAAGCTTCGCGCATCACGTATGTCGCGAGCTCGAAAGGCAGCGGTACCTTGGCTCGCGAGCACCGACGCAGCAGATCGTTCAGGTCGAACCCCTCGACGTACTCCATGGCGATGTAAAGCCGATCGTCGGCCCGTCCGAGATCGAACACCTGCACGACGTTCACATGGCTGAGATGCGCCGCGAGCTTTGCCTCGTGGACGAGCATGTCGCTGAATGCGGCATCGTTCGCGAGCTTCGGCAGGATCTGCTTTACGACGCAGCGCCGGGTTGCGCCGAGCTCCATTTTTTGCCGGGCGAGATAGATCTCGGCCATCCCTCCGCTTCCGATGAAGTCGAACAGGGCATAGCGGCCGAATGTGCGTGGGAGAACGAGGCTCGGAGCGGCCGGCATGGTTCGAGGAGGTGCATCCTAGCTTGGGCCGAGGCTTACGTGGCGCTGCCCTTGCGAGTGTTTCGGTGCCTGCCGGTGTCGGCGTCCGATGCGCAGGTGTGCGCCGGTCGGGGACAGGACGTCCGGACGCGGCTCAACGCGGGGCTCGCCACGACCGTACCCGGGCCTGCACCCCCACGGCCGAGTGGTCATCTTGCTCGAGCGTCCGCATAATGCCGGTATGTCGTCGCCCCCCCCGCAGGGACGGTCCCCCCGGCAGGGAGGGCGTCCGGGCGACGTAAGCTCGGTCGCGGACACAGGGTCCGTTTCCGTCTCCGCGGAGCGCCCGGATGCGCCTCCGGTGTCGCGGCTCGGCCGGCTGGCTCGCCTTGGTGCTCTCGCTCCGCGGGCGCTGCCGATGGCCGCAGAGGCGGTGCGCCGCGCGGTGGGCGGCCGTCGCGCGGAAGACGAAGACGCCGAATCGCGCCGCAGGCTGGTCCAGAGCGCGAAAAGGACCGCCGATGCGATGCTCAAGACGCTCGGCGAGATGAAAGGCTTGCCGCTCAAGCTGGGGCAGATGGCGTCGTACATCGACGGCCTCGCCCCACCCGGTTACGAGGAGAAGCTGCAGCGCGTCCTCGCTCGCCTGCAGCAAAAGGCGCCGCCCCTGTCGGCCGAGGCGGCCGTCCGCGTCATACGAGAAGATTTCGGCGTCGAACCGACCGAGCTGTTCGCTCAATGGGATGCCGAGCCGTTCGCGGCCGCGAGCATCGGTCAGGTGCACCGCGCAGTGACTCGCGGCGGCGAAACGGTCGCGGTCAAAGTCCAGTACCCGGGGATCGACAAGGCGATCGAGAACGATCTGAAGAGCTTGTCGCTTCTCGAATCGATGATCGCCCCGATCGGCCGGCGGTATCAATCGAGGGAGACGCTCGACGAGCTTCGGAGCGTCTTTCTCTCCGAGGTCGACTACCGCATCGAGGCGGAAGCCGTCGAGGCGTTCCGCCGTATTCACCGGGGCGACGAAAAGATCGTCGTCCCGCGCGTCGTACACTCGCTCTCGAGCAAACGCGTGTTGTCACTCGAGCTCATGGCGGGGGTCGACTACGCCACGTTCTGCGAGCGGGCTTCGCAGCCCGATCGCAATGCGGCGGGCGAAACGCTGGCGCGCTTCATGTTCCGAGCGCTTTGGCGCCATGGGCTGCTCTATGCCGATCCGCATCCCGGCAACTATCGATTCCTCGGCGGCGGGAGGGTGGCATTTCTCGACTTCGGGTGTCACAAGCGCCTTGCACCGCCGCTGGTCGAAGGCATGAAGCGCTACGTCGTCGCTCTGCAGCGGGGTGACGTCGCGGCGTTCACGCGGGCGTGCATCGATGTGCTCGGGTACGACCCGAGCGATCCGGCGAGCTTCCAGCTCTATACCGAGTACACGAAGCTCGTGCTTCGCCCGATCGCTGTGGACGAGCCCTTTCGATACACCAAGGAATTTGCACGCGAGAGCGTCGCCTTTCTCGTGCGCGGGGGTCGCGAGATCGTGTTCAAGCCGGACGAGAGCTTGCCGAACCTGCCCGCCCCCGTCCGCATGCCCGCGGACTTCACGTTCGTCAATCGACTCCAGTGGGGATTCGGAAGCGTGCTGGCGGGCCTGTCGGCCGAGGCGAACTGGAGGCGCGTGGTCGAACCCTGGCTCCACGGTCCGGTGTTGCCGATTCCAGGCGAAGAAGCGATCGCGTCCTCGGCCTGACCCCATGCTCGGCTCGGCTCCCGCCGCCCGTGCGGTCAGCGCGGGACGGTCGTGCGGTCCCAGTCTCCCTCGTCGATCGGGTCGCCCGTCGGCTCGCCGGTGTCGTTCCACTCGAACCCGCGCGGCTTTTCGACGTACGCGGCCAGCTTCTCGCGCTGCTCCGGCCTCAAGATCGGCAGCAGCCGCTCCAGCAGCGTCGACTCGCGATCGAGCCAGGCGCGCCCTGGCTGGCCGGAACGTCCGGCGTCACCGGGCATCTGGAGCGCGGCGCCGGCGTCGAACGAGTCCTGCTCGAATGCGGTCAGCATTGTGTCGAGACGCTTCCTCGCTGCGTCCCGCGCCTCCTGATGCGCGGGTGAAAACGGGTGATCGTCCTTGGAAAAGAGCGCGGCCACCTGCTCCTGCTGCGAAGGATCGAGCTCGAGGTGCTTCGCCAGTCGCTCGAGCCGTAGCGTGGACCAGCGGGCGGCTCCGGCGTCGCCGGCATCGAGAGCTCCGGGATGGGGCACCGCCTGCATCACGCTCTGACGGACGTCGTCGGCGACTGCCTGGCGCTGGGCGGTGTCGAGAACGCGGTGCAAGCCGTCGAGCGCGGCCACTCGCGCGTCCTTGTCGGCGACCAGGGCCCTTTCGATGACGGCTTCGTCCGCGGCAATCTTCGCCCGGTCGATGGCCCCGGCTCGGATTCCGGAAGCGAGGTCCGAGCGCAGCGCTTCTCGAGCCGAGCGTTCGGGCGCCGCGCCGCGCAGCGGCTGCTCGAGCCCCTCGATCGTCGTGCGCTGCGAAGTCGTCAGGTCGAGCGGGTCTGCGGCGCGGAAGAAGAGGCCGACGATCCCGGGCCGCGGGCGCTGCTTGCGGAATCGAGCCGTCGCCGAGCCGCTCGCTTCCGGAGCCGAGGACGAGGGAATCGTGACCGGTTGTGCCACGCTGGACAAGCCTCCCGAGTCGCTTCTCTGGGTGCACGCGGGGCACATCAGGCCGGCGGCGAGCGAGAGCGCGAGGGCGGTGAGCGGCGAAGAAGCGCGATTCACGGGCGTGGACCTTTCTCTCGGCGAGATTGTCGGCTGCGTGGCGCCGAGGGTTCTCTGTGAGGAGCGAGGGAGGTGCTCGAAGACGCGTCGAACGCAAGCGACGTCGCGATTCCACGGACGCGGGGTCGGTCCAACGACGCAGTAGACGCGAACGATAGAGAACGGTACTGCATGCCGGATGAGGCATCGCTCGTTTTCCGACGAGCGGGCGCGCTCGGCGCACGAGCCGGAGTCAGGCACGATGGCCGCACCCGCGGCGCCCGACTCCTTCCGCCCCGGACTCTCCGCGGCGCAGGCTCGACCCCTCCGCCGGCCCCGATCGCGCGCCGTCGTCCGTCCGCTCGACTCGAAGGCTCAGGCCGGCCCAGCTCAGCCGATGTCGCGCCACCCCACACCCGGTGGAGGCGCATCATCGGAGCTCCGGGTGGACCGGGCGGCCGATCCGCGCCAAGTGCCGCTGTTCACGCGGGATCCAACGCGGGCGCATGGCGACTGGCGAAGCGGCAACGTCCTCGTGCACGGCGAGAACCTCGAGGCCATGCAGCGCCTCGTTCGAGGTGGGTACGCTGGAAAGTTCCGATGCGTTTACTTCGACCCGCCGTTCAACTCGGGCCGGCGATTCGACGAGTACCACGACGCCGCCGCGCCCGGCGTCTGGCGGGCGATGATCCGCGAGCGCCTCGAGGTCGCTCGCGCGCTCCTGGCGGACGACGGCGTCATCTTCGTCGAGATCGACGACACCGAGCTCGGCCCGCTTCACGCGACCATGGACGACGCATTCGGTCGCGAGGAGCGCGTGGCGACGATCACCGTGGTTCGCAGCGCCTCGACGGGGCACAAGGCAATCAACCGCGGGCCGGTCAACGTCGCCGACTACCTGCTCGTGTACGCCAAGGATCGCCGGCGCTGGCGCGGTCGGCCGATCCTGCGCGAGCGCAGGGGGTACGACCGTGCATACGCGACGTGGCTCGAGAACCCCGGCGGAGCGATCGAAACGTGGCGCTTCTCGCCTCTCGCCGCACATGCCCGAGGCGTGCTCGGGCGAGCCGCGTCGCGGGAAAGCGTCGAGCGGTATGCCCTCGAGCACGCGTCCCATGTCGTTCGTTTTGCGCAGCCGCGTTACGACGCAGTCAGTCGGGCGGCGCGCGCGCTCATTGATCGCTCGCGCCGCGAGCCCGAGCGCGTTCTTCGCCTGGCGCGTGCGGGTCGCAAAGATCTGCTCCTGCGCTCCGGCAACCGCATCCTGTTTCTGGCCGACAAGGTCGCGGAACGTGACGGACGCCCCGTGCTCGTGGAGCCGCTGACGAACGTCTGGGACGACATCGGGTTCCAGGGGATTGCGCGCGAAGGCAGTGCAAGGTTCATCAGGAACAAGAAGCCCGAAAAGCTTCTTGCGCGCATTCTCGCGATGTCGACCGATGTGGGCGACTGGGTTCTCGACGCGTTTCTCGGGAGCGGGACCACGGCTGCGGTCGCGCTTAAAATGGGACGGCGCTGGGTGGGAATCGAGCGCGGCGAGCACGTCGATGCCATGTGCATTCCTCGTTTGCGTCGTGTGGTGGACGGTCAGGATCCGACCGGCGTGACGCGTGCGCTTGGCTGGAAGGGAGGCGGAGGATTCGATGTCTGGGTGTGACCCGAGCGCACCCCTTCTCGGGAAGGCCGCCTCCGCGGGTATCGACCGGGGCTTCGATGTCGAGACGTGAGGCCGTCGCGTTTGCGCTCGTGATCGCCGCCGGCTGCGCCAAGGGTGCCTCGCGAGCGCCCGGTTCGGTCTCGGACCGGGGCGGTGCGGCACTGGTCGACGCATCTTCGATCGCTCTCGACGCTTCCGCCCCGCACGAATCGGCATCGTTCGAGTGGTCCTCGCTCGTTCGCGACGGCCGATGGGAGGCCGCGTGGCGCGCGCTCGAGGCCCTGCCTTCGCCCGACAAGGGGCGCGCGGAGGTGCGGTACGTCCGCGCCCGCGTCGCGCTCGCCCGGGGCGACGCGGTCGCTGCACTTGCGTTGCTCGATGGGCTCGAGACGGCGCTGCCGCTGCTCGCGGCCGACGTCGAACGGAGGCGAGCGGAGGCGAAGCTCGTCGTCGGGCCATTCAGCGAAGCGGGCGAGTGGTTCGTCGCGCGCGCGACGCCCGCCGCCCAGCTCGACGCGGCCAAAGCGTTCGAGAAGGCCGACGACGTCCGTCGTGCGCGGGTGGCCGTCGAGCATGTCCTTGCGAGCGACAAGCGGACGCGTGCGCAAGAAGGCGAGGCGCGAGCACTGCGGATCCGCATCGCGAGCGAGCCTGACGAGATCGAACGCGCCGACGCGCGCTGGCTCGCCGTCGAGGGCGCCGATCTGCCCGCAGGCTCGGACGCGCCCGGGATCCTCGCGAAGATCGATCCCGGTCGCCCGCTGACGGCCGAGGACCTGCTGGCGCGCGCTCGCGTCCTCTCGGACGCGGGCAAGACCGACGAGGCGTTGCGCGTCCTCGACATGGTCCCGGTCGCCCGGAACGCGGACAAGGTTTCACGCGCCGAGCGTTTGCACGTGCGCGGTATGACTCTGTACAAGGCCCACGGCCGCTCCGGAGAAGCCGCCAAGACGCTTTTTGCCGCCGCGTCCGCCGGCGGTCCCACCGCGGCCGAAGACGCATTCCATGCGGCGCGAGCACTGTCTCGGGCGGACCGCGACGAAGAAGCGATCGTCGCCTACGAGGACGTGCCGCGGAAATACCCACGGTCGTCGTGGGCGGCGGAGGCGGAGTTTTTCGTCCCGTATCTGCGGATGCTGCATGGAGACTGGAAAGAATGCGCGCGGGGTTTTGACGCATACCTTCAGGGACATCCTGCGGGCGAGCGCGCCCCCGATGCGCGGCCGGACTCGGCGCTTTGCAAGCTGCTCGCCGGGGAGGCTAAGGTCGCTCGCGTCCTTTTCGAGCACCTCGTCGAGGACGAGCCCGACCCGATCAGCAGTGCGCGAATGGCGAACATGGCTGCGCTCGCAGCGTACCGCGACGGAGACCGGACCCACGCGGTGGCGCGCTGGACGGACGTGGCGCGCTCTCGGCCCTTGTCGTGGCCTGCCCTCGTGGCACGCGCTCGCCTCGCCGAAGCGGGAGCCCCGGTGCCCCTTGCCATCGACCCGTCCGACCCGCCGCCATCCGAGCCGGCGCCGCTCGACGTGGTGATCCCGCCGCCGGCGGATCTGCTCGCCAAGCTCGGTCTGGACGAGGACGCCGAGCTGGCGCTGCGCGACCGCGAGAGCACATTGACGAGCGGCGCGGGTCCGCGCGCCGCCGAGGCGGCCTGCGTCGCTTACGGAAAGCTCGGTCGCGCCAAGCGGCGTTACCAGATCGCCCAGTCGCTTCCATCGGCGCTGTTCGCATCGGCACCCAACGCGCGCACGCTCTGGGCGTGGGACTGCGCCTTCCCCTCGCCGTACGGCGACGTGGTGCGCGACGCGGAGGACGCGGAAAAGCTGCCGCGCGGCTTGCTCTGGGCGGTCATGCGTCAAGAGAGCAGCTTCGACCCCGATGCGCTGTCGCCCGCCCGAGCGGTCGGCCTCATGCAGCTTTTGCCGGAGACGGCTCGACCCCTCGCGGAGGAATTGCAACTTCCGCGCGACGACTCGCGCCTCACCCGTCCCTCGTTCTCCATCCGCGTGGCGGCGCGCGCGCTTCGCAAGCTGCTCGACGAGCTGCACGGCAACGTGCCCCTTTCGCTCGCGGCCTACAACTGCGGGGTCGACTCGGTCGAGCGCTGGTCGTCACGCGCGCCGTCGATGGATCTCGATACCTTCGTCGAGCGGATCCCGTTCAAGGAGACGCGCGATTACGTCGTTCGGGTCATGGGCAACCTGGCTCACTACGAATACCTGGCCGGTGGCGCGGTGGCCGTGCCCGCGATCGCGCTGGCGCTGTAGTCGAGGGACGGGGCCTTCCCCCTCGAGCTCGCCCCGGAAATCCGAGCCAGAGCGGCGCGGACGGGGGCCGGCTTTCAGCTCCGGCCGTGGCGGGGCCTGGGCCGCTGCGATTCGCGCCTTCGCCGCGCGCTCTCGGCAAGCACCCGCGTCACTTCGTCCAGATCTGCCGCGGCGACCAGATCGTCGCGCGCGCGCGCGTCGAAGGTCGCCCGGGCGATCGATGCGAGGATCCGAACCTCCTCGCCGTAGGCCTTCGGCGGAATGAGCAGGAGGAAGACGAGCCGCGCCGGCTTTCCGTCCATGGCGTCGAAGTCGATCCCCTGCGGCGCACGGCCGAGCGCAAGCAGAGGGCGCTCGAGGCCCTCGACGGCGGCGTGCGGGATGGCGACCTCGTCGCCGAGACCGGTGGGCGCCACGAGCTCGCGCTCGAGGACGGCATCCCGTGCGCGGCGTTTGATTCCCGCAAGCAGGGACCCGAGCGATCGAGTCAGCTCGGCGATGGCGTCGTTGGGAGTCCGACCGTGAAGCTCGCTGACGAACGCGCCGCGTCGCAGGAGCGTGACCACGTCTTCCTCGGCCTCGCGCCGGTAGAGCAGGAGCTTCATCGCGGGTCCGCTCACGAGCGAGGTCGAGAGGGCCATGAGAACGAGCGCGACGAAGAACCGACTGGTGAGGAGGCCCGCGTCCCGCGCCAGATCGGCCAGGATGAGTCCCATCGCACCCCGGGCGTTCATGCCGAAGCCGACGGCGATGGCTTGTCGCCACGGGACGCCTCCCATCCGAGCTCCGATGGCGCAGCCGAGGAGCTTGGGGACCGTCGCGACGAGCAACACCAGAGCGCACAGGCGCAGGTCGAAGGCTGCGACGAAATCGGCCCGCTGTCCGATCCAGGCGAAGAACACGGGGGCGAAGACGTTGACGACGAAGTCCTCGATCGCGCCGCGGGTTCGCTCCTTGACGCGCGCCGAACCTCCGACCGTCAGGCCGACGACGAACGCCCCGAGGACGACGTGCAGTCCAATGGCCTGCGTCGCCGCGGCCCCGAAAAGGGCCAGCAGGATGACGATCGAGAGGACCCGACCGGACGCCGCCGAGTCCGCGCGCTCGAGCCGTAGCAGGACGGCATCGAAGAGCCTTCGCCCGGCAAACAGCAGCGCCGCCGCGAACATCGCGCCGAGCCCGACCGTCTTCACGAAGGTCGCGAGATTCACGGAGTGTCCGCGGACGGGGGTAAGAAGAAGCGACAACGCGAGCCAGCCGATCAAGTCGTCGATCATCGCGGCGGCCATCACGAGAAGGCCGACGTCGGACTTGAACAAGCCGAGATCGAGCAACGTCTTGGCGATGACCGGCAGGGCGGAGATGCTCAGGGCGACTGCGAGCAGCAGCGCGAACGTCGTGCGCCTCGCGGGGTCCAGCAACTCGCTGTCCGGCAGCAGGAATCCGAGGGCGATCCCGCTCGCCGCCGGGAGCAGAACCCCGAACAGCCCGGTGAGCAGCGCGCTCTTTCCCCGCCGTCGGAGCATCCCGAGGTCGATCTCGAGGCCCACGACCACCAGCAGCAGGATCACTGCTACCGTGGTGTACGCGCCGATCATCGAAACCGGCGCGCCGGGGCCGAAAAGCCAGTGGTGCGCCTGCGGCGCAATCCGGCCGAATACGGTGGGTCCGAGGACGATGCCCGCCGCCAGCTCACCGACCACGAGCGGCAGTCCGATCGCGCGCGCCAGCTCTCCGAGACCTCGGGCTGCAGCGAGGAGCACGGCCAACGCAAGGAGAAACACGAGGACGTCGTGGTCGTTCATGCGCGTTCATCCACGATCGACGGCGCATCGTGGTAGGACTTGCTTTCCGTGTGGGGCCTCGTCGTCGCCGCGCTCTGCGTCGCTCTCAATGGTTTTTTCGTCGCCGCGGAGTTTGCGATCGTCAAGGTTCGCGCTACCCGGCTGCGCTCGAGGGCTCGCAAGGGGGATCGGAAAGCCATCGTAGCCGAGACCATCGTCAGGCGGCTCGATCGGTATCTCTCGGTCACCCAGTTTGGAATCACGCTCGCCAGTCTCGGGCTCGGGTGGATCGGCGAGCCCGCCATGGCCGCACTGCTCGACCGGGCGGCCATCGGGGCATTCGGCGTCGCGGCCGGCGAGGGCGTCCACGTCTCCCTTGCGGTCGTTGCCTTCGGCATCCTGACGTTCGGCCACGTTCTGCTCGGCGAGCTCGTGCCGAAGCTGGTCGCGATCCAGCGGTCGGAGGCGACGGCCGTGGCCGCGGCCATCCCGCTGAGGGTCGTCTACGTCATGTTCCGCCCGCTCCTGTGGCTGCTCGAGCAGGCGTCGCGCCTGATTCTCATGTCGGTCGGGATGTCTCCCGATGTCGCAAGCGTCGAGGGGCGCTTCAGCGAAGACGAGATCCTTTCGATTCTGGCCGCGAGTGTGGCGAGGTCGTCGCGCGGCCGCACCCTCGCCGAACTGCTCGAGCGGGTGATGCGTTTTTCGCAGCGGGCAGCACGCCATTCGATGGTCCCCCGGGTCGACGTGGTATCGCTGCCGATCCAAACGAGCGGCCTCGAGGCCGACGCGTTCGTCCGCGCACACCAATACTCGCGGGTGCTTCTGACGACAAACCGTTCGCTCGACGAGATTGCGGGGTACCTGTACGCGAAGGATTTTCTGCTCCACCCGGACGCGCGCACCCTGCCCAACCTCTGGCCGCTGCGGCGGGAGGTGCTCTTCGTCCCCGAGGTGCAGAACGGAGTCGACGTGCTCCGTGAGATGCAACGAAAGCAGGTCCCCATCGCCGTCGTCGTCGACGAGTACGGGGGCACGAGCGGCCTCGTGACGATGGAGGACCTGCTGGAGGAGATCGTCGGCGAGATCCGGGACGAGTTCGACGAAGAGCCGCAAAAGATCATCCGAATTCCCGGCCCGGAGGACGCCTGGGAGGTCGACGGTCGAGCCTCCATGGAGGACGTGCGGGCCCTGGGAATTCAGGTCAAGAGCGCCGACCTTCCGGAGTCCATCGGCGCATTCGTCGTCGAGGTGCTCGGACGGCTGCCGCGGGCGGGTGACAAGGTCCCGCTCGCGGTCGGCGCCACCGCGGAGGTGACCGGGATCAGTCGCAGGCGAGTCACGCGCGTGCGGATCCGGCTGGAAAAGCCGGTTGAGCCCGCCATGGACGGAAATCCGGCGGGCGCCAGTTCATGACAGTGAGAGCCCGCAGTTCGCTCGTGTCGACATGCGCGATCGTCGCGGTCACTCTCGTCTCGATCGCGCTCAGCGCGAGGATCCAGATAAACGGTGATCTTGCTTCGTTGTTCCCCGAGTCGGGGGATGCGGCCGCGCTTGCGCGCTGGAATCGTGCGTTTCGAGGACGCGATCCATGTCTCCTGCTCGTGCGCGGCGATCGTGCCGACGAGGTGGGCGAGGTCGTCGACCGGCTCATCGCCGCCCTGCAGCACGCCCCATCGATCGAGCGCGTCATCGAGCGCGCACCGGCTCCGGAGACGCCGCCCGACCCGACGCTCGCCTGGGCCTACGCCGGGCCAACGGCGCGGGCGCGTCTGGCGGCAGCGGTCACGCCGGAAGGGATGACCACTCGGCTGCGCGACACGCGCGCGTTGCTGCTCGCCCCGGCGGCGGACGACGATGCAAAGCCGTGGCTCGCGCGCGACCCGCTGCGATTGGCGCTGGTGCCCTGGGAGGCACGCGCGGAGCTCGCGCCAGGGGTGGCTGCCCGGGCGGGCGGCGACTTCTCCGCCGATGGAGGCCGCGCGCGGCTCGTCGTGGCACAGCCGCGCGGCAGCGCGTTCGTCTCGGCCGACGCCAATGCCACGATGGACGACATCGATCGGGCGATCGGCGAATCGGCCCGGCCGGGCGTTTCCGTCGAAGTGGCCGGAGGTCACGCCATTGCCCGCGCCAGCGAACGGATGCTCAAGCGGGATCTTGCCGTGAGCGGCACTCTGTCGCTCGTGCTCGCCTCCGTGGCGTTCGTCGCGACGTTTCGCCGATCTCGCGCGCTGGCCGCGGTGCTTCCGCCGCTCGTCGTCGGCACGGTCTGGACCACAGGGCTGGCCGCACTGCTGCCGGCCGGCTTGAACGCGCTCACGATCGCGTTTGCAGCGGTGGTCGTCGGAGTGGGTGTGGATACGGGGGTGCACGTCTACGCGGCGCTGCTCGACGCTCGTCGCGCGGGGCACGTGGGGGCGGACGCCGCGCGAGTCGCGCGATCAGCCATGTGGACGCCGACGCTCACGGCAGCCGCCGTCGCCGCGGTCGCGTTCGCGTCTCTCGCTCTCAGCGGGCTGCGGCCCATGCAGGAGCTCGGCGTCCTCTGCGGGGCCGGCGAGCTGTTGACCACGCTCGCCATCCTGCTCATCACGCCCGAAATCGGCGCGCGGCTGGAACCGCGGGCGCTCCCGGCACCGGCAACGCCGCCGTGGATCGAGTGGCTCGATCGCGCGACGTGCACGAGGCGGGGCGCCGCGGTTGCGCTGGCTTGCTGTGCGCTTCCGATCGCCGCCCTCACCGTGGTCGGCTGGCCGGGGCCGGCCGATGCGCTGGTGGCCCTGCGCCCGGCGGGGCTCGCGCCGCTTTCCGCCGAGGAGGACGTGCGATCAGTCTTCGGCGGCCAGCCGGACCAATGGTTCGTGCTGACAGCCGACCGCGACGAGGAGGCCGCCCGCCGGAGGGCCGATCGGCTTTCCGAGGAGCTCGAGAGGCTCGAACAGGCGCACGACGTCGCCGGATTCGACGCGCTCGCCTCGTTCGCGCCGTGTGCCGAAACGCAGCGTGCGCGGCTGACGGAGCGCGACGCGCTGGATCTTCCCGCGAAGCGTGAAGCTCTCCAGGCCGCGCTGCGCCGGGAGGGATTCGATCTGGAAGCTTGTTCGCCCGCGGTCGAGGCGTTCGCTCATCCTTCGCGAGAGCTCTTGCCGGACGGGAAGGGCGTCCGGGACGCCGCATCGTGGCTCTTCGATCGGCACGTCGGGCACGACGGCGAGGAAGCAATCGTCGCCACGTACGTTCGACCCGTCGGTGACCCCGCTGCGGACGGGCGTGCGCGTTCCGCCATCGCGGCGGTGGATCCCAGCGCACAGGTGACGAGCTTCGACGCCATCGATCGAGCCCTCCGGCGCGCGCTCGATCGAGATCTGGTCGTGGTCGGCGGAGCCTCGGCCGCCCTGGTCGCGCTGGCGATGCGCCTGGCGCTCCGCAGCGCGCGCCACGCCCTCGTCGCCCTTGCGACGCTCGCTTCGGAAATGGGGATGGTCGGCCTCGCGATGCGAGCGCTCTCGGTGCGCTGGCATCTGTACGACGCGCTCGTGCTGCCCGTGCTCTTCGGAGTGACGATCGACGAGTCGATGTTCTTGCTGCACGCCGTACGGCAGAGCTCGGTTGGTGCCGCGCTGCGCAGCCAGGGGCCGCTGGTGGCCGCGACGGCTCTGACCACTGCAGCAGGGTTCGTGGCGCTGATCGCGTGTCGCTTTCCGGGGTTGCGCGATCTGGGCGCCATCGGGGCGATGGGCGTGCTCGCCGGCCTCGTCGCGGCCCTGGTCGTCGTCCCCGCCGCTCTGCGCGTGCTCGGCGCGCCGCTGCGGTCGAGGTAGGCGCAGCCCTCGGCTGCGGGCCGTCGGCTCCGGGGAGGTTGCGAGCCCCCGTTGCGCACTCTATGCCGCGAGCGTCCATCGTGCCCTCCTCGATCTCGGCCACTCTCGAAGAGCGCGTCGGTCCGGTGCTTCGCGAAGCCGCGGCCGAGGCGGAAGCCCGTGCGGAGGCCGCGGATCCGCTGCCGGTGATCTTGCCTCCCGAGGGCGTGGTTGCTGCGCGGATTCGCGACGTGACCGCGCGCGTTCGAGAGAATCGCCAACGCAGGATCGACGTAGGTGGGGTTCGCGGTTGCGCGGGTGCCAGCCTCGCGGCTGCCGTTGCGCGCGGCGGTCGTCGGGTCGTCTTCGTCGTCGAGAGCCTGGAGGTGGCGCGATCCGCAGCAGAGGACCTCGCCTTTCTCCTCGGGAGCGCGGTGGACGACGGCGAGTCAACCGGTGAGGGAAGCGTCCTTCTCTTCCCGGCGAACGAGCTTTCACCCTACGCGGACGTCAGCCCCGATCGCCGCGCGGCGATGAGTCGCATGGCAACGTTGTTTCACCTCGCGCACGACCGACCGTGGCGGGTGCTCGTCGTGCCCGCGAGCGCACTTGCTCGCAGGGTCGTGCCGCGCAAGGAGCTCGCTCGCCGTGCGAACAAGGTCGTCGCAGAGTCGGAGATCGACCGCGATGCGCTCGTCCGGATGCTCTCGGAGGCGGGCTACCTGCGCGTTCCCATCGTCGAGGACCCGGGGACATTCGCCGTGCGTGGGTCGCTGATCGACGTCTGGCCGCCGTCGAAGGAGTCTCCCGTTCGCGTCGAGCTCTACGGTGAGCTGGTGCTGTCGCTGAAGACGTTCGATCCCATCGATCAGACGACGCGCAAGGAGGCCCCGGACTTGAGGCAAGTCTGGCTGCCGCCGGCGCGCGAGGCGATCCTCGAGGGACGGACGATCGCCCGCGCGCGGGCACGGCTGACACAGCTTGCCGACGCCATCGACTGGCCGACCACCAAGACGCGCGTGCTCATCGACGACGTGACCAGCGGCCGCGCCTTCTTCGGAGCCGAGGGGTTTTTGCCCGCCTACTACGAGGAGCTCGATCCGCTCGTCGCGTACGTCCCGGGTGACGCGGTCTTCGTCCTCGAGGACCCTCCGGCCCTGACCCGATCGATTCGCGCGGACCTGGATCGCGCGCGAAGCGACGGGGAGCACGAGGCGCGTCAGAAGCCTCGTTTCCTCGCCGAAGCGTTCTACGTCTCCGAGCAGGAAATCGCCCGCGAGCTCGGCGCGAGGTCCCTCGTCGCGCTTCATCGTACGCTCGTCGTCGGGCAAGCCGAGGGAGGGCTGGGCGACTTCGAGAGCGCGTCGGCCGACGCTCTGGATTTGTCGTCACGCGACCACGAGGACCTGACACGGGCCGTGAAGACGGCGCGTTCGTCGAAGGGCAAAGGAGCTCAGCTTGCCCCTCTCGTCAGGCGGATCCGGCACTGGCGCGAGCACGGAATGCGCGTCTTCGTGACGGCCAGGGCCGTCATGCAGGCGGAGCGCCTCGTCACGCTGATGCGGCACCTCGGAGTCGAGTGCAGAGCCCGACTCTCGCCGTTCGACCCCGGCTGGCTGGACGAGCCTCAACAGGCGGCAAACGAGGGAGCGCAGGTCGTCGTCGGGCCGCTCGCACACGGCACCGTCCTACCGGCCGACGGTCTGGTGCTCGTCACCGAGGAAGAGATCTTCGGCGCTCGTGTTCACCGCCGCCGCGAGCGCGCGCCATCGGGCGACACTGCGCGGCCCTTCCTCGAGGATCTGCGCAGTCTGTCGCCCGGCGACTTTGTCGTTCACGGCGAGCACGGAGTCGGCCGGTACCAGGGCCTCGTGCACCAGACCGTCTCCGGACGGACGGTCGATCTCATTGCGATCGAGTACCTGGGCGGCGACAAGCTGTACTTGCCGGTCTGGCGGCTGAGCCAGCTCGAAAAATACGTCGGTGGGGAGAGCGCTCAGCCCAAGCTCGACAGGCTCGGGGGCACCACCTTCGCGCGGACCAAGGCGCGGGTCGCGCGCGACGTACGAAAGATGGCCGACGAGCTTCTGCGTCTGTACGCCGAGCGCCAGGCGCTTGCCGGCGATGCGCTGCCGGAAGCAGACGACGAGTACCGCGCGTTCGAGGCCACGTTTCCGTTCGACGAGACCGCGGACCAAGCGCGCGCCATCGAGGAAGTCAACAAGGATCTGGAGTTGGCGCGCCCGATGGACCGACTCGTTTGCGGCGACGTCGGCTTCGGCAAGACGGAAGTGGCGCTGCGCGCAGCTTTTCGAGTGGCCATGGCGGGCAAGCAGGTGGCCATCCTCTGCCCCACCACCGTGCTGGCTCAGCAGCACTTCCGGACGTTCGAGGCCCGGATGGGCGATTACCCCGTCCGCATCAGGGCGCTCTCGCGCTTCCAGACGAAGAAGCAGCAGGAGGAGACCGTCCTCGGCCTCAAGGAGGGCAAGGTCG
>Ga0187782_10000276_pt1 | contig 33099 bp, 36 predicted proteins | sample 0715_SJ02_MP15_2_FD_132454 | JGI IMG/M metagenome (GOLD analysis project Ga0187782, IMG submission 132454) | Tropical peat soil microbial communities from peatlands in Department of Meta, Colombia - 0715_SJ02_MP15_20_MG | ecosystem: Environmental > Terrestrial > Soil > Wetlands > Peat | place... | reverse complement strand
GATTTCACCGATCCCGGCGGGACCATCTCGGTGAGCCTGAAGCGAGCGGGCGAATTTGCCGTAATCGCGGTGCAGGATACGGGCAGGGGCATTCCGCAAGAGGATCAGAAGAAAATCTTTCAACTGTTCTTCACGACGCGTCCGGGCGGAAGTGGAATCGGGTTGGCGAACACATTTCGATTTGTGCAGTTGCACAATGGCCGGATAGAATTCGAGTCGGAGCCGGGAAGAGGCACAACCTTCCGCGTGGAGCTTCCGCTGGCGCGCCTAGCCGAAGCGGCAGCAGCCAAGACGCGCGAATTCAATAGGCCCGTCGCCGCTGAAAAAAGGTAGATGCCCAGCCGATCACGAACCGATGTTCGCGGAGCCGCGGTGTTGCTGGCGTGCGCACTTCTGCCGGCGCTGGGCGGGTGCGCCTCCAAGACGGTGCGCGCCGCAGCGCCTGCGGCCCCCGTTCCGACGGAGGCAATGCGTCCGATGACGACCGCGCCAGATACGGATGCGGCGCCGCCGACGGTGACGCCCGCCGCGCCGCCCACATTGCCCGTCGCCGCGACGCCGACTCCGCCGCCCGTGGCGATCCCGCCGGCGAAACCGGCCGCTCCGCGGCGGGCCACATCGGAACAAGCGTCCGGGGATACAGACGTGCAGCCTAACCGTCCGGCAGCGCCGCAAATCTCGCCGCAGCTTTCCCCCAGCGACCAAGCTACGTATCAACGCAGGACTAACGACGATATTTCTGCGGCGGAAGGCAATTTGCAGCAGACGGAAGGCAAGCAACTGAGTGCGGTGCAAACCGATCTCGCGGCCAAGATTCGGAGTTTCCTCTCCCAGTCGCGCGACGCCAGCAAAGATGGAGATTGGGCCCGCGCGCAAAACCTGGCGCAGAAGGCGCGGCTGCTTTCGGTGGAACTAATCAATTCTCTGTGAAGCAGTCCTCGCGAGGCGTGCCGCAAGTTACTCCATTGCGCCCTACTCACGGGTGTTTCTAGTTCCCACAAGCGTGCTATTGGCTGGGAAACAAGTTTGTGGTAATTGTTACAGCCATGTGAAGGCTTCGCACAACCGGGAGGGAACGCATGGCGATGACAAGCCAGGATATCCGGCAGTCCCTGTTGGCAACCGACCCTGAGTTTCGAAGGCTCGCTGAAGAACATTCCCGCTGTGAATCCCAGCTAGAACAGATCGTCAAATCCTCCTACCTGAATTCGGAAGACCTGATGCGAGAGACGGCCCTCAAGAAACTGAAGCTGCGTTTGAAGGACCGCATGGAGCTGATTCTCGCCCAGCATGAGCGGGCGATGCACCACTAGCGTCGGGCGGGTGTTTCACTTCTGTCGTACAATACATCCGCATTCAAACAGGCCGATCATCGGGGCTTGAGCGCGTGAGAAGTTCGCGGTCTGCCGCGCACATTCCAGGTCAGGACAGTACTTTCCGCACGACATGGTCAAAGAAGCGTACAAATTTGCGATTCCGCCGCTCTTGCTCGGCGGCATCTGCTTGATTTTGGGGTGGAAGTGGCCTGCGGGCGTCTTGATTTTTCTGGGGCTCTTCGTTTTCTACTTCTTTCGCGATCCTGAGCGGGAGATTCCAACAGATCCCAGAGTCGTTGTGTCGCCCGCCGACGGGCACGTGGTGGAAATCGTTGACGAAGAGTTCGAATCGAAGATGGGGCATCGCATCAGCATCTTCCTCTCGATCTGGGATGTACACGTACAGCGCGCGCCGGCGGCGGGACGCATCGCCAAAGTGGTCCACCGGCCAGGAAAATTCTTTGGCGCCTATCGTTCGGCTGCCTCGCGCGAGAACGAGCAGAACATCATCTACGTCGATGCGCCGAAGGGCACGTTGGTCTTCAAACAAATCGCCGGAGCGATCGCCCGGCGCGTGCTATGCTGGAAACAGCCGGGCGATGCGGTGGCAATCGGCGAGCGGGTAGGAATGATACGATTCGGTTCGCGCGTCGATGTTTGGTTTCCAATGGAATCGCAAGTCACAGTGAAGCGCGGACAGTTCGCCAAGGGCGGAGAAACGGTAATCGCGAAATGGAATTCAACCAGCTAGATCCGATCGGGCACGACGAGCGATCGAGGAACCCACTGCGAAATCCGCGGCTTCGCCGGGGCGTCTACATCCTTCCCAGCGTTTTCACGGTGGCGAATCTGCTCTGCGGATACTACGCGATCCTGGCGACGCTCGAGGGCACGGTTGCCGATATGGACAACGCGGCGCGGGCCATCGGCTTCGCGATCATTTTCGATTCGCTGGACGGGCGCGTAGCCCGCGCGATGGGCACGAACAGCGAGTTTGGAAAACAGTTCGATTCGCTGGCCGATGTGGTCACCTTCGGGATGGCTCCCGCGTTTCTCGCGTACGCCTGGGGCATCCACGCTGTCGCAGCTGTGGGATTGCCCGAGGAGTCGCATCTCATCCAGCTCGGCTGGCTGGTGGGCTTCTTCTACCTCGGCGCTTGCGCGTGGCGGCTGGCTCGCTTCAACATTCAGGGCATGGCGCCGGGAGGTAACCGGTACTTTGCGGGGATGCCGACACCAGCGGCGGCGGGCATGATCGCGGCCACGGTGCACTTCTTTCAAAATCCGATTTCCGATCCGCGGCTTTCGGTGTTGTGGCTCGCGCTGCTCGTGGCGCTCGGACTGCTGATGTCGAGCACGATACGCCACTACAGCTTCAAGGACATTCCATGGACGCGGCGCTGGCCCTCGCTATCGGTGGTGCTGCTGGTGATGCTGGGCGGCGTAGTTTGGTTCTTCTCGCGGCCCGCACTCATGATCATGGCGACCGCGTACACTCTGCATGGTATCGTCCTCTACACTATCCGCACTGCACGTCATCGCTTGGCTTCACGCCACGCCTGAGCCATGCCCTCCGGGCCCCGGGCGTTTCACCGCGTCGCAATCGTCGGCGCGTCTTCACTACTCGGCAAAGAACTGAAGCAGGTTCTCGAAGACCGCAATTTTCCGGCGAGCGAAACTGTTCTGTTGGACGAGAGTGTGATGGCCGGAACCCTGACGGAGGCGGCCGGCGAGGCGACTTTCATTCGGGCGCTTGAAGAGGATAGCTTCGAGGGCGCGGAGTTCGCATTCTTCGCGGGAAGCGCATCCGACGCTGAGCGAAACTGGTCCGTCGCGCACAGGGCTGGCGCGACCGTGATCGACATGAGCGGCGCGTTGGCGGGGGCCCCCGGCGCAACGCACACCATCTCATGGATACCGGCGCTCGCGGCGGTGCTGCCCTCACAGACGGTCGCGACAGGGAATGGATCTGCTGCTCCTGGGGTTTATGCGTCCCCTTCTGCGCCCGTCATCATCGCATGCACGCTCGCTGCAGGGCTGAAGGCATCCGCGACGCAGCGGCTGTCGGTGCTCCTGTTCCCTCCGGTTTCCGAACGCGGGCAAGCGGGCATCGAGGAGTTGGAGAGCCAAACGGCCAGCCTGCTCTCATTTCGCGAAATCGCGAGACCTGTCTTCGACGCACAGGTCGCCTTCAATCTGCTCACTCGTTATGGCGAAGGCAGTACGACGAATTTGCGCGACATCCGCGATGGAATTGCGCGCGAGGTAGCTCGCTATCTCGCCGGGCGCGCCCCGGCGCCCGCAATTCAGTTGGTGCAAGCGCCTGTATTTTACGGGTATGCTTTCGCGGCGTACGCGGAGATGGCTTCGCCGGTGGCGCCAGCGGATATCGAAGAGGCGCTGGCGAAGCTTGGCGTGAAGATCGCCGGGCCGGGCGATATCCCACCGACGAACGTCAGCGCGGCAGGCGAAACTGAAATCCAGATCGCGCGGATTGAGCCCGATCCAAACATCGCGAGCGGCGTCTGGATCTGGGGAGTCGCGGACAATCTGCGCCTGGCGGCTACCAACGCTGTGCGCGTCGCGGAGGAACTTGTTGCAGGATCTACAGCACAGCGGAACTGACGACGGACAAATCCGGTGCGCTATGCGCATGGCCGCCCTTTTGCTGGCGCTGGCGTGTGCGGGCTGCGGGTACCACGTGGCGGGTCGCGCCGCACAGTTGCCGTCGGATTGGAAGACTATCGCTATTCCTGCATTCAAGAACGATACGACGCGCTATCGCATCGAGCAGCGCTTCACCCAAGCGGTGATCCGCGAATTCATTACACGGACGAAGTACCGCGTCGTGCAGGATCGGGACTCGGCGGATGCAACCCTGACTGGAGAAGTGCTTTCGATCGAAACCAATCCGATCCTGTTCGAGGCCACCACCGGGCAGGTGACGATGATGCTCGTTACCGTACACACAAAAGTGCAACTGATCGACAATCAGACGCAGAAATCCGTTTACGAAAACAAGGACATGGTTTTCCGCGAGGAGTATCAGATCTCCACGGACGTGAACACGTTTTTCGAGGAGCAGGACCCGGCGCTCGACCGAATGTCACACGATCTTGCTTCGCACCTCGTCGCGGATGTGCTGGAGAATTTCTGATGGCGGCAGCTTCTCCGGAAAAGCTCCTCGAACGGCTCGCGCGCGGCGAGCCGATTGCGGCCGTTGTGCTGTTGGGCACCGATCTCTATCTGCGCGAGATGTGCCGCAATCGAATCATTGATGCCTTCGTGCCCGAGGAAGCGCGCGATTGGGCGGTGGCGCGGCTTTCCGCGCGCGATTCGGGCTGGGACGAAATCCTCGTGCGGGCGCAGACGCGACCGATGCTTGCGCCGTGCCAAGTCGTGATTGTCGAGGAAGCCGAATCGGTGGAGAAGCTCGGCGAGAAATCGCGAGATGAGATTCTCGAAGCTCTGGAAAAGTACCTGGCGTCGCCCGCGCCCTTCACCGTGCTGGTGATCGAAGCGGCTGCGCTCGATGGGCGCTCGAAGTTCTCGAAGCTGTTGCAGGAAAAAGCGCTGGTAGTCGAGCTGACGATCGGCGCAGAATCCGCTTCCCTACTCGCCATACAGATGGCGAAGGAACTCGGCGCGGAAATCGACCGAGACGCCGCTGCCCTGCTGGCCGAAATCTTGAATGGCTCGCCCGCGCGCATGCGCATCGAACTGGAAAAGCTGGCGACCTACGCGCGGGGGCGGCGCATCACGCCGGCCGACATCGAGGCGCTGGTGGTGGCGGCGCGCAAGAACACGGTGTGGCAACTGGCCGACATGCTGGCAAGCCGCAAGCGCGACGCGGCGTTGGCGTTTCTCGATAATCTGCTTCGCGAGGGCGAGCAACCGGCGGGGATTGTGGGCGCGCTCGCGTGGATGTATCGAAAGCTGATCGAAGCGCGCGATCTGCCAGCATATACGAACGGATTTCAAGCGGTGAGGCACTTGAACATGAGGCCCGAAGCCGCGGAGGCGGCGGTCCGGCAGGCGCATCGGATCCCGAAAACGGACTTGGTGGCCGGGCTCATCGCTCTGGCTGAGGCCGACAGCCAGTTGAAATCGGCGAATCCGGATCCGCGCGCCATGATGGAGTTTCTCGTCGCGCGGCTTACTTCACCGGCGGCGCGGTCCACCGCCCGCTCAGCCTAGATTTTCCCCGCAAAAGAAAAGGCGCGCGCGATCTGCGAGCGCCTGTCCGGAACTCGAAAAGCCTACTTTTTCGCTTTGAGCGCGTTTAACGCGAGTGCTAGACGCGACTTATAGCGGTTGGCGGTATTCTCGGTCAGCGAGCGCCTGCGGACGGCCCGGTCGATTTCCGAAAACGTGGAGGAGGCGAGCTTCTCCGCTCCGGCTGCGTCCGCGGAGCTGAGCGCGGTGCGCATGCGGCGGATGGCCGTGCGGACCCGCGTGCGGTTCATGCGATTGATCGCCGCGCGCCGCTCCGCATGGCGAATATTCTTCAGAACTGACTTCGTCTTCTTCTTGTGCTTTACAGGCGTACCCTGAGCCATCCAACGCTCCTTAGCTATTGATTTGCCATTAGCCAGATTATCCGACGCTCTCAACCATGTCAATTTGCCAACCACAGGCCGCGAGAGGAAGACCATGAGCAGCAGCGCGTACGCCTTGCAAAGGAGGAGGCGGCAAGCTTACGCTCAATGGTCTGCGGTGCGACGCTTGGAGCGATCCGTTGGCCAGGAAGAAAAATCACGCGAAGGGAGCTGCCGAAGACGCCGGGGCGGGATGCCTCTATGTGGTGGCGACGCCCATCGGCAACCTGGAGGACATTTCGCTGCGCGCGCTGCGCATCCTCAAGGAAGCGGACCTGATCGCATGCGAGGATACGCGGCAGACGCTGAAGCTGCTCTCGCACTTCGACATATCGAAGCGGCTGGTGAGTTACCACGAGCACAACGAAATCACCCGGGCGGCCGAGATCGTCATCGAGCTGGAGCAGGGCGCGAAGGTGGCGCTCGTGAGCGACGCGGGCACCCCCGCCATTTCCGATCCGGGCCATCGCCTGGTGAGCCTCTGCCTGCGGCACGAGATTCACGTGGTTCCTGTGCCGGGAGCGTCGGCCTTTGTGGCGGCGCTCGCGGCTTCTGGAATGCCAATCGAGCAATTCGTGTTCGTGGGCTTCCTGCCGTCGCGACCCACGGAGCGGCGCAAGGCGCTCCGCGCGCTCGCAAGCGAACCGCGGACGTTCGCCGTCTACGAAGCTCCGCATCGGCTGCTTGACGCCTTGGAAGATGCGCTCGAAATCCTCGGGAACCGCCCCGCCGTGATCGCGCGGGAAGTGACAAAAGTGTACGAGGAGTTCTTACGCGGGCACCTCGAAGACCTGGTTGCGGCCGTGCGAAAGAAAGCGCCGCGCGGCGAGATCACACTGTTGATCGGCCCTCCTGACGGCCACGAAGCGCACGCCGCAGACGCAGCAGAATCAGCAAAGGAAGTGCCGCTCGCGAGGCGAGTGGAAGAGATCATGCAGGAGCGCGGCGTGGACCGCAAAGCCGCGCTGAAGCAGGTCGCGCGCGAGCGCGGCATCACGCGCCGCGAAGCCTACAAACAGCTTCTCATTACGCGGGACGAATAGTCCTCAGTCAAGAGACGAAGTGGCGGCGCGAGTGAAGAAGTTGTCGACCCGATCGAGGATTTCCTCGGCGGTGCGCGCATGGTGGACTTGCTGCCGCAGCTCGCCGCCATTTCGGACGCCGTGCGTGAAAAGCGTCGCGAACTGCTTCATCTTGCCGACGGCATCCGGCATCTCCGCATCGAGCAGGTCGCGGAAATAGCTCGAAAGTAGGCGATAGCGATCCAATTCCGTCGGCTCGTCGTAGCGGCCGATGGCGAGATAGTCCGCGATCTGGCGGAAAATCCAAGGATTCGATGACGCGGCGCGGCCAATCATCGCGGCGTCGCATCCGGTCTCCTCAATCATGCGCACGGCATCTTCCGGCTTGCGAATATCGCCATTGCCGATCACGGGAATCCGAACGGCCTCTTTCACTTCGCGAATGATCGTCCAATCAGCATGGCCGGCATAGCCCTGCATACGCGTGCGCGGGTGAACCGCAATCGCCTCGATGCCGATCTGCTCGGCCATGCGCGCCACGTCAACCGCAACGATGCTGTTTTCGTCCCAGCCAGAGCGAATCTTGATCGTGAGCGGAATGCGAACGGCGGCGCGCACTGCGCGCAGAAGCTTTTCGAGATGCGGCAGATCGCGCAGCAGTCCTGAGCCGCCGCACTTCACGACTTTCTTCACCGGGCAGCCGAGGTTGACGTCGGCCTGATCGAAGCCGAGGTCCTCGATCAGAGCCGCAGCCGAGGCCATCACGCCGTGATCGGAGCCGAAAATCTGGCCCGCTACGGGATGTTCGTCCTGGTCGAAATACAAGTACTGAAGCGTACGCGCGGACTTGCGTGTCAGGCCCTCGGCGCTGGTGAACTCGGTCATGATGAGGCCGCAGGCACCGAGGGAGCGGATCACGCGCCGAAAGACCGTGTCGGTCAGGCCGGCCATAGGAGCGAGGATTGTGGCCGGACGAATCGAGAGCTCGCGAATCTTGAGTTCGGCGGGAAACATTCAGTCGAATCCGGCAGCTCGACGCGCAGTCTCGGTGGTTCGATCTTCGCCGCGAAGATGCGCCAGCAACGCGTCCTTCGATCCGCCAAAGAAATTGTCGACGATCTGCGCCAAAGCCTGGGTTCGCGCCTCGTCGGCTGCGAGCCTCGCGCGGTAAACGTAGGCGCGCCCGGACTTGCGCCGCTCGACCACGCCCTTGCGGGCGAGGCGGTCCATGATCGTCATGATCGTTGTGTAGGCGCGCGCGCGGCGCGGAGCCAGCCGGTCGCGTATCTCGCGCACGGTGGCCTCGCCGATCGGCCAGAGCGTGTTCATGCACTCCAACTCGAGCGGAGCGAGATCGAGGAGCGAGTGGCGTGGCGGAGTCGGGCGTTCGGTCATGCTGCGAAGCTATTCCTTTCGCGCGGCCGCAGCCTTCGCCGCGCTAGTGGGATTACTCCCGCGCGACGGCGTCTCGGAATCCGCCAGATACCTGTCCGCGCGCAGCAGAGACCGCCTGAGGGACGGGTTGCGTTCCGTCCAATTCCCTTCCGCGGCCTCCGCAGAGGCCGATTCCAGCGTGGCTCGCATGCCGGCCATTTTCGAATCGACGTCATCGATGAAGTGCAGCGCAACGGCCTCGGGCAGCTGCGGCAGCGACGGAGAGCCAAATTCATGCGAGCCATGGTGGCTTAGGATCAGGTGCTCGACCAGCACTGCAAGCGGAGCGGGAAATCCGAGAATGGCCTTCGTCTTCTCCTGAACGATCCGCACGCCGATCATGATGTGGCCGAGCAGCCGGCCCTCGTCGGAGTAATCGATGCCGCGCGCGTAGCGCAGCTCCTCGATCTTGCCGATGTCGTGCAGAACCACGCCGGTAAGAAGCAGGTCGGAATCGAGCTCCGGATAATGCGCCGTGACGGCGGACGCCAGGCCAATGAGGCTGACGACATGCTCGAGCAGGCCACCGATAAAGGCGTGATGCATCGTCATCGCCGCGGGAGCACGCTTCATCCGCTCTGCGATCGAAGGATCCTCCACAACGCTGGACAGCAGTCGCTGCAGCCACGGATTCTTCATTCCCGCAATGGCAGCCTTGAGCGCCACGTAGAGCTTTTCGACATCGTATTTCGTGTGCGGCAGAAAATCGGCAAGATCGTAATCGCGCTCGGCAGCGGGAATGATCTGATCGAGTGTCAGCTCCTTCTGGTTGTTGTAGAGCTTCACGCGTCCGCGGACGCGCACCACATCGTCGGACTCAAATGTCTTTGCAATGGCCTCGAAGTTGTCCCACATCTTGGCCGGGATGGTGCCCGAGCGGTCCGTGAGGCTGAGTTCGAGCCAGGACTTGCCAGTCCGCGCGGAAGTGCGAATCTCCTTTTCGCGCACGAGAAACAACGAGGAGACCGCCTGGCCGTCGGCGAGGTCCACGATGAACTGCGGTTTCATCAGCCGTTGACTTTCGGAAGCGCCGGTTTTTTCTTGGCCTTCTTCTTGTCCGGGGTGTCCGGCGTCGGTGCAACTTCCTGAATCACGGTCGCGCCCGGCACGGCCGCCGTATCCGTGTAGCCGGGCTTCACCTGAACGTAGCTCTCTTCGCGCAACTGCGCCAGATAGGTGCGCATCGCGGGTTCCATCTTCTGGCGGTAGATCACGTTGGTGATTTCGCCCTCGACCTTATCCAGAGGCTGCAACCCGGCCTGGAAGTGATCGAGCACCTTCAGGATTTCAAAGCCGGTCTTGGTCTGGATCACGTCCGTGAACTGGCCTTTGTCGAGAGGAAACACAGCATCTTCCAATTGTTTCGCCAGCTGGCCACGCTCGTATTCTCCGAGGTCGCCCCCATCCTGCGCCGTGGAACCCTGCGAATAGCGCTTGGCGAGCGTGGTGAAATCCTCACCTTTGACGAGCCGGTTATGTAGGTCCTCCGCGCGAGTGCGGACCGCAGCGATCTCTTCCGGTGTCTTGTCCTCCGTACCCAGGAATATCTCTGCGAGCGCCACCTGCTCGGGACGATTGAATTCCTGATTGTGCTCTTCGTAGTATTTCTTCACTTCATCGCTGCCGATGTCGAGGCGGCCGCCGACTTCCCGGCGAATCACTTCCTGGGTCAACAGGTTGTTGCGTATTTGGTTCTTGTAGTCCTCCCAGGTGAGACCCTGCCCTTCAACAGCCTTCTCAAGATCTTCCATCGTAGCCAGATTGTTCTGCTTGCGGACATCGTCGAGGCGCTTGACTAGGTCCGTCTCCACATTGACGTCCATGTCTTTGGCGTGCTCGAGCAGGAGTTGCTGGTCGATCATGTCGCGCAACAGGTTCTTGCGGCGATCGGTCACCTCGGTTTGAATCTGCTGCTGGGTGCAATTCTGGCAGTCCTGCTGAACTTCCTGCTGCAGCCCAGCGGCAGCTTTCTCGTAGTCGGACATCGTAATGATCTGGTTGTTGACGCGCGCGACGATTTCTTCTACGACGGCGGGCCTAGACTGGCCGCGCAATCCAGCGGGCGTCAAGAGGGTCAACGCCCCCAACGCCAGAGAGGAAATGCGAACAATCGTTTGTTTTTTCATGTTAGTCGCTCGAAGAGAAGTTTATCGCTACGATTGTAGTTGCAGCAATACGTTTCTGACGGCGTCCATCGGCCCGGCCTTTCCATCCTTGCCGGTCTTCGAACCAAGCCAGAGCACCCCGGCGGGGTCGAGGCGCATGTCGCGGCGCCTGCCGATCACTTTCACGAGGCGATCGGGCCCCAGCGGCGTATCGTCGTAGAACTTGATCGCGATCTGATCGCCGCGGCGGTCGACCGTAGCGACCAGGAGCCGCTCCGCCATGGCTTTCAGCACCGCATAGTCCAACAGATTGACGACGGCCGACGGCGGCGGACCGAAACGATCCTCCAGTTCGCGGCGCACCTCCTCTCGTTCGGCTTCGGACGTGACGCTCGCGATACGCTTGTAGATGCGGAGGCGCAGGTTTTCGCTGTCAATGTATTCGGGCGGGATGCGGATGTCCTGCCCGAGGTTGAGCGTCGCGTGGCGCTCCGGCGCGACTGCCTCGCCTTTCCGCTCAGCGACAGCGCGCTCCATCATCTGGCAGTACATATCGAATCCGACGGCCTCAATGTGGCCGTGCTGCTCGCTGCCGAGCAGATTGCCCGCTCCGCGCAGTTCCAGATCGAGCGCCGCGATACGAAAGCCCGCGCCCAGATCGCTGAATTCCTTGAGCGCCGCAAGACGCTGGCGTGCAATGGGCATGAGCGCTCCTTCCGTGGGAACGAGCAGATACGCATAGGCGCGCTGATTCGACCGGCCCACACGACCGCGGAGCTGGTACAGCTCGGAAAGCCCCATACGGTCGGCACGATTGATTAGGATGGTGTTCGCCCTTGGGATATCGAGACCGTTTTCGATGATCGTGGTGGAGACGAGCACATCCGCCTCGCCACGAACGAACTTGAGCATGACTTTCTCCAGCTCGCTCTCGCGCATCTGGCCATGGCCAACCACGACGCGCGCCCCCGGTACGAGCCGCTTCACCATCGACGCAAGCGAAGCAATCGATTCGACGCGGTTGTGCACGAAAAATACTTGGCCGTGCCGCGCCAGCTCTTCGTCGATCGCGCGCTGAACGAGCGTCTCATTGAACGAAGCGACGGTCGTTTGAATCGCGAGGCGGTCCTGCGGCGGCGTCTCGATCACGCTCATGTCGCGCAGCCCCACGAGCGACATGTGCAAGGTGCGCGGAATCGGTGTGGCGGACATCGTGAGCACATCCACGTTCTTGCGCATCTCCTTGAGACGCTCTTTGTGCGCCACGCCGAAGCGCTGCTCTTCATCCACGATGAGAAGGCCGAGATCGTGGAATTTGACGTCCTTGGAAAGAATTCGATGCGTGCCGATCACGATGTCCAGCTTCCCGGTCTCGAGTTCTTCGAGCGTTGTCTTCTGCTCCTTGTCGGTGCGGAAGCGGCTTAGCATCTCCGTCCGCACCGGGAAAGCAGCGAAGCGGCGGCGGAATGTTTCCAGGTGCTGGAAGGCGAGCACGGTTGTCGGCGCTAGGACGGCAACCTGCTTTCCGTCCGCGACTGCTTTGAACGCGGCGCGCATCGCCACTTCGGTCTTACCGTAGCCAACGTCACCGCAAAGCAGGCGGTCCATCGGCAGGCCCGACTCCATGTCACGCTTCACGTCCTCGATGGCGCGCTCCTGATCCGCGGTTTCCTGAAATTCGAACGCATCCTCAAACTCGCGCTGCCAGTTTGTGTCCTTTGCGAACGCGTGACCCGGAGTCGTCTTGCGTTCCGCGTAGAGCGTGAGGAGATGGTCCGCCATGTCGCTGACGGATTTTCGCACGCGCGTTTTGCGCGCTTCCCAGGCGGTCGTGCCGAGGCGGTCGAGCGTGGGTTCGGCGCCGCCGAGCGACTGGTATTTCTGAATCAGGTCAAGCCGCGCGAGAGGAACATAGAGCCTGGCATCGCCGGCGTAGCGCAGCAGCATGAACTCGCCGTTCACGCCGTCGGTAGCCACTTGCCTCAGGCCCTCGAACTGGCCGATGCCGTGGTCGACGTGCACAACGAAATCGCCGGGCTTGAGATCGGAAAGATCGCTGAAGAAACTTGCGGTTTGCGGGCGCGAGCGAGGCCGTTGCGGAGGGAGCGACTCGAAGAGGTCGCCGTTGCCGTAGATAGTGAGCCGCGCCTCGGGAAAGATGACACCTTCGGCGAGCGGAGCTTTGCAAAGCACCATCGCCGCAAGGCTGCCGCCGCTCGATTCCTCGGCGAGGCGCGTGACGGTGGCGTCTTCCTCGAGCTCGCCCATGCGGTACGGCATCTCATACTCGTGGCAAATGTCGGCGAAGCGCTCGAGTTCGCCGGTGCTTGCCGCCGAGATGATCACCTGCTCGCCCGCCCCAAGGCGTCCGCGCATTTCGGCCATGAATGCAGCCACATTTCCGCGGTATCGCGTCGTGGGTTGCGATTTCACAGCCAACGGCGAGTGACTCTGGCCCGCAATCGCAAGCTGCTCAATGGCCAGGCGCGGAAAAAGCTGCAGGGCAAGCGACCACTCTTCCTCGCTCAGAATGTAGCGGCTGGGAGGTTCGACGAGTGGGTCCTCCGCACGTTCGAAGGCTTCGCCGAACTGGGCACGGTAGCCTTCAATCGCAGCTCCGATCTGCGACGGCTCGTCTAGGATCACCACCGGTTCGGCTGCGAGATCGAATACGATGCCGGGTCGCTCTTCGAGAGTGATCTCGCGGAATTCCCAACCGGGATAGAAACCGGTAGGCGCCGAATCATCATCGCGTCCTGATACGGAAGGGACGCGCTGGCGTGAAAGAACTTCGTCGCCCCGAAGAACTTCGGTCAGCGGCAGAAGCGCGGCCCGCTCGACCGGATTCGTCGAACGCTGGGTGCTGGGATCGAATGCGCGGATGGACTCGATCGTGTCGCCGAGCAGTTCGACGCGCACTGGCTGTGGCGCCTCGGGCGAGAACACGTCGATAATGCCGCCGCGCACGGAGTACTGGCCCGGCATCTCACAGGTGGTCTGCTTTTCGTATCCCGCGCGCTGCAGAAAACCGATCAGGTCTTCGTGCGCGATCGACTCGTCGCGCGCGATCACACGAGCGATCTCGCGATAGAAGGACGCTTCTCGCATCCGCCACAGCGCCGCCTGCACCGGCGCGATCAGGAGATCGATTTCACCGGTCGCGAGCCTCCAGAGAGCTACGGCGCGGGCCTCGGAAATCTCGGCGTGCGGCGAGCGATTTTCATAGGGCAGCACGTCGTGCGCAGGCAGCTGGGCCACGCGCCGTCCGGGCTTTCCCGTGATGGCTTGATAGAACCAGCGCACGGGTTCGAGCAACGCTTCAGCGCGTTCATTCGATTCGACGACTAGAATCGCGGGACGGCTGAGCTCGTTTGCGACGAGCGGCATGACGAGCGCTTTCGCCGAATCGGTGAGGCCTGCCAGGCAAACCTCGCCAACATTTCGGCGAAGTTTGTCGCAGGCTTCCTCGACAGCGGGACGGCGTGCGATCTGCGCGAGCAGCTCGGAGACGATCGGCAGGATCATGACCGAGGCGCTCCAACGCGAAGAGTGGAGGCCTCAGCTGCGTCACAGCGCGTGAGGGGGTGAGAGCAGCGAAGCAAGGCCCGACCGGAAACGCAATCCGGGCACACTCCTCCCTGGGCGCTGCGTTTCCACCCGCCCTCGTAAAGAATCAGCCTGCGTTGCGAAACGGCCTGTACCAAACTTCTGTCCCCCGGTCTCGCCACAAGGGCGAAACCGAGAAGACCATTTTACCATGTGCGATTGCGTCTCGGCGGCGGCACTGAGGGGTAGCACGGTCCTTTAGTGCTATACTCCACGGCTGGCTCGCTGCAGCCGTTTCCCCGCTAACTTGATCCGGCCGCCACAGGACCAGAAGAGGGCTGCACATTAACGCCATGAAAGATATCGCGATTGTCGGAGGGGGACCTGCCGGCTCGCTTTGCGGCGAACGCCTCGCCAGCCACGGCTTTCGCGTCACGATCTTCGACGAGCACCTCGCGTGGGAAAAACCCTGCGGGGGCGGCCTGACGCACAAGGCAATCGAAGCGTATCCCTTCCTGTTGCAAGGATCGCAGCCGAAGAAAATCGTGCGCACGGCCGAACTGATTTCCGGCAGTGGGCATCGGGCGCGCTTCGACATGAGCCATCCGATTGTGATCTATGCGCGCAAAGTGCTTAACGGACTGCTGCTCGACCGCGCGACGGCTGCAGGATGCACTACGATCCGCTCGCGCGTCACGAGCGTCGATACGGATGGCGCGCGCGTACGCCTTACGGCGAGCGGTGAAGAACGCCAGTCAGATTTCGTCGTCGTCGCAGCGGGGGCGCGCAATCAATTGCTCCCGGGAACGACCGCGCTCACTGCGAAAGATCTCGAAGTCACGCTCGGCTATTTCGTGCCCACCGAAGAAGACATCATCAAAGTGAAGTTCCTGAAAGAATTCGAGGGCTACTTGTGGTCGTTTCCGCGCGCCGATCATCTTTCCGTGGGGATTTGCGCGAAGATGGGACAGAGTCCCGCGCAGCAATTGCGCCGCCACCTCGATGATTTCGTCAGCGAAGAACGCATCCCGATGAACGGCGCGAAGTTCTACAGCCACGTACTGCCATCGCCACAGCCGCAGACGATTCGAGGCCGGCGCATTGTCGGAGAGAACTGGGCCATGGCCGGCGATGCCGCTGCGTGCGTCGATCCGATCACGGGCGAAGGTCTGTACTACGCGCTGCGCTCCGGCGATCTGCTCGCGCAGGCCCTCATTGAAGGTCAACTGCAGACCTACCCCGAGCGGCTCCGCGCGGCCTTTTCCGCCGATTTGGAATTTGCAGCGAGCATCGCCCGAAAGATCTTTCGTGGGACGTTCCTTGGCGGAGCGATCACCACGCGGATGGTCCAGTTGCTGAATTGCTCGCCAACTTTCCGCGACCTGATTCGCGACGTTTTCAGCGGTTCGCAGGACTATCGCACGCTTAAGCGGCGCCTCTGGAATCAGGTCGGGACCACAATGCTGGAATTCGCGCGTAGCTTTTTCGGCGCTGGCGGCGCACTACGCGCTCAGTCTGAACGCCGCGATCCTCTGGCATGAAGAAACGCAAAGCGCATCGCGGGAAGCGCGCCGCTAAATCCGCGCCAGCGCGGAGAAGAGTACGAAGCAGCCCTACGTTGCCGGAGCAGCGGCCCCGCATCGGGCTGGAAGCAACGGTGGAGCGCGTTGTCGAACACCGATACACGATTCAGGCGCTGGACCCGAGCCTCCCGGCCGTGCTTTCGACTCCGTCGATGATCGGGCTGATGGAGTACGCCACCGTGATGGCTGTCCGGCCCGAACTTCCGCCGGGGTCAATCTCGGTTGGCACGCGGGTCGAGGTGGATCACCTGAAGGCTGTTCCGCCCGGCGCAACGGTTCGAGCGTTCGCGCGATTTGTAAAGTACGAGGGTCGCTTTCTTGTGTTCGATGTGGAAGCGAGCTCAGGCGAACACGTGATCGGGCGCGGCCGCGTGTTTCGCGCCATCGTCAGCCCCGGAAAGCACGGCGAGAAGGCACAATCCCGCCTGCCGTAGTAACCGCGCTTCCGATCCCTTACTTTTTCTCGGAAATATTCACTGCGGCGCGCGTCGTTTCCCATTCCAAGCGCAGTGTGCAGACTCCGCTTGTTTGGTCGAATGCGATCGTGAAGTTCTCAATCGGCGCTGACAGCTTCGAAACCTTCATCGGCACGCGTGCGAAATCGTATTCCTGACCCGGGTACGGAATGCCCCATTCGCCCGTTTGCTTGCTGATGATTAGAGTCCATGCATCTGGATTCGGCAGCGCGAAGAGCGTGTAGCTGCCCTTCGGGACCACCTTGTCGCCGACGCTCATGTCCGTATCGATCACAAATGTCGTGGCCTCATTTGCCCCGGCGCGCCACGGCTCGCCGTACGGGACCAGATCTCCGAAAATCTTCCGGCCCCTCATCCGCGGGCTCGAATAGTCGATGTGGATCGTCTTACCATCGGAAAACTTGCACTCGGCTTTCGCGGGAGGGCTGGCCGGCGGGCCTCCGAACTGAGCGCGGTTCGCCGGAGCGAAGTAGACCAAGCCTAGAAGTGCGAGACTGCCAGCAACCAAAATCGTGCTGCGCATGAAGCCTCCTCGGACGCATGACCTGCGTGACTAGACGTGTTGCCCATCGATTCGGTTCAGCGTTGCGCGGCTGGCTATTGCACGGGCACGTTCGAAGGCGCCGGTTTCGCCGGAAAAGCGGCCTGTGCGCTGATGTTCAGCAGGCCATCGATCCCAAGATTTGGATAAAGACTCTTCATCTTCGACTTGAATTCGTCGGCCGATTTGGACGATGCCTGCGCCGCATCGGAATCCTGCATGTACCTTTTCATGAAAGCCAAGACGGACGCATCGTTCGGCGCGCCCGCAATCTGGTGGCCCGGAATCACGACTTCAGGCTTGAGCGCGGAAATCTGGTCGATCGTGCTCATCCAGTCCCTCTTTTGCGCGGCAGTCATCGGGGCAAACACGAAGTGCGCGCCGCTGAAAAGCGTGTCGCCGCCCACGACAGCTTTGAGTGAGGGTATCCACACGAAAGAATTGTCGCCCGCGCTGTCCCCTTGCAGCGGGCCGAAGATCTGCAGCGTTTCCCCTTCTAGCGTCAGCGTGTTGCCATCGAGCGCGTCCGGGATAATCGGCTCGGACGGGATGTTGTCTCCGTACTGCGCCTTCCACGCCTTCACCCTGCCCTGCCAACCCGCTTTGATGCCATCGACCACCTTCGGCAGCGCCACGAATTTCGCGTTCGGAAATGCCTGCCGGATCACGACGAGCCCGAAGTAATGGTCCGGGTGTGGGTGCGTGACGTAAACCGTCGTCAGATTCTTCTTACTTTCGAGGATCATCGCCACTAAGCGGTGCGCGTCGCTTAGCCGGAACTGTGCGTCGATCAAAATCGCGTCCTTTTCGCCGTACACGAGCGTGGAATTCACAGCGATGCCCTCCGGCGGCGACGTGAACACTTGCAGGTGCAGTTGGGACGCGAGAACCGGCGTTGTACCGGTTGCCGTCAAGACGAGGATCGCGGCCAATGTTTTCAGCTTCACGTGATTCCTCCGGTCGACGATACGCGTGGGCTGCATCTTACAGTGGCCAGCTTCGGCTGTCACTTCACAGCTTGCGCGCCAGGCTCGAACGCGCCTCGCCGAACGCCGCTCCGAATGTAGCCGAGCAAGACGAGCGTCGCGCCCAAGGCAGCGAGCCACGTGACAGCCACTAGATGCACCACCCAGCTTGCCGCTTTTCCGATCCGCGCCAAAAGAAAGGGGAGGAAGTTATATGTGGAGATGTGGACGTAGTCCCAGGGGTCCTGGGTCATGGCTTCGTTCTTCAAGCCCCACTGATCCATCTTCCCAAACGCGAACGCGACGATGTTTTTCAGCCGCAGCCAAATCACGAAGGTCGGATGCCCCAAGGTCTCCATCTGATAGATCTCGAGCGGGCACCAGAACATCACCGACGCGACTTGGACAACGAGGCTTATCGCGATCAGCGCAATTCCTATTCGCCAGACGAGATTGCTTATGTCTACGCGATGGCGCATCAAGAGCGGCACGGAAATGAACGCGACAAGTTGGACCGACGTCTCGACATAGCGGTCGCCCCAAGCAAAGTCGCCGCTCCAGTCGGTGTATCTCGCGTAGAAGCTGATGCACGCGAGCAGCAGAGCTGCGGATGCAATGAAGTAAGCGCGAATCTCGGGTTGAAACCGCTTCCAGGCCAACAGGACAAGCAGCAGAGTCAGTACGAGCAAGGGATCAAAAAGAAAGATCGACTTTTCAGGTTGGAACAGTGCGCCTAGAAAGCCAACGTGAAAGGGCGTTTCGAACGGAAACGCTGTCGGCAGGTCCGGATCCAACATTTTCTGCTCGCGGGCAAACACATCCATGTACGTGTTTGTGAACGAGCCAAACCGGTAGAACTGGTACAGTCGGTCGAGCAGAAAGAAGAGTGCGTACACCGGCAGCGCAAATTTCGCGTACTCCGCAAACCGCGTGCGCAGCGCACCACCACGAACACCGCTGAACAGCGAGACCAGCAGCAGGAAAAGCCCGACCGCGAGTAGGTCCATCCCGGTGGTCAGGCGGGTCAGAAGATTCAGGCCCAGCGCGCCCGAGCCTATAAGCAGCGCTCGGCGTCTGCCTGTGCACAGCCACTCGTACTGGAAAGTCAGTCCCGTTAGCGTGAGGAGAAGGATGTAGTTGTTCTCCATCATGTTTTGCGTGTAGTGGAGAAACGTCGTACAGAAAAGCAGCGCAAACGCGCCAGCGATCCGCTGATTCGTCGTGAAGCCCATCAGGCCCAGCAGGCGAAAACAGACAAGGATCGCCAGGACACAAACGAGGATGCTGGTGCTGAAACTGACCACGATGCTGCGTGGTTGCGGATCGACATCGTACGCATCGAAAACGCGCAAGTTCCCTACGTAGGTGCCGACGATGTCCGCCGGAAGCATCAGCAGCGATTGGCCGATGCCGTACCACGAATAAAGTCGCCCATTGCGGCCGTGAATGCCGAAATCCGGATAGTCGGTTGCGTCGACCGGGTCCTCGGAGGTCCAGAAGGAGTGCGCGGTCTGCAGGCGGTGCGTCGTATCGCTTGTGCCTAGCTCGCCCGATTGCACAACAAAAGCGGTGAGAAACGCCGTCACAGCCACCAGGAAAGCAGGGTTATGGAAGAGGAGCCGCAGGCGAGCCGTCATCCCGCCGATGCTAACCTGTGGCCGCATCAGCTTCAAGGGAGGGGCAGCCGCCCGTTGCCGCCGTCTCGAAGGTAGCCTAAGATAATTGCACGCCGGAGTGGCGGAATGGCAGACGCGGCGGACTCAAAATCCGCTGGCCGCAAGGCCGTGTGGGTTCGACTCCCTCCTCCGGCACCAGCCGCTTTCCATTTCCGCCGCATCTTCCCCGTTCAGTGAGTTGCGTCACAAGGTCCTGTGATCCATGTCACAGTCAAGCCAGAGCCGTACATAGAGAGTCCACATACTTGTGGCTGTTTTTTGTCGCAGCGGACACCTTGGGAGAAGGTGCTGAGTGGGTCTAATCGTCTATTTCGATGAAGGCTGGGATCCGAAAACCCGAAGAGACGTCGAGGACGCAGTTCGAAAGTGCATTGGCGACCCACCGGGAGCGGAAGAATGGATCGCATCCCTCACCACCGGCCTCTCTCAAAACTACTGCGAAATTAAGCTGATGACGCCGAACCAGACGCGTTCGCGCCTCTTCTTCGAAGAGGCTGCGAAATTGCCTCAAGCCATCACCGACTGGATCAATGTGTATCCGCTTCGCTAGTCCGGCGGCACTTGAGGGCAGAGCTGTTTGACCGGCCCGCGGCGAGTAGGCCAGAGCGATCCGGCCCGTTTTGCTTCTTTCCTTCACCGATCACCTGTGCTCCTGAATTGTTGTAGACTTCCTCAGCCCTCAGTATTTTATCCAGGAGCGCACAATGGCCGACGAAATGATGGAACGTCTCTCACTTCGCGAAATGATCGAGAACTGGGTTCTGTGGCGCGACGCCAACCAATGGCAGAAGTTCCGGTCACTCTGGCACGACGAGGGCCGCATGATGGCCACATGGACGCAGGGCACCGCCGACGAATTCATCGAAATGAGCAAGGCGGGATTCGCCAAGGGTGTGCGTATCCTGCATTTTCTCGGCGGCAGCACGATCGAAGTACACGGCAATCGCGCGTTCACGCAAACTAAAATGAGGATCTCGCAGCGGGCCAAAGTCCACGATGTGCTCTGCGACGTGGTTTGCACCGGCCGCTTCTGCGATTTCTTCGAAAAGCGCGCCGGGCGCTGGGGTCTCTTGCTGCGTCAGCCAATCTACGAGAAAGACCGCATGGACCCCGTCGATCCCGCGGCAAAACTCAATCTAGATCAGAAGCTGCTCGCGACGTTTCCGGAAGGCTACCGCCATCTCGCATATCTCCAGACGCAAATCGGCTACAAGATCAAGATGGACATGCCGGGCCTGACCGGTCCCGAGGTGGAAGCTCTCTATGCGCGCGGCGCGGCCTGGCTGGCCGGCCAGCCTCTGTAGTTCCGTCGCAAACCGCTACTGCTTTTCAGCAACGGGATGCACCCCGACCACGGTGTGGAAGAGTATCTTTCCGTGACGGACAACGAACGCGTCCGTACCCTCCAGTGCGCCCGGCTTCCCGGCGTTCGACACCCAATGCTCATACCCCACATCGCCGTCAGCTGTAATTTTCACATCGAACGACGGTAAGCCTTGAGCGCTTGATCCGCCCGTAAGGTATTTTGTGAACATCTGGCGCAGCGCGGCCTTGCCCTGGACCGTCTGATTAGCAGCGATGAAAATGGCGTCATCCGCGTAGTCGCTGAGCACGGCCTCGACGTCACGGTGGGTGAATGCCTCCCAGTGGTGCTGGACCACCTGCTCGGGCGTTCGCACATCGCCGCCATCTTGGGCCGGTGCAAGCACCGCAAGACCTACGACCAGAACAACACCGGCAAAGCTTGCTTTTCGCATGATTCGCCCTCTCCGAAATCAAACGAGGCCGCGAGTATACGCCAGCGCCGATGCGAGGGGCGGGAAGTTTGCCGGATAAATTGCGTCAGGTGCCGACGCGGAGGGACTGCGTCAGATTCTTGAGCGTGGCGATCGCGGAAAATGCAGCGAGCTGCGACGTCCGCGGATTCGATTTCGAAGGCACGTTTTCCACCCGCACCGAAAGGCGCCCGAATTCGCCCCGCACACGAATCTCGTGGACGTTTTCATTGCCGCCCGGCACAGCGACCACGCGCACACAAACGGGCGCCGATGGTTCGACCGCCAACCGCAACGACGCCGCCACGTTCGATGTCGCAGGGAAAGCTCGCGCCGCTTCTTCGGCCGGACCTTCGAAAATCAGGGTGTCTTCTTCCAGATTGTCGAGCTGAATGCCACGGTCGACTACGTACTTCGATCCTCGCAGCGCTGCGACGGGCTTGCGGCTCGTCAACTCAGCAGCTTCGATCCGGCCGATGGATGCTGACTTGATCCCGTCGAGCCCGGCGATGGCCCCTGATGGCACACAGACGCGACAGCCCTTCTCTTCCGCTTGCCGAAACCATTCCTGATGCCCGAGCAGGCCCCCGACGCTCATGATCAGCATGTCTCGCCCGCGCGCGAGCGCCTTCGGAACGAACTCCGTGAGCGCGGCCTGACTTGCTGCTTCGACCGCCATATGGCAGCGTCCGATCATTTCGTCGATGGAAACAACGGGAGGATGGCTCGACAGTTCAGCGGACAGCGCGGCGGCGCGCTCGCGATCCCGATCTGCAAGCGCCACGAGTTCCGCGTTCACTTGCTTTTGATCGAGTGCTTCGGCAATGGTCCGGCCGATCGCACCGACACCGAGGAGGCCAATTTTCAACATGTGCAGGGCCTACGCAAGTTCCAGCATGCGATCGATCGCGCGCTTGGCTCGAACGGCAATCGCTTGGGGCACGCGAATCTCCGGTTGCATCGTCTCAAGCGAACGGATGATTCGATCAAGCGTGATCGTCTTCATGAAGGCGCAAACGGCGTTTGGATTCACGGGAAAGAACGACTTCTCCGGGAACTTCTTGGTCAGTTGGTGAAAGATGCCGACCTCGGTCCCGACCGCGAACTCGCTCGCCGGAGACTCGCCGATATGCCGCAGCATGCCCTCCGTGGACAGGAAGAACGTGCGGTCCTGCGGCAGCGTGCCGTCGGCGGCTTTTGCCATGCAGGAGCTGACGCAGCCGCACTCGGGGTGCAGCAGAAGCTCGACGTCCGGATGATCTTCCATGAGCTCGATAACCTGTTCCGGCCGGATCGTCTTATGAACGTGGCAGTAGCCCGGATACGCAACGATGTTGCTCCGGCCCGTTTGCCGCGCGACCACTTCCCCTAGGAATTTGTCGGGAATGAACAGCACGGTCCGACCGGCCGGGATCGCGCGCACAACCTTAGCGGCATTGGCCGATGTGCAGCAGTAGTCGCTCTCGGCTTTCACGGCGGCGGACGTGTTGATGTACGCCACTACGACCGCGTCCGGCAACCTCGCTTTCCACTTCAGAAGCTCTTCGACTGTGATCGACGCCGCGAGCGAACATCCCGCCCGCAGATCCGGCAGCAGGACGGTCTTTTCCGGCAGCAGAATCGACGCGGTCTCCGCCATGAAATGCACGCCACAGAAGACGATCACATCGGCATTCGTTTTCGCCGCAGCTTGAGAGAGCTTCAGCGAATCCGCCACGGCATCCGCAACCTCCTGCACCTCCGGTCGCTGATAATGGTGCGCCAGCAAGATAGCGTTCTTCTCGACGCAAAGCTCCCTCACGCGCTTCTGTTTCCGGCGAATCTCGGCCATCGTATCGGTGATTTGTTCGATGGCGGGAAGCGTATAGCGCTCCTCGAAGCTTACCTGCGTTGCCGTGCTCGCCATGATGAGTCCCCTCTTTGTGGAATTAGGAAATCCTCAGACAGATGTCCAGCGCGCGCGCCGAATGCGTCAGCGCGCCGATCGAAATCGCGTCCGCCCCGCTGGCTGCGTATGCCTCGATATTTGTCTCCGAAATTCCGCCGCTCGCTTCGATCAGAATCGAATCCCACAAACTCTCTTCCCGAAGCATGCCAACGATCTTGCTGATCCGGTCGGGCGTCATGTTGTCCAGCATCAACAGGCATGGATACTCTTCTGCGAACCCGTCCTGAAGACGCCGAAAAGTATGCGCCGCAGCCCGCGCCGCATTGTCACCGCGCACCTCAACCTCGATGAATGCTGCGTCACCCCGGGCCTTCCACGCCCGCTCGATTGCGATCGGCGCCGCTTCTTCTTCACTGCTTGCGACCAAACCGAGATGATTGTTCTTAATCAAGATCGCGTCGCCCAACCCCAGCCGATGTGTCCCCACGCCCCCAAGATGCAGTCCGCGTTTGTCGAGCAGACCCCACGGGGTCTTCCGCGTGCCGACGATCCGCACGCCATTCGATCGCCGGCGAGCACGTTCTTGCAGACATCGCGCCGTCGTCGCGATCCCGCTCATCCGCTGCACAAGATTCAAACCTACTCGCTCCAGCGCCAATAGGTTCATTTCCGGTCCTTCGAGGCGCAGCAGGGTCTCGTCCGGACGGATCGATTCACCGTCATGCTTTTCGAACGCGACCCGGATGCCTCGTTCCCGAAAGATGAACGCGAACTCGTCCAGCCCGGCAGCGATCCCGCCTTCCGTGCTGATGACGGCGGCGCGCACCTCTCTTTCGCAGATGCCGAGCGCCTTCGCCGTCAGGTCCCCCTGCACGACGTCATCTTGGAGGAGAACGTCTGTCAGAGCACGTACCGACGCGCGGTAGCGCGCATTTTCCAGCGTGAGAATGCCGCCCCGGAAGAGCGCTCGTGCGGCTCGTTGTTCGCGAGTCGAAATCATCCCAAGAATCCCGGTGACCTATTTGAGGAGAATGCCCCGCTTTCGAAGCTCCGCCTTGGCGCGCGAAATCGCTTCCCGCCGCGAGGCCTCGACTGTATGAAGATGCACTCCATCGGTGAGCGCGGAAAGCAGCGTCGCTTTCGACGCGCGCACCTGCTCGAGAAAGTCCTGCACGTCAGAGCGCGATTCGAGCATCAGCGATCCGCGCAATTCGCCGTAGAGCGGGTGCTCCACGATCACATCGAGGACCTTTACGCCGTGATCCACCAGAACCTGCAGTTCCTCTTCGGTTCGCTCGGGTGCGTGGCGACATGCCAACACGGCGCGATAGGCGTGGGTATTGGCCTTCGGAAGCTGGTATCCCTGCGGCGTCGCCATGATTTCCTCGCCACCCGCCCGCAAGATGGCCACGTCCTGCACGAGACATTGCCGGCTCACACCGAAATGCTTCGCCAAATCGCCGCCCCGGATCGGACCGCCGTGGCTCCGCATCGATGCCACGATCTGGCGGCGCCGCTCGTCGCCGGTGTCTAGCGTCCCGTTCTTTTTCGAAGCTTCGCTCATCCCTTACCGTCTGACCTGTCTTGTCAGATATCTAGTCTACTGTTAAGTCTGGCGAATTGCCAGTGCTCCAAGCGTGAGGGAACAGGTTACTTCGGCGGTGCGCGGCAATACCCTCGCGGCTCTTCGTGAGCTGAATCGGAGATACTACGAGGTAGTTTCAGGAAAGGTGGATGCCGTGGTCCAAGCGGCGCAGAGGCGAAGCGAACGCGTGTTGATAGACGTGCCCATCATCGTCAGCGGCGAGTCTCCTGATCACCGAATGTTTCATGAAGAGACGTTCACCGTCACCGTCAGCGCGCACGGGGCGCTCATGATGCTCGCGACGAAGGTGAAGCTCGGCCAGCGGCTGATCGTTGAGAATCCCGCCAATGAAGACAAGCGCGAAGCCCGGGTCGCGTATTTAGGTACGTCGCACGCGGGTCTCTCGCAGGTTGCTGTCGAGTTTGCGCGACCGAGCCCAGAATTCTGGCCCGTAAGTTCACCCCCTGCTGATTGGAGGATCGCCTAGCAGCGTGTGACGGACTCACGCGATCTGTTTCCGAAAAAAGGTGTAACGTTCCAGTCGGAGAAAACACCATTCCACAAGAGGGACGTTTGGGAAAGCTAGCTCAATTCCGCAATCCAGGCGTCGAGAATCTTCAATTGTTCGGCGGGTGTGTCGACAAATACGATGCCCATCCCCATGCCTTCGTGCGTGTAGATGATTCTTCCCTTCGAAGCGAACATTCCCTGATCGCGCGAAATGCGCAACTCGATCATCGTGCCGGTCGGCAGCGTATTGAGTATGTCGACATAGCAACCCTTGCGGCTGATCTCGGAGATGCGCCCGGACATGCGAACCCCGCTGGCTGGTTCCTGAAGTTCGGCTGTCGCGATGAGACCGTAGCGCGGGACGGCGCGCCGCTCGCGATAAGGCTGGCCACTATCGGTTGGAGAGTCGCCCGGAAAGCTCATACTCGTGACGCTCCCACTTCGTTGCGATCAGCCTCGCACAACGGTTCTCCCGATGCCAGCATCTCTGCTGGGTGATGATACGAAAGTGGAAACGTCATCAGCATGGGGACGCCGCAAACGCAGTCGTTCACTCCGTTGTCTTAAGATGAAACGTCCGACACTGTTGTGCTCTGTGATTCGCGGTTGCTTTGAATTGTAAGCAATTGAGTACTACAACCCGCTCACGCACCGACTGATCGGATTCCTCCAGGAATCATCTCATCGCAATTCTGGAGCCCGATCACGGGGAGAGTAGAAATCCCAACCCGCTTCAAATCAGTTGATTAAGTTGATGCCAGGCCTTATTGTGGCTGAGGGTGGGTGGACTTCAGGTCAGGATTCTCGACCTAAGACCGTGGAGCGGGGCCAACGATGCGTCCAGGCGAGCAACTGAGAGAGCTGCGCAATCGTCTGGGGGTAACCACGCGCGAAGTCGAGGAATTTAGCCGAACGATCGCGGAGGATCGGCAGAACGAGGAATTCTACATCTCTAACGCCTGGCTCACTCAGCTGGAGAACAAGAATTCTGTCCCCAGCATTTACAAGCTGTACAGCCTCAGCGTGATTTATCGTACGAAGTTTAGCGACCTGCTGAGCGTTTTTGGAATCGACCTGAACGCGACGTCACGCTATCAACTCGCTCTTCCCCTTCAGAGCACTCACCTGACGGCGTTCGAATCGCCCGATCCTGAAAAGCCCGTCACGTTTCCCGTGCGATTCGATAAGAGCTTCAATTTGGAGACGACCAGCCTGATTTCTCGAATGGTTGAGGTGTGGGGAGAGGTTCCCATCGCGTTGATACAGAAGCTCGATGTTCGGCATTCCCAGTACGGTTACATCGGGACACAGGACTACACAATGTATCCGCTCCTTCGGCCAGGATCCTTCGTGCAGATCGAGAACCACTCGATGCGCATGCAAGTGGGTGAATGGCGGACGGAATACGACAGGCCGATCTTTTTTGTTGAATTGAGGGACGGTTATGCCTGCTCGTGGTGCGAACTACGCGGCTCGCAGCTGACACTATTGCCGCATCCACTCTCTGGATGCACAATCCGGCAGTTCTCCTATCCGTCAGAGGCGGAAATCGTAGGACAGGTAACGGGCGTCGCTATGCGCTTGGTCCCGCCGGACCAGAACGAAGGCGAGCCTCCAAGACTGCCAAGGCGATCTTGAAACTCGAGAATAGGAAGCCAGCGATAACTGGGTCAGTCTCCACCGGCACGGCCACCCTGTATGGTTCGAGCTTCTTCCATGCGGTCACGAAATCGCGAAGACTCGTATGCGTCGAATGGATGTAGTCCTCCATTTGTCCCACTAGATCCCGCAACGAGCAGTTGACCAGCTGCGTGAATGCCTCGCGGTGGCAATCGGCCAAAGCTTCGCACGCTACTTCCTGAGTGAACCGCGATGCCAAGCCATCGTGGTAGTAGAGTCCGGTGTTGTAGTCCCGCATCGATGCCAAGTAGATCAGCCGGTCCAGCGAACGCGGAATGTCGGAAAGCGTGCGGTTGCGAAGATCACTCGCCGCCTGTTCCACGTCCATTCGCCTGGCTGCTGTTTGCATCTCTCAGTTCCTATCGCGTGGCATCGCCGGCCGGCCTACCATTCAACGTGCTCACTTGCGCGGCATTCAGGAAGGCCAGCGACCGTTCGGAAATCTCGCAGATCCGAGCCGCTGCGGTCGCCATCGCGCCGACCATTCTCGTCGCCGCGTAGGGCCCTCCAATGTAGATCAGCGCCTGCAGCAGGCGGCAAGCCCCCAGCAGTCCCGCAAACGACAGGGCCAGCTCCAGTTCCGTTCGAGGGCTCAGGTGGGCGTAGGATCGGGCCGAACCCCGATGAAACCGCTGCAGGTTGCGCACCTGAACGCGGACTTGGTCAATCCACAGGAGCGCCGTCTTCTTTCGCTCTTCCATGAACAAGGTTCGCACCGGTTGGGGAGCTTCGGATCGGACAAATTCCCAGTCGTCCTCGGCGAATATCCTCTTGACGAGCTCTGCCGGCAGCAAACCGCTCTGCAAGGTGCTCAATGCCTGGCGAGCTTCTACTAGGGCGAAAGAACCTCCCTCAGCCCGAGGCTTACGTCGAGCCAAGAAGAATAGCGAGGAGAAGAGAAAAGCCGCGACCGCTAGAAAGAAAACTAACGTAATCACGCGCGTGCAGCCTTTCCGAGATACGTTCGAATCGTCCCGATCAGCCCTTTGGTTCGTAACACAAGTGCCTCGTAATCTTCTTCCAAACGAATGCTAGGATCTGGAGCCGGGTTCGGGCAATAGGACCATAGTGCTAGGAGCCAGATGACTAAAGATCCGACGTAGGAAAGCGGCTGGACAACGTCCCATACCCGGTCGAACGCCGTTCCGGCGTAGGATCGGAGGGCCAAGCTGACTAGGCTAGTGAAGATGTACAGTCCGTAGCCCATAATCATGCCCTTCATGTTCTTGCCGATGGGTATCCCGTAATAGAAAATCACAACCAACAGGCCAAAGACGAAAATCGCCTGCACGCACCGCAAATCGCGTTCAAATTCAATCACGGTCCCCCGCGACCAGCGCGGAATAATTACAGGGGCTAGTAAAGCGAAGCAAAAGATTACTCCAAAAGCCGCCAAGCCGCTCACGCGGGCAAATCTCTCCGCACCGGGGTATGGCGCCAGAACATGATCAAGGATTTCCAGGAGAATGCCGTATCCGGTGACCAGCGTTGCAAACTGGACAATCCAATACCACGTCTGATACTGCTGAGAGCCGGGCGCCATCATCAACACGGCGCCCAAAATTACGGAGGCTAATATAACCGAAACGATATATGAAAAGAAGAAGTAATATTTCCGAAAGAGGTGGCCCTGTACAGCCCGGAGCAGCAGGATCAGTTCGACCAGGTCACCCGCGCCCGGAATTAGCCAACGCGACATTGGAATTATGAGTTCTGGTGCTGTCAGATAGTAACACGAGGCCCGGGAGCTTGCGTTCTGCTCCCGGGCTGCTTACTCGTCAAAGCTGAGGCGTAACCTGGGCGGGTAAGGCACCGACCTAGCGGCTTTGCCTATGACCTCGCGTGAGGCGGGTACGGCACGTCTTGTGATGCCAACGCGACCACGTGCGGCGGGTACGGCACATCCGGTGCCACGCCGGCCACGTGCGGCGGGTACGGTACGTCTTGTGATGCCGCTGCGGCTACGTGCGGCGGATACGGTACGTCTTGCAACCCTGAGTTGCTTGCGGCCGCTCCCAGCAACGCTGGCGCAGCGATCGCTACGGACAACGCTCCGATCAATTTGGTTCTCATGTCCCTCTCCCAGGTAGAGTCGACTTCGGTACAGCGATTCGTACCGTCACGATAGGTCGTGCAGTTCACAAACCTATTCGGCGGCCTTCAACGCTCGTCCCACAAAGCAGCGGCGAGCATTTGCAGACTAGTTAATTTGAAGTCCTGCGACTCCCTGCGAGGATACCGAGCCAAGACGCACCGATGTGGTCGGGAGCTAACGAGAATGGAAACACTGCGGAATATACGGATGGAGATTCCCTAGAAATTCAGGATAGTAAAGGAAGGTTACCCGGGGCGTTCAGGCACAACATGTCCGACAACACTTCCTCACCCTCTCGGGAAGTCTCAACGGCACCGCCGGAGGCTTTTCACGAGAATCTCAAGAAGCTCGATCGGCGCCAGTGGTGGCTCTGGTCATCGACAGTTATCGTGCTCCTGTTGCTGACAATCGCCGTCGCCTCTTTCGCGTTTCCCTCGCTTCTGAGCAAGGAAGAGGGTACGTATTCGTTCTATCTCAACCAGGCGGTTCGCTCTCTCGTCGGCATCGTGCTCGTATTCAGCGTGTACCTGGTGTACCAGCAGTACACGATTATTCGCATGCGTCGCCAGTTGGCAGACCAAATCCAGTCGATCGCGCGAGTTCAGGATTTGACCAACGAAGTCTATAAACTCGCCGCGCTCGATCCGCTTACCGGACTTTACAATCGCCGCTCGGGCGAGCAGCGGCTTTCCGAGGAAATCAGCCGAGCCCTGCGCCATCATCGTCCCCTCACCGTCCTTCTGATCGACCTCGACGGATTGAAGCAAACAAATGACAAGCTGGGCCACGCAGGTGGCGACCTCGTGCTGAAGAGCTTTGCCGAGCGTTTGCAGCGGGCCATTCGCGGCTCTGACCTCGCAGTCCGGCTCGGAGGCGACGAGTTCATGGCGCTTCTGCCTGAATGCCGCACCGATGAGGTTGGCCACGTCATCAATCGCATCGAAGGCCTTGAGGTGGAGTACCAGGGCGCAAAGATTCCCTGCCACTTTTCGCGCGGATGGGCCGACTACCGCCCCGGTGAGACCGCCGAGGAGCTCCTGAAGCGCGCTGACGACGCTCTGTACGCCGACAAGCGCTCAGGCAAGAGGACTGGCCCTCAAAACCCTTCATCCGTCCCGCAATCGGTTCACTAACCTTCCGACGTCATCTCCGGAACGGACGCCTGGGTCGTGCTCATCCCATTCCCGATCACCTGCTGGCCCTCATTTGCAGTATGATCCCTGCGAAAACCGCTCACCGCGGGTAAGCATCATACGAGCTGGCTCGTTCCCGCTCGCAAAGATCGGGAGGAAAACATCATGGAATCTCATGTTGGAATTTCCGCGACGACCGCAACTCCGCTTTTCCTCCGAGTTTTCGCCGCTCTGCTCGTGACTGTCGCTCTCGCAGGATTCGCTGCGGCCGACACGCTTGAACTGAAAACCGGGCAAATCATTCAAGGGAAATTCATCGGCGGCTCTTCGATGAATATCCGTTTTCAGGTGAATGGCCAGGAGCAGGTATTCGCGACGAAAGACGTCCTCAACATCGGCTTTAGCGATACGAGCGACGCGTCCAGTGCTGTGCCGCGGCCGCAGGCCGCTCCGGCCCCAGCCGCAGCGCCCGTTGCGCCCGCCGCACCTGCCGCCGCACTGAACTTGCCTGACGCGCCGACGCCCCAAGCAGCGCCGAGTTCGGTGCCTCCGCCAAGCGCATCAGCGGCTGAGACCATCACGATTCCCACCGGCACCTCCGTGCTCGTGCGTATGATCGACGGCATCGACTCATCACAGAACAGAGTCGGCGACCGGTTTCACGCCAGTCTCGAAAGCGCCCTCGTCGTGGGCGACACGGTGGTCGCGCCCAAAGCCGCTGACGCGTACGGCAGGCTGACTCAGGCCAAAGAAGCGGGCAAGATTTCGGGCGCGGCGCAGTTGACGCTCGAACTCACCGGAATCCGTATCGCTGGGAACATCGTCCCGGTCGAATCAACGGACTACGACGTGGCTGGCAAGGGCCGCGGCACGCAGAGCGCCGAACGCATCGGCGGCGGAGCGGTCCTCGGCACGATCATCGGCGCCGTCGCGGGTGGAGGCAAGGGCGCTGCCATCGGCGCTGTGGCGGGCGCCGGAGCGGGCACCGCCGTGCAGGTGATGACCCATGGCGAGCAGGTCCGGGTCCCGAGCGAAACTCTTCTCGAATTCAAGCTCCAGCAGGACGTTACTGCAAATCTCGGGGCCCCCGCAAACTGACACGCCCGAACATTAGAAAAGCAAAGGAAGTTTCCTGACAGGAACATTCGCCCGGGATTCTCCTTGCTCCCGCTTGACGGTGACTCGTAAGATAACGCCTGTTATACAGAATGACACCCTCGGGGGAAGAAGCCCATGCCCAAAGAAAAACCGAAAGTGAATATCGGAGAAGTGATTCGATCTTATCGCAGTGATCGCGGCCTATCGCAAGGCGATATCGAACGCCGCACAGGTCTTCTACGTTGCTATCTTTCTCGCGTCGAAAACGGCCACACGGTTCCGTCTCTCGAAACGTTGGCGAAAATCGCCGAAGCCATGGAAATCAATCTCGCCGACTTCTTCCCCGGCACGGACACGCCGCAGGACCGCGAGACGCGCAAGATCCTCGGCGAACTTTCCGACGAAGAGATTCGATTCCTCGCGGAAATCAAGCGCTATTCAACAAGTCTTTCGGACGACGACAAGCGCCTCGTTCTGGCCATGATTCGCAAGATGGCGACGATCGTGCCGCCGCCGCGCAACGGCAAGTCTGCGCATGGCGCCCATCCCCATCGCGCCGAAGCCTAGGTTCTGTTACTACAGAACTAGATGTAGCGCCGGGCTTTAGCCCGGCATCTTTCCTTCTTCGCACCCGTTACGCGTTCTCTACCCTTGCTGGGTGCGCTACAATATCCGCATAGAAGAATTCCATGCACAATCGCCACAAAACGGTTGGTGTAAGGGTCGGCAAAGTCCTGGTCGGCGGCGGCGCGCCCGTTGTGGTCCAGTCGATGACCAATACGGACACTGCCGACGTGGCCTCGACGGCGCAGCAATGCCTCGAGCTCGCGCAGGCTGGCTCGGAGCTCGTCCGCGTCACCGTCAACGTGCCGGAGGCGGCCGCGGCTGTTCCGGAAATCAAGAAGCGCCTGCTCGACGCGGGCTGCGACGTCCCCGTCATCGGCGATTTTCACTACAACGGCCACGTCCTGCTGACGAAATATCTCGATTGCGCCCGCGGCCTCGACAAATACCGCATCAATCCCGGCAACGTGGGCCACGGCCAGCGCCGCGACGAACAGTTCGCCACGATCTGCAAGGTGGCCCGCGATAACGGCAAGCCAGTCCGCATCGGCGTCAATGGCGGCTCGCTCAATCAAGAGCTCGTCATGCAGAAGATGCAGGAGAATACGGACAAAGATCTCGGCAAGACGTCCGAAGAAATCATCAACGAATGTATGGTGCTATCCGCGCTGCAATCCACCGAGCTCGCGCTCGAAACGGGCCTGCGAAAAGATCAAATCATTATTTCGTGCAAGGTTTCGCGGCCGAACGATCTGCTCGAAATCTATCGTGACCTCGCGAAGAAGACCGACCAACCGTTGCATCTCGGCCTGACGGAAGCGGGCATGGGCGCCAAAGGGCTCGTCTGGTCGTCTGCGTCGATGGGAATCCTTCTCGGCGAAGGAATCGGCGACACGATTCGCGTTTCGCTCACTCCACGTCCCGGCGGCGACCGCCGCGAGGAAGTCTATGCAGCTTGCGAACTCCTGCAAGCGCTCGGCCTGCGCACTTTCGCGCCGAGTGTTACCGCATGTCCCGGCTGCGGCCGCACCACCAGCACAACATTCCAGGAGCTCGCCGAAAGCATCCAGAGTTACATTCGCGACAAAATGCCCGAATGGAAGCGTGAATACGAAGGCGTCGAGGAATTGAAACTCGCCGTGATGGGCTGCATCGTTAACGGCCCCGGGGAGTCGAAAGCCGCGAACATCGGCATCAGTCTTCCCGGTACCGGAGAATCCCCACGCTGCCCCGTTTACATCGACGGCCAGAAGTTCACCACACTCGAAGGAACATACGAGGAGCTTTCGGCCGCGTTTCAAGCCCTCGTCAACGATTACGTCTCCACGAAATATCTGAAGCGCGAAACTCCTCTCCCTTCCTCGACCCTCCCGGCCTCCGGCGATCACGTCACCGTCACGAAGCGCTCCCTTCGCGTCCTCGCGTAGCGTTGCACGCGGTCGATTCACCGTCATTCTGAGCGAAGTGACCGGACGTTGTTGTTCGTCCCGGTTTCACCGGGACGTCCGG
>Ga0187782_10000275_pt1 | contig 33134 bp, 27 predicted proteins | sample 0715_SJ02_MP15_2_FD_132454 | JGI IMG/M metagenome (GOLD analysis project Ga0187782, IMG submission 132454) | Tropical peat soil microbial communities from peatlands in Department of Meta, Colombia - 0715_SJ02_MP15_20_MG | ecosystem: Environmental > Terrestrial > Soil > Wetlands > Peat | place... | reverse complement strand
GCAATTTGCATGCAGACGCAGGATTTTGAGCGCGCTTACAATGCGTTCGCAAACAAGAAAACGCCTATCTTCGAAGGCAACTGATGGCGGATAAGAGCTTCCTCGCATGGCCGTTCTTCGACGATGGTCATCGTAGCCTCGCCGGCGAACTCGAGCAGTGGGCACGGACGGCTTTGCCGCCCTTTCTCCGGGGATCCGAAGATAGTCTCGACGCCGTCTACACGTGTGCTCGCCGGATCGTGGAGGAAATGGGCCGCGCCGGGATGCTGCGCGTGTGCGTTCCGCGGGCATATGGTGGCGGGCGAGAGAACCTCGACGTGCGCAGTCTCTCCTTGGCGCGCGAGATCATGGGCCGGGCGTCCGGCTTGGCTGATTTCGCGCTGGCTATGCAGGGCCTGGGCAGCGCTCCGATCACGCTCTTCGGGACCGAGAATCAAAAACGCGCAATCCTGCCACGCGTTGCCGCGGGTACGGCTCTGACAGCTTTTGCACTCTCCGAGCCCGATGCAGGTTCCGACGTCAGCGCCATTTCTACGACCGCCGTGCGCGATGGCAATTCTTGGCGTCTCGATGGAGTGAAGACCTGGATTTCAAACGCCGGCTTGGCTGCCTTCTACGTCGTGTTTGCCCGCACGGACGAAGCGCCCGGAGCCAAAGGCCTGTCGGCGTTCATTGTTGACGCAGACCGCGCTGGCCTTGACGCATCGGAACGCATTGATGTGATCGCACCTCATCCGTTGGGGACGCTGCGGCTGACGGGGTGTCGCGTTCCCGCTGAATGCATGCTCGGCCAACCGGGCGAAGGTTTCAAGATTGCGATGGGTACGCTCGACGTCTTTCGCACTACGGTCGGCGCTGCGGCACTCGGTTTCGCCCGACGGGCACTGGATGAAGCTGTCCAGCGGGCGCATCAGCGGCGCATGTTTGGCCGGGCGCAGGCGGAGTTCCAGCTGACTCAGGAGAAACTCGCGGACATGGCCGTTTCGATCGATGCCGCAGCGCTGTTGATCTATCGTTCTGCATGGACGAAGGACGTTTTGGGCGGACGCGTGACGCGCGAAGCCTCGATGGCCAAGCTGTTCGCCACTGAAGCGGCACAAAAGGTTATCGACGACGCGGTGCAAATTTTTGGCGGCCTTGGCGTAGTCCGCGGCGTGACCGTCGAGCGCCTGTATCGCGAAATCCGCGCGCTGCGCATCTATGAGGGAGCAAGCGAAGTGTTGAAGCTGGTCATCGCGTCCAAAGTGCTTGAGGGAGCCGGTGCGGCAACGCCCTCAGGTGCGGCCTCCTAGGCCGTCCTTAGTCCGCCACGGTTGCATCACACGAACAGAGTTTGCCAGCAGAGAGACTCGTGGAATCGAATACAAACACGGTATTCGCCCGGCATCACGCGCTGGTCACGGGAGGGGGGCGCGGAATTGGCGCGGCAATCGCGGAGGCGCTGGCGCGGTTGGGCACCTCGGTATCGCTGATTAGCCGGAACGCGGACTCGCTGCAGGCCACGGCAAATCGCATTGTGCGCGACTACGGAGTCAAAGTGGCGACTGCCGTAGCTGACGTGGCCGACGAAAAAGCAGTCCAGAAAGCCACAGCCAGCGTTCGAAATGCGCTCGGCGCACCGACAATCTTGGTGAACAACGCCGGTGTGGCCGTGTCGTCGCCTTTTCTCAAGGCTGATGCTGCGTTCTGGCGGAAAGTGCTCGACATCGACCTGATGGGTGCCGTGTACTGCACGCAAGCGGTCCTGCCGGCGATGCTGGAAGCCAAGTGGGGACGGATCGTCAACATCGCCTCGACCGCAGGCGTCACCGGACACGCCTACATCACGGCGTACTGTGCGGCCAAGCACGCCATGATCGGCTTGACGCGCGCTTTGGCCATCGAGACCGCACGAACCGGCGTGACGGTCAATGCGGTTTGTCCTGGATATACGGACACCGACATGACGGCTCAGAACGTCGCAAGCATCATGCAGAAGACCGGCCGCAGCCGCGAGGAGGTGTTGGCAAGCCTGGTTGGGCCGAATCCGCAGGGAGGACTGATTCAGCCCGCTGAAATAGCAGGCGCAGTTGTCTGGCTCTGCGGCGATAACGCCGCGTCGGTGACCGGGCAGAGCATCGTCATTGCCGGCGGCGCGGTCATGCCGTGAGTTTGCGGTGCCTCCAAAGACGGAGGTCTTCGCTAGACGTAGGCTGATATTTCGGTGATGCGCTCACCCATGATCAGGCGCTGGATGTCGTTTGTGCCCTACTACGTGTACACGGACTCGAGATTGCTCATGTGCCGCATGATGCAGTAGTCCTCAACGATTCCGTTGGCGCCCAATAGCTCTCGAGCCATCCTCGCGATTTCGCGCGCCACCCTGATGTTGTTCATCTTGAGCATCGAGACATGCGACGGGTGCATTCGATCCTGGTCCTCCAATCGCCCGACGGCAGCTGTGCCGAAAAAGCTGCGCCGCGATGGTACTTCTCAATGATCGGCAGCACCTGCTGGTCGACGAACTGCCGCGCCAGAAGCTCTACGTCATTCAGAATCGAAGTCCAGATAGTCCACGCCGGGAAACGCTGGCATCGCATCCTCCTCTACTCAAAGCGCTGACCAGGAAATCCACTTATCCGTTGCGACGCGGTAGGTGCGATCTCCGGTCAGGCGAGCAAAGAATCGGTCAGAGACTGTGATGGTGGTCACTGATGATTGTCCTGAGAGGTCGCACACTGACGCGGCCATATGAAGAGCGCCGTGATTTGTGACGCGGTTCGCACCCCCTTCGGGCGCTATGCGGGTGCTCTGTCTTCGATCCGGACGGATGACCTTGCTGCGATTCCTATTCGCGCACTCATAGAACGCAATCCTCAGGTCGACTGGCAGGGGCTGGACGACGTCATTTTTGGCTGCGCGAATCAAGCTGGCGAGGACAACCGCAATGTGGCACGCATGGCTGCGCTGTTGGCCGGACTAGCGACTGACACTCCCGCCACAACTGTTAACCGCCTGTGCGGTTCGAGCATGGACGCAGTCGGAATCGCAGCCCGTGCGATCAAGTGTGGCGAGGCAGACCTGATAATCGCAGGCGGCGTTGAGAGCATGTCGCGGGCCCCCTTCGTGATAGGGAAAGCGGATGTGCCCTTCAGTCGAAACGCCGAGATTTTCGATACGACGATCGGATGGCGCTTCGTCAATCCAGCGATGAAGAGCAAGTATGGGATCGACTCCATGGCGGAGACGGCAGAAAACGTGGCGGAGGAATTCGGGATTGCACGCGCGGACCAGGACGCTTTCTCCCTGCGAACACAACAGCGTTGGGCAAAGGCCCAATCCGGCGGATTCTTTCGTTCAGAGGTCGTACCAGTTCCGGTGTCTCAGAAGAAGGGTGAGCCAAGAACCTTCGACATCGATGAGCATCCTCGGCCGGATACGACTTTGGAAAACCTCGCGAAGCTGAAGCCGATCGTCAAAATGAACGGCACGATCACGGCCGGCAACGCCTCGGGTATCAACGACGGCTCCTGCGCATTGCTTCTCGCTTCCGAGGAGGCCGCACGAGAGCATGGCCTCACACCTCGGGCTCGCGTGCTGGTTACGGCAGCTGCGGGAGTCGCGCCTCGGATCATGGGAATGGGACCCGTGCCGGCCGCACGCAAAGCGCTTTCACGGGCCGCGCTCTCTTTGTCACAGATGGATGTGATCGAGCTGAACGAGGCGTTCGCTGCTCAAGCGCTCGCCGTGTTGCGTGATTTCGGCCTGCCGGATGACGCCGCACATGTGAATCCAAATGGCGGCGCGATTGCGATCGGGCATCCGCTTGGAGCGAGCGGGGCGCGGCTTGTTACGACGGCCGTTTATCAATTGCAGAAACAGAAGGCGCGCTATGCACTCTGTACCATGTGCATTGGAGTCGGTCAGGGAATCGCAACGATTCTGGAGCGTTGCTAGCGCGCCGCCCCTCGGGGCTGCGCAAAACATAGGCCTTGACGGCTAATATAGTATTGAAGTACCATAATACAAGTTCAGGGGGTTGCCATGGGGACTCCAGCGCGAATCACAGACAACGCAACCAAGGGTTCAGAGAACGCCGGGCGGCGCGTACGGGATCTTGTTTTGGACAAGCCTGCATCGGCGCGAGTTTTCGAATCGTTCGGAATTGACTACTGCTGCGGCGGTGTCCACACGCTTGCGGAAGCGTGCAAGGCGGCGAATCGCTCCGTGGAAGAAGTGACCGCAGCGCTCGAAAAGTGCGAGCCGGCCACTTCGCAGAAGGACTGGCGGAACGCGCCGCTTACGGAACTCGCGCAGCACATTGTCGACACGCACCACGCGTTCACGCAGGCAGAGATTGCGCGTCTCACGGGGCTCATTGCCAAAGTGGTTGGCGCACATGGTCAGAGCCATCCGGAGCTGTCGCGCGTGCAGGCGGCGTTTGCGGGACTTGCAGACGAGTTGCTGGAGCATATGCGCAAAGAGGAAGACTTGCTCTTCCCCTACATTGCCGAACTGGAAGAGGCTTCGCGCATTGGGAGACGACCACCGGAGCCGATGTTTGGCACGGTCCAAAACCCAGTCGCAGTCATGATCATGGAGCACGAGGCTTCGGGCCAGGCCTTGGAAAAGATGCGCGAAACGACCCAGAATTATGCAGTGCCAGTCGATGGCTGCGCCAGCTACCAGGTGTTGTATCAAGCTTTGCCCGCGTTCGCGGCGGATCTGCACCAACATATCCATCTCGAGAACAACATACTCTTCCCGCGAGCGGTCGAGCTCGAGAGCAGTTTGTCTGGGATTTCAAGATAGGTATCTTCGCAGCCAGTCCGCCGTGCAATTGGCGGACGGGCGGCGCGATGAGAATTCGAACTGTAGGAGGAGAAAAATGGCAGAGGCGGCACGAAAAGAGACCACGGCCCAACCAGAAATCGCCGGACCCAATGTAGATGCAGTCCTCCGAATCATGGATGCGATGGAAAAGGCGTGGAGCGACAAAAATATTCCTGAACTGTTCGGTCACTATTGGCATAACGATGGGTTCGTTTTGTTCACGTCGCGTGGTGCCTATTATGGTTGGGAAGCGGCAAAACGGATGCTTGAGGGATATTTCGACAACTTGGAAGAAATCAGTCTGAAATTTGGTCCACGCAAAGTGCGCGTTTTCGGAGACGTGGCCACGGTGGTTTATGAATGGCGTACCGATGGCTGGTCCAAGTTAAACGCTTCGCATCTCTTGCGAGAAGGTTACGGAACGGACGTTTTTCTTAAGCAGGATGACGCATGGAAGTTATATCACAACCACGTTTCCTTGGGTCGCGCTGGAACGAGCCATATGCAGGACCATCCGTGGTAGCAATGTGCTGCCGTGGATACCATGTCGCGATCGGCAGGGCGCGTCTTGCCCTCTTGATGTAAGGACACTACATTGTCGTTTCACACGGAACATGCCACGATGCCCATTGCAATCATGAAACCTCGTCCCGTTGTGCAAGACATGGATAGACTGCACATCCGAGCGGCAATCGCATCGGATTCTCCGGCGTTGATGGCACTGGACGAAGAAGTCACGGGCCTCGCGAAACGCCAATACTGGAAAGAATCGTTCGCACGTTCCAAATCACGGCGTCAATCGCCGCGTTTCGTCCTGGTTGCGGAAGCGAATGGCCGAATCGAGGGCTTCATCGTGGGCGAAATACGTGCATGGGAATTTGGTGAGCCGCCCTGTGGCTGGGTTTTTGCGATTCAGGTGCGCCCCAAGATTCGCCTGAAGGGTATTGCCACCCGGCTTTTCCAAGCCCTCTGCGGCGCGTTTCGGCATGCCGGGGTCACAAAGGTACGCACCATAATGGCTCGCGATAATCACGTCGTGCTTTCTTTCTTTCGCAGCCAGGGAATGATGGCAGGGCCGTTTATCGAACTGGAGACGACGCTCGACTGAGCGCACGCAGGGGATAGGCTCGATGAAACTGCAAAAAGCGAGTTCGTTTGCGCTCTACGCTGTGCTCGAGCTTGCCGCCAATCCGGAGCACCACCTCTCGGGGACTGAGATTGCCGACAAGTACGGCATCTCCGCTCACCATCTGGCAAAAGTGCTGCGAGACTTGGGGCGCGCCGGAATTGTAGAAGCAGAGCGCGGCGTGGGCGGAGGGTACCGTCTGAGTGCGAATCCGAAGCGACTTACGCTGCTCGACGTAATCCAGATATTTGAACCCGTCGGACCGGAGAGCAGTCCGAACGGAGATTCGAGGAGCGCCACGGACGCGGCAACCGCGCTGCGCGTGGTCCTCGATGAGCTGGATGATCATACCGTCGCGACTTTTCGTTCGATCACCATCTCAACAATGCTCAAATTGATGGCGCGCCGGCCCTGGGCGCATTCCGCACGTGCTTCGAGATCGTCGCGGAGGGCCGCATCACGTCGTTGATGCGGGCGTGACCTATGCAAGAGTTTTTCAACGGCATCTAGGGGGAGTAAATGGGCGCGGTTGGGTCTCGGTCAATTATGGTATTACAGTACTAGAATAGTCTTGACAAGCATTTGACGCGAGCGTAGAGTGCCAGCCATGAGAAGAGTTCACGGGACGAAAACAGAACTTTGCTACGCGCCTTTGCTGCACGGGCACAGTCACCCGGAGTGCTGGAGGTGGGCGGTGATGTAGTTCAGGAGGAAAACGTGGCTACGACTTCAGTCCAAGACATTCCGCAGCTCGATTCCATATTTGCTTCCTGCCGGGAGATCGCTCAGGACCCCGAATTCACCGTCGCCAAGCGCTGTCTCGAGGAAAATGCAGGAAAGAAAGCGATTGGCTGTTTCCCCATCTACTGCCCCGTGGAGCTAATTCACGCGTCAGGCATGTTGCCCCTTGGAATCATCGGCGCAGGCAATCAGATCGAAATCACCTATGCCGATTCACGTTTTCAGTCGTTCGTGTGCTCGATCGTGAAAAGCACGCTGGAATTGGGTCTGACGAATCGTCTCAAGTTCTTGGACGGAATGGTGTTCCATTCGATTTGCGATCCCGCGAGAAACCTATCGAGTGTCTTCCAGCGGAACTTCCCCAGAATGTTCGTGGAATACGTGCACTTCCCGCAGAATTTCGCTTCGCCGCTGGCAAGGCAATACCTAGCGACCGAATATCGTCGGATCCTCGATGGGCTTCAGCAGAGATCGGGACACGCCGCAAGCGCGGAGGACCTCAACCGAAGCATCGGCCTCTACAACCGGATTCGGGCTGCCCTGCGCGAAATCTATTGCATCCGGACCGAAACGCCGCATCTGATCTCCGCCGCCGAATCATTCGTCTTGACGCGTGCGGGTACCTTGATGGCTCCAGAAGACTTCCTGAAGATGCTGGAGCAAGTCCTGCGAGAGCTTCCCGGCCGCCCGACCAGACCCAAGGACAGAATTCGCGTCGTTCTGGAGGGCTCATTCTGCGAGCTTCCGCCCGTAGGCTTGATCGAAACGCTGGAAGAGGCCGGCTGCTACATCCTCGACGATGATTTCATGCGGGGATGGAGGTGGTTCACGGAGGATGTGCCGATTCAAGAAAATCCGCTGGCAGCTTTGGCAGAGAGCTATTCGGAACGCGCCTATTATTCCGGCACGAAGCATGACTCGCGCGAGAGCAAGCCGGAGCATTTGATCCGTTTGGCGAAAGAGAAAAAGGCGGATGCGGTCGTTTTCCAAGCCGCGAAGTTCTGCGAGCCAGCCCTGTTTGATTACGCCCTCTATCGAAAGGCTCTTGAGGACGCAGGGATTCCGCACCTGCTATTGGAGTTCGAAGAGAAGACGTGGAGCTTTGACCGCGCTCGTTCCGAGGCGGAAACATTCGTGGAATCGCTGTTGTTCGACTGAAGCAGAACGACTGATCGGCGAAGGAGTCTGACCATGGCGCAAGCGGCAGCAAAGACCGACTACCAAGGACGCATCCACAATCTTCAGAAGGACATGATCGGCCGCTACTACTCCCGGCTGACTGCTGCCGCGGAGAACAAGGGAGAGAAAGCAATCTACATGCTGATCAGCGGGAACCCCGTCGAGCTGATCGAAGCGTTCGACATGATCCCGGTCTATCCGGAGGTCAACGCGCTGCAGCTCGCGGTGAAAAAACAGTCATTGCCTCTCATCCTGGCAGCCGAGGAAATGGGCTACTCGACGGACAACTGCGCGTACGTCAAAGCCGATATCGGGATGTACTTCGCCGGACGCAAGACGCCGTTTGCAACAATTCCGGAGCCTGATCTGATTCTGTGCAACTACGTCGGCTGCAACGTGTACCTGCAATGGTTCGAGCATCTGCAGCAGTATTCCAAAGCTCCGATTTACAATCTCGATGTTCCGTTCTTCCGCACCAACGCGGACGATCCCTCAGAAGAAGATTTTCGCTACGTGGTCAAGCAGTTGGAGGAACTCGTTGAAATTCTGGAGCGCATGAGCGGCAAGAAGCTCGACTACAAGAAACTGCAGCGTATCATCGCGCTTTCCGGCGAAACGGGAGAGCTATGGTCGGAGATTAAGAAGCTCTCTCAGCGGCGCCCGACTCCTTACGACGCCTATTTCGATTCCGTCATGATGATGGCGCCCCTCTACTGCTTGCGAGGCACTGAGGATGGTCTCTGGTTCTTCCAGGAAGCGTACAAGGAGATGAAACAGCGCGCGGACAATCACGAAGGACCGCTCCCAGAGGAAAAGTTCCGCGTGGTGATGGAAGGGCCTCCGCCGTGGCCGTATCTGCGGCAGTTCCGCGACATGTTCAGCCGCTGGGGAGCGGTCGCTGTGGCTTCAACGTACTCCGGGGTCGGAGGAATCTGGGAATTCGGATTCCGCCATGATCCGCAGCGTCCTCTTGAGAGCATCGCCCGGCACATGCTGCAGTGGAATGTCACCAACCGCAACTTCATGCAGCGATACCGGCAGCTCAAAGACTACGTGGAAGACTGGGGCGCCGACGCGCTCGTCATCCATTCCGTGAAGAGCTGCAGGCTCTTTTCGGCCGGGCAGGGTGACATGAGGGAATACTTCACCAAGCAACTCCACATTCCGACGCTCTTGATCGAGTCGGACCTGGAAGATCCGCGCTACTTTTCCGAGGCTCAGTTGCGGAATCGTGTGGATGCGTTCTTTGAAGCGCTGGAACACCAGAGAATGCTGGTCAAGAAATAGGCGAACAATCGCCGAGCGGAATTCATGCGGGTGAGTACAACGAACGGGAGGGCGAGATGATTTGCGGAGGCGGAGTAGACGTAGGGTCAACCCAGACGAAAGCGATCATCTTGTCTGAAGACCGCAAGATTGTAGGACGCGCGTTGATCAACACCGGGGCGAATGTCTCGATGGCGGCTGAGCGAGCATTCCGAGAAGCCATCGCTTCTGCTGGAATCGCGCCCGACAGCGTTGCCTACGTTGTGGGAACGGGCTACGGCCGCTACAAGGTGAATTTTGGAAACGCTCAGATCACAGAGATCTCCTGCCACGCCCGCGGAGCCAATCTGCTGTTCCCCAAGACCCGTACGGTGATCGACATGGGCGGCCAGGACGCCAAAGGTATCCGAGTGGGCGAGCAAGGTGACGTCAAGGACTTCGTGATGAACGATAAATGTGCCGCCGGCACCGGACGCTTCCTTTCCAACGCAGCGGAAACTGTAGGGCTCAGCCTGGATAAGATCGGTCCCGTTTCTCTGGAGGCCAAGAAGCCGGTGCGCCTCAGCACGGTCTGCGCCGTGTTCGTCGAATCGGACATTATGTCCTACTTGGCGGAGGGGAAGACCGTTCCGGACATCTTGGGCGGAGTGCATAGCGCCATCGCGGCCCGCACGGTGGCGTTGGTGCGCCGCGTGGGCATCGAGCCCGAAGTCGCGTTCACGGGGGGCGTGTCACGGAACATCGGGATGGTGAAAGCGCTCGAGGAGAAGCTGGGAGTATCCGTCAATGTTTGCGACGATTCGCACTTCATCGGCGCCATTGGCGCGGCGGTCTTTGCGCTGGAGCGCGCGCTGGGCGGTGAAGTTGCCGTGGCTGCACCCAAAAGTAGTCAGACGCCGCAACCAAGTGCCAGCGCGCACTAGGCGACATTCGAATGCAATCGAGGTGATCTATGTCTTACGTTGCGGGAATCGATATCGGATCCAGAAGCACGAAAGCGGTCCTGCTGGATGAGTCGAGGCATGTCTGCGGCACGGCGCTCGTGAAAACACGACCGGATTTTCCTGGCGTCGCGCGCGAAGCGATGGAACAGGCCCTCGCCAAAGCGGGCGGCCACAAGGAAGATGTGAGGTACGTGGCGACCACCGGCCTTGGGCGCTACAACGTTCCGTTCCGCGACATTCAGATCACGGACATCACCTGCGCTGCGCGCGGAGCGGAATTCCTCTTCCCCAATACCGCCTGCGTCCTCGACGTCGGCGGCCAGAGTACGCGGGCGATTCGCTTGCGCGAGGGCGGCAAGGTGAAAGAATTCAAGTCCAACGACAAGTGCGCCGCCGGCTCCGGAGGGTTCCTCGAGCGGGCTGCCCACTACTTGGAGATTCCTCTCACGCAACTCGGCCCACTGTCGATGGACGCGCAAAAGCCCACGACGATCAGCAGCGTATGCGCGGTGCTGGCCGAGTCGGAGATCATCAATCACGTCAGCGAAGGGCAAAGCGTGGAAAACATCATCCGCGGGATCCACAATTCCCTGGCCTCAAGATCGAAGGCGCTGCTTTCTCGTGTCGGGCTGGAAGATGAAGTCACTTTTGTCGGTGGCGTGGCGCGTCAGAGCGGGATGATCGAAGCCTTGAAACAGACAATCAACCGCTCCGTGAACGTGAGCGAGGAACCGGACACGGTCGCCGCCCTTGGCGCCGCTTTGCTCGCTTACCAGCGCCTGCAGAAGCTGGGAGGCATCAAGGAACCGGAATCCTACGTTTTCGGCTAGAAGGGCGAGCAGCACGGATCGCGCTCATTTCTGGTCGGGGCACCACGAGGCAACTGCTACGGCAACCCTTGCATGCATTCAATCTGAATGTGCCTTCGATTGATCAACATGCTGCACTCCCCTCTGTTCGGCGAAACGATAGAATCCCCGACCGGCGTCGCCAGCGCTGACGGAGCAGAACGTGAGCGATCTCACTCCGCGGAGTGATATGGGTCACAGCGAGGATCACGGGCGTTTGTTACACAGCGTCGAGGCTTTTGGCGTTCCCCTGCACCGTGACTATACTGGCAGAAGACGCAGGAGCGCCTGCGAACCCAACGGCGGAGGCCTCGACATGAACCTCCCTGACACCATCCAACCGATGAATGCGGCCCCGGCTGGCTTCGACCCTGCTCGTGACCTGCCGAAAGGGTTCCTCGATTTCCTACGGCCACTGGATCGGGCCTTCACACCGTGCCAGCGCGACCTTGTTCAGAAGCGGGCCGCAGCCCTTGGGGCGGCACACCAAGGCAGACTTCCCGATTATCTTCCCTCTTCGCCGGCGACCTCAGAGGCATGGCACATCCAGTTGCCGGACTGGTGCCAGGACCAGCGCAACCAGATGACCGGCCCGGCGGACGATGCCGAACTCGTCGTCAAGATGCTGAATTCCGGAGCGCCGGGCGTGATGCTCGACCTCGAAGACTCCGTGGCTAACACGTGGGAGCACCTGATGCTGGGCGTCGCGAACGTGCTGGCTGCGCTGCGGGGCGAGCTCAACTATTTCGACCGCAAACGGAATCGCACCGTATCCATCCAGCCAAGCAAATCGGCGATCTTCGTTCGCCCGCGCGGGTTGCATGTCCATCAGGCGGGAGTATTGCCTAGAGAAATCTTGCCGGCGTCCCTCTTCGATGTGGCGTTGATAGCATTCCAGGTGAACCCCGCAGAGATGAAGCATCCGCTCACGTTCTACATCCCGAAAACCGAGTCCGCAGAGGAGGGGCTCTGGTGGCGTGACCTATTTCAGGTGGTGGCCAAAGCCAGCGGGTGGCGGAACGATGAAATCAAGTGCATGGCGCTGGTCGAGTCACATCCACTCGCCTACCAAATGGAGGAGTTCGCCTACAATCTCCGCGAACACATGCTCGGGTTGAACCTAGGGCGATGGGACTACATGGCGAGCCTGATCCACTTCAATCTTCTCGATCCCCGTTGGGTTTTGCCGGATCGCAATACCATTCCGCACGACGTGGCCTTCTTCCAAAGTGTGCGGAATCGGATGCCGGAGATTTGTCACAAGCACGGCCTGCTCGCGATCGGTGGAATGACGGCACTCTATCCTAGCCGCGAAGATGCCGAGCTGAATGCACGCGCGCTGGCCGTCCTTGAAAAGGACAAGAAGAATGAGGCGTTGTGTTTGATGGACGGCGCGTGGACCGGCCATCCCGACCAAAACGAAATTGCCGTGAAGCAATTTCCGTTCCCGAACCAATTGCGTGCGCGGCCCTCGAATCCTGAACCACGACCGAACCTGCGGCCCGTTCCCGAAGGAGTTGGGAAGCGTACGCTTGCCGGAACCCGCGCAGCCGTTCGCACCGTGATTCGTTACCGTCAGGGAGTTCTCGCTGGCCGTGGCGCAAGTCTTCTGGACGGCTATATGGAAGATCTGGCAACCGACCGCATCTATCGGCTGATGATCGCGCAGCGGGTCCGCCATCGCGATTCGGTTTCCATCGTAGACGATACCGGGCAGCCCGTTCGTCACACACCTGAAAGGGTCACGCAACTCTTCGACGAAGAGCTGTCCCGCATCCTTCGCGAATTGCCGGGAAACATGCCTCCGGAGACGGGGGAGCAATTCAAGCAGGCCCGCGCAATCAGCGAGAGAATGATCGTCTCTGAAGAATTCACCCCGGCGTAAAGCAGAAGGTTGCCGAGGATTAATTCTGGTCAGTCGGATAAGCGTAAATGTCGTATGGCCTCGCTCATTTCAGGCATCTACGCTCGATGTCGGAGCGAATGTCTTTGATCATCCATGGTAGTAACGAACGATGCATTTCGCCACGCAGCAAGGCTCGACACAAGGAGACCTAATGGGGACTCAAAGCGGGGACACCGTATACAAGTTGATTGAGGTGATTGGCACGAGCACGAAATCGTGGGAAGATGCGGCCAAGAATGCAGTGGAAACCGCAGCCAAAACGCTGCGGGATCTGCGGATTGCCGAAGTTGTGAAGATGGACATGAAGGTCGAAGACGGCAGGGTGCGGGCCTATCGCACGCGCGTCCTGCTGTCCTTCAAGTACGAAAGCTAGACGCTCTACGGTTGCACACGCGGCTCGCCGAGGCGGCTCTGCGACATAAGGTTGCCAAAACGTCTGCCGGAGCCGATGCGGGCGACATTTCGGGCCAGCCTCGCTGTCAGCAGCACGATATCGCTTGGGTCACCCGCGTCGCAGGAATTTTGCTATGCGTGCGTAGAACCTGCTGGTGGATCTCTACCAGATCTAGCGCGGTGCCCATCGTCAAAGCGATCGAAGTCACAGTTTGCTAATTCTTTCGCCAGTCGCTATGCCGCATCTTCACGGTGGGGGGAACATGACCACGTTCGAACAGCAAGTGGCGGCCGCTCAGGAATGGTTTGCGAGTTTTCGCTTCGCTGGCATTGTGCGCCTCTACTCTCCCCGCGAGGTTGCTGAGCAGCAGGGCACGATTTCCAGCGACTATATCGTTGCGAGACAGGCTGCCGACGAGCTGTACGCCCGTCTGCGCGAGCTGTTCCAGCAGCACAGACAAATCACGACCTTCGGTCCCTATTCACCAGGACAGGCCGTGACGCTAAAGCGTATGGGGATCGAAGCCATCTACCTTGGTGGATGGGCGACTTCAGCCAAGGGTTCGTCGTCCGAGGACCCGGGGCCTGACTTGGCAAGCTACCCGCTCAGCCAGGTACCGGACGAAGCAGCCGGGCTGGTTAGAGCGCTCCTCACGGCGGACAAGAACCAACACTTCGCGCGCGCGCGCATGAGCAAAGAGCAGCAGAGGGCGACCCCGAAGGTCGATTATCGACCATTTATCATTGCGGACGCCGACACCGGTCATGGTGGGGATGCGCATGTGCGCAACTTGATCCGTCGTTTCGTGGAAGCAGGTGTTCCGGGTTACCACATCGAGGATCAGAAACCTGGAGCGAAGAAGTGCGGTCACCAAAGCGGGAAGGTTCTCGTCGCCGCGGACGAACAGATCAGGCGTCTCAACGCCGCACGTTTGCAGCTCGATATCATGCGGGTGCCGGGCATTATTGTGGCCCGAACTGACGCTGAAGCCGCGACATTTCTCGACAATCGGAGCGATGAGCGAGATCAACCCTTCATACTCGGCGCAACCAACACCGAACTGCCCAGCTACCGGACCGGCTATCTGGCGATTCTAAGGAAGCTGTTTGAATTGGGGGTCGAAGTACGCGGCCACCTCCTTTTCGATGTGTCGGAAGCTGAGTATCAGGCAGCCTTTGCTTGGCTAGATCGAGTAGGGCTCACTTCGATAGTCGAGGAGAATGCCCACAGTCTCGCGCATGCCTCAGGGATTGAACTGGACGAAGCGCTCGACAAGATCGACACGCGCTATATGGAAATCTGGCAAGCAGAAGCTGCCCTGAAGACCTATGGAGATGCCGTTGCCGACGTCATCAAGTCCCGCACGGACGAAGGCGAATCTTTCGAAATAACCGTCGAGAAATTCCTCGAGTTTTCGAAACACGCTTCTTTGTACGAGGCGCGCGAACGGGCAAGGTCAATGGGCATTCAGATTACGTGGGATTGTGAGTTATCCAAGACGCCAGAGGGCTATTATCAAGTTCAAGGCGGCATCGACTATGCCGTCGCCAAGTCGCTAGCAGCAGCTCCCTTTGCGGACATTCTTTGGATGGAAACCAAGACAGCGGACTTGGATGACGCCCGGACTTTTGCAGAGGCGATCCATGCGAAATATCCCGACAAAATGCTGGCGTACAATTTGTCGCCCTCGTTCAACTGGGACACCACCGGCATGAGCGAGGAAGAGATGAGGAGGTTTCCCGAAGAACTCGGAAAGCTCGGGTTTGTATTCAACTTCATCACCTATGGCGGCCATCAGATCGATGGCATGGCGGCGGAAGAGTTTGCGACCGCACTGAAAGAAGACGGAATGCTGGCGCTAGCGCGCTTGCAGCGCAAATTCAGACTGCTGGAATCCCCTTATCGGACACCGCAGACGCTGGTCGGAGGACTGCGCCTTGACGGCGCATTGATGGCTTCGTCGGGACGCACGGCGGCGACGAAGGCAATGGGGAAGGGATCGACGCACTACCAGCACCTCGTTCAAACGGAGGTCCCTCCTAAGCTGCTTGAGGAATGGCTGTCGATATGGGAGAAGCACTGGAAATATCCGACGAAGATTCGCGTCGAGCTGCGTCCCCACACGGCTGGTTCTGAACTGTTGGAACTGAATCTCGCGGACGCGGTCAACAAGGAGAAGCTCGCGAATATTATCTTCGCCAATGCCCAGGATCGTCGCGGCCGGAATTTCCTTCTGGTTCGCGATCAGCACACAGTTGCGCGGCTACGCCAGAAGCGAGTTATGACGCTCGTCCAGCTTTTCTTGATTCATCGCTACAAAGCCAGCGCGGTGCACTACCTGACCCCAACCCAAGATAACCAGCTGCAGGCGCAGGGAATGAAGAGCATTGGGATCTTTTCGGATGTGCAGACCGAAGTCGGTCAAATCATCGTTGCGCAAGTCGACAAGCAGCGTGTCTCCGAACTGCTCAAGTCCGACGGTGCAGCTCTTGCGGAGCTAATCTGCCAGAAGTCGCCGTCGGTGGCTCAGCCCCAGGGGAAAGCGCATCATCGCTGATTAAAACTCGCTATGCGAGCTTCATGCAATGCCGCACTGTACCAGAGGTCAAGCGACGTGAAGAATCATGAGGGAACAAGTGGTCTTGGTATTGCGCAAATCCAAATAGATTCCGTCGTGACCCGGGAGGCCCATGCAGCGAGGATGGGTCGGCTGTACTGATGGGATCGTTTTGTCTACAGTCGATGGCGGGAAAACTCGGGCGGTCGAGAAGACAGACTCAACCGAGGCAATTCGCGCCCTGGCTATCACGTCGCGCGCCGTATTCGCCGTTGGGACGAAGGGCGTTATTCTCAAGCGTCAGCCGTAGCACGGGCCAGAATTCACTAACCTACTTCCAAAGGGCTCGAGTCCGTTGTGAGTCCATTTGGTGCCGAACACGAACCTGTCCCTACTGAAAACTTGATTCTGGGCCTGTGCCGGCTTCCCGAAACAACGGCACACGCAATGATTTTGGAGGTACCAGCGCGGACTCCTGTAGTTCGCCAAAATGCCGGCAGAGGTCAGGACCGCAATGTGGGCGAAATCGCAGCGGTCAGAACCTCAAAGTTCAACACCGTTCAATGGCTTTCAATGGCTTTCAATGAGCGGGCCATGACGTAATCAATAGAAATCACTTGGAGACTTCGAAGTTCAATAGGTTTCAATAGGTGCTGAAACCTGGTTTGGGACCAGGAGGCGGGTGGTTCAAATCCACTCGCCCCGACCATTCTTTCGTTTTCAATTCAATGAGATAGCCTCGACCGCCTGGCGTTGCGTTCTCACCGCTGTAGGCGAAGTTGTAGGCGGAAGATCCTCTCAGTTCAACTCGGCTGATTGTCCGATGGTTGGTATCAACTGAGATTGACCTTCTGACTTCCAACCAAGCGGTTAGAAACGAGGAATGTAAAGCGCGCAGTTCGTATGAACCTACAGAAACCCTAAAGCAAAAAAGACGAATTGTCATCGCCTGCTCGCTGACGCCGAATTCAGTTGCCAGCCTTTCGACATGCATGTTCGGCATCATTTTCCCGCTGTTACCTTCCATCCGGCGAGGCTTGCGAACCCGAGCCGAGCTGCAAGCCGAGATTCCTGGCCTTCGGCATCAGAATCCTAGTCCTTCCGAGGACCCATCGGGATCGCAAGCTCCGACTCAGTGTTGCCGACCGGCTCCTCTGGGCTTGGCTGTCACGGGCCGTCGGCTCGTCCATGTCGCAGTGACGGAACGTCCCACGTCCGACTGGGGTGTCCCATCAACTGCTCGGAGCGTTTGCGTGGGACAGCGCACCGCGCTATCTGCTGCGGGATCGAGATCGAGGTTACGGCGAGAAGTTCTCGGAAGCGTCACACTGGCTTGGCATCCGGGAGGTGGTCACGGCCGCACAATCGCCGTGGCAAGACGCCTATGTTGAGCGGTTGATTGGCTCGATCCGCCGTGAGTGCCTGGATCACGCGATCGTCCTAAGTGAGAGCGCGCTCCGGCGTATCCTGAAGTCATATTTCGAATATTACGAGCGAACGAGAACACATCTATCGCTCGGGAAGGACTCGCCATCGGCCGACCGATCCAGCCTGTTGCGGTGGGACCGGTCGTCGCGGTCCCGCAAGTCGGCGGTCTGCATCACCGGTACGAACGCGTCACCGCCTGAAGGGACCCAATGGTGACGCTCCCCCGGGACTCCCCTCGCTATAGGCCGGTCTGTTGCGTGGTTGAATGCAGTGGGCGAACCCGTTCGTACAGAATCGCTCTGGTCACGATGCATTGGAAAACTTCTGTTACCTCGCCTCATACGCGCAAATGGAGTTATTGGTAGGGACAGGCCTCTCGACGGACCAACACAGCTTGGGAAGGCGCTCGCTCAAAGTTCATGGCTGTTTCACATCAGGGTAACGTTCCGCGGTCTAGTCTTCACAAGCACTAGGAAGCGAAGAGTATCCCCCTCCAACCGCGGGCCGCTTCCGGTGTATCGGCCGGCGACGACAGAGGGGTGGCGTGTTTCTCAAGCAGGCCTCTCATTGCATGCCCACCCGATTGATTCATCTCCGATTCGGCGACGAAGTTGACGCAGTCGTTTGCGCTCGAATGCAGTATGCGTTCCGGATCTTCGCCGCGATTTACGGTCATCGCGTTGTGTCGAAGGCCGCGGACGCCGAAACCTGCTGCGTGTACGGTCGGCCGGGCGGGGGGTATTGCAGCAACGGCGAATTTCTGATACCGGCCCGCTACACAGTTCGTGCTCGGAACGCACGGGCGCCCATTCTTCAAAAGCATCGCTACGCGAATGAAGACCTCCCTCTCGTCTACGGCATTGACGGAACGACTGGAAGGCCCGATTGGCTCGGCGAAATTTTCGAGTGGCTTTCAGCGAGCCTGGAGTGCGCGAGCGAGAAGAAAGATGCGGTCGGACGGATTCCGTACTCTGGAACTGTGTTTCATCAGCAAAAAATCTCGCCATTCAAACCTCACGCCGGCCTGTTGATGGCGTGGATGGAAAATTGTCTCCACGGCAACATGGAACCAACGAGATTACCAAAGGCTCCGTCGGCCCTACCCGGCGTCGAACACGCTGTGATCTGTTCGCATGACATCGATTTCTACTACACGGGGACGTCGGCCGCCTTCGAACGGCTCGGAAAGAACATGCTGATTTCGCTGCTTCATTATCGTGATGCCTCTTTTCTTTTCGCGAACGTGAAGATGACCACGAACCTCCTGCGAGGAAGGGCCGTGGGCGGCTACATTCCCGCGATGCTGGACAGAATCGAATCGCTCGGATTTCGCTCGACTCTGTTTGCGGTGACAGGGGGAACCCACCGCCGCGATCCAAAGTACCGTATCGAGCAAATCGCACCACACCTGCTGGGAGCGGCTCGGAGGGGCTTTGGCGTCGGTGTTCATGGGTCCTACAACAGCATCGTGAAACCGAACGGGCTTAGGAGCGAGGCCGTAGCTCTGGAAAACGTCATGGGGCGAAAGCCGACTGGAAACCGGCAACACTGGCTGCGATTTGACCGGCACGACAAACTGTATCGGAGACTTCACGAGGCGGGATTCGCGTACGATTCGTCGCTCGGATTCTCCGAAACCTGCGGGTTTCGGAATGGGGCGAATTTCGCGTTCCCTCCGTACGACTTTGAAAACGAGCAGCCTTGCTCCTTTCTAGAAATTCCTCTCGTGATCATGGACGGAAGCCTGCAATCGGCTTCACGGAAGCTGCGAAGGAATCCGCAGGACATTGCCGACGAGATTCTGAACGAGAGCCGGAGGGTGGGCTGGGGAGGCATTTCTGTTTTGTGGCACAACCCCATGGAAGCCATCCAAGTGCCAGAAGAAATCAACCGTGTGTTCTGGAGGTCGGCACAGAAGCGGGTCGAATGTGGAGAGAGTTGGATGAGTGGGGAGGAGTTCGTGAAGGCGTGCGTAGGTCGATATCAGTGTGCGGGCCTGTTAGGGGAGATTTCCTTCAATGCTGAAGATGCGAATCGAACGAGCGCCTCTTAAGGAGAGCGAAAATCGGGTCATCCTGGAGGAGTACAACCGGCTGACGGCCGGGTCTATTCCGCTCGATGAGTTCGTGCATTGGGTGACAGACAATCCGGCCGGCAAAGCCTGGCATGCGATCCTCGAAACGAGCGACGGAAGACTCGTCGGACACACGTCCGTGTTTCCTCTTCGAACGAGCTTCGGGGCAGGTGCGGTCCTGCCGGCAAAATCGGAATACTCGTACATGCATGAGGACTTTCGCCGGGAGAAGGTTCATGGCCACGAGAACGCTGGCAAGTCGGCCTTCATCGTTATTCTCGATCAGCTCTTCAAACATTGCCAGCAACAGGGCTGGGGGCCTATTTTCGCGTCGACGAACGAAAAGAATCAGGTCTTCACTCGGAAGGTTGGGCTGAGGCCGGTGGAATTCCCGTTGTGGGAGTGCCTTTTGGTCCTGAGGCCGGGAGCCGCGTCGCGCCGGACCCTAAATCTGAGGAAAGGCCAAAGACTGGTGATGTTTTCTGCGGGGATCGCGCAAACGACGATTTGGTCGCTGGCGGCGTCTCTGCTCTCCTCCCGAAAATCGGTTGAGGTGCCGATCGGAAAGAACGGCTTCCCGGTCGAGGACGCTCGGCTCGCATTCTTTCAGGACGCAGAGTCTCTGGAATGGAGGTATCTGGGAGGACAGTACGTGCGTCTCGAAATCGAGGGCCCGAAGGGAGATTACATCATTGCAAAGCGCGGATCGCCGACAAGGTTTCTGCGCGTCTGTCAATGGCGGCTCGATTCCACGGAGCGACTATCCCAAGTGCTGACCGCTTTGGTTCGCCAAGCCCGCCGAGATCGTGCCCTAGGCGTGCGATGGGCCGTGTACGACGGCCAAGCATCCGACAAGCTTGTTAGAGACATGAGGCATGCCGGATTCCTGTGTGCGCGGCGAACGCGAATCGTCATGGTCCACAATAAGGACGAAAGATATCTGGAGCCGTCTGTGTGGATGATGAACGACTCTCTGTTTAGCTTCGATCCCTAGAGGTGCGGTGCCGATAGCGCTCACTGGCGCGGTGCCGAAAACAAGCTACCGAAATCCGTGGAATTCAACTGAATTTCATCCTGCATTCACCTCCGCTGCGGTAGGTTCCGAGTGACCGCTGTCCTAACCGCTATGCGGGTCCACAAGGACGCGCGCGGGACTCGTAGGCGCCCTGTCGCGAGATCGGCGGAAAGAGACCTATCGACGTGAGAGCATAGGCGCTCCGTCCTTCGGATGTGAGTGTTCGTCCGGAGACGAGCGGACGTGTCTGAAATCGTAGGCGAAGGCCTTTGAGGGCACGGGAGAACGAGCATGACAACGATTGTGCGCAGAGTGATTGCCGTTATGGCTATGGCGGTACTTGGGGTGCTGAGCGTGCTGTTCGCTGCGAACGGCCAGGCGAGCCTCTTCGGCGGCATCATGACCTATAGCCCGCAGAACCAGTGGGTGCTCTTCACCGACAAGACAGGGACATGGCATGCCCCACTTGCGTTGACGAATTCTGCCGCCCCGAGCGACAGCGTGGTGGAATTCACAGTGAACACGGACGACCAGTTCCTAGTCCAGGTATACAGCAACGGGAATCCGGAATCCTTTCTGGATCTGGACACCGACGGCAGCGCGTCACTCTATGGATCGTCCGGGGGAGGGATCGGGGTAGACTCCGCAACCGGCGATACGTGCCTGCCGTCGACGAAAGTGGCTCCCTGTTCTGCCAACGCACTTCGGATAAACGCGGACGGCGTCGTGGACCAATACATTGGTCAAGCCACGGCTGGGAATGGCATCTCAACCATTCTGTACTCCGCGGATGCCACGCTCACCGGCAGTTTCGGTCCTTATACACTCTTTACTACAAACGCCTCGGGCTACGCTTCGAGTGGAATGTACCGGCTGACGGGGTACATGACGGTGACCAGTTCGTCCAGCGGCGCAACCATGCAGTTCGTTGCAGACTATACTGACGAAAGCGGCGTGCAATCACAGAGCACTGGGCTTCCTGTTTCCTTTCAGGGTGTGGGCGACAAGTTGCCCTTCAGCTTCGTCTTTTATTGCGAGAGTGGAAAGCCAATCACAATCTCCACGAGCGTGGCTGGCGGCAACCCGACTTATACGATCCATCTAAGGCTTGAAGCGTTGTAGATTGCGCAGTTCCGAGTTAGAAACTCAGGATCGTGTGCTGCCTGCGGATATTCGCTTACTGCGGTCCCCTCGTTTGTCGTTCGCAATTGCGTTGTCGCATACGGAACCCGCAGGACACATGGGACGAGGTTGCTACGCTCGTCTTCCCGCGCAAGAAACCAGGGCTGAAACGTGTATGAAGTTTTGTCTCCGGTGTGTGACGAGGAGACGATCAGGCGAACAATTTTTCCGCTGCGGCTATTGCGAATCGAAGAAAGCGACTCCCGAATACAAGCCGGGAGCGACGCCTACAAGGACAAACTCGTTCGGAGCGATCAGGTAGAAGGAAGCGGTGGCTGTATTGCCAGACGTGAAATCGCCAAAAACTGCGGCGGGGATACTGATACGACCGTGGCCGAGAACCGAGTTGATCAGGCCGTAGGTACCTGCGAACTGTGCGTCGATGGCGCTGCCGTCCTGCGAAGGCAGGGAGGTGAGATCCCCCTCAGCGGAGTACGTACTGTTTGAGGAGTCTAGACCCACTCCAAGATCCCAATTAGGAATGTTAGAGGAAGCCGAACCGCCAAACCCCGCCACCAGATTTCCGGACAGCGCTGTGGAGGCATTGAAGGGCCCTCCTGTCTGCAGAGTCAAAGTCCCCGAAAAAGCGTTGTTGGTGATGGCCTGGTTGGGGGGAGTGCCGTTCGGGGTGGAAATATCGGTGTCGATCATGAAACCGGAGCCCTGGTCGTACAAGTAGATGACTGCGGAATCCACGAAGCCCGACTCGAAACCACCGGGGTCCGACAGCACGGCGCGGCCCGTCGTGGGATCGAACGACGTGATGGAGCCAGAAGCAGGATGCGAGGTCAAGATCGTACCGAGATCATTGCTGTCGAAGGTGAGATTGAACGAGTTTTGGGCGGAGATCGTCATCGCGCCGATAATGACGTCCGGCCCTGGTGTGTCGGTACCAGTGGGTTCGTCCATGCCCGTAAGTTGCAGGACGCTCGTGGCCTCGATACTGCTCGCTGTTAGGGACGTTTGGTGGATGGCCGTTCCGGCCTGAACGGTTCCGTAATTGAGACCCTGATCGATTTCGATCAGCCGGATGTGATCGGAGTCAACGATGTAATACGCATAGTCATTCGTTAGGCCGCTCACCGTGATACTGAGAGTTCCCCTGCCATTCGAATCTGGAGCGCTGACGCTGCTCGGGCCGATTGCCGTATCCGAATAGGTCGGGGAGGGATTGCCGGCCTTGCTCTGATCGATCACGCCACCCGTGATTCCGGCAGCTCCGAATATGAGTTGTCCGGCTGCTACCGTTCGGCCCGCCAAAGGCGCATCAGAATCCAAACCGAATGCAAAGTTGCCGGAGGGCGCCGCCGAAATCGCCGTAGAGTCCTGCAGCTGAATGGTGCCGGAATTGAGATAACCGCTCCCGTCGAGCTCGACGATGTGGCCTCGCTTACCGTCGTTCGATAAGACGAACCGGAACTTGAGGTCTATGTTGGAGTTCGGAAACTTGAAACTCGAGATTTCCAGCGAAACACGCGTGATTCCATCAAATGAGATATCGACCGAATAGGTCCCAGTGGCCGGCGAGGGCACGTGGGTGACTCCACCTCCATTATCGAAATCGAGCTCGCCCGAAGTGATATTTCCCTGTCCATCGGCTGTGATAGTGCCGGCCATAGCCATAGGATCCCCGTCGAATGAGTAGTAGCCTCGCAACAAGAACACGTAGCTGCCATTCAACAAGCTGCTCGAACTCGTGATATCGAAGCTGAAGCTGTCCGTCGCAGAGGTATTCGCGACAGACGTTGCGGTGATCGTGGGGTTGGCGTTGGCACCATTCGGAACTGAGTTCGGTGGCGTGTAGACGGCGGAAAAGCTAGGTGCCGCCGCAGCCACCAGCGTTCCACAGGCGGGCGAGCAATTGGAACCGCCAGCCGTCAGGGTCCAAGTAACGCCAGAGTCCGTAAGATCATCGGCGACGGAGACATTTACGGACACCGCCGGACTAGCTGCGACGATGGATGAAAACTTGTCGGTGATGGACACACTCGTCGTGGGAATAATTGTAAATATGAATGAGAAGCTACTGGTCGGATCGTCGACGGCCGTAGCTGAAATCACGGCCTGTTCATTCAGCGGAGCCTTTGCTGGCGGAGTGTAGACCGCGCTGAAACTCGGCGACGGCGAGGGAACGAGAATCCCGCACGCCGGGGAACACGTCGTGTTCGCCACAGTTAGGGACCACTTAACACCTGCATTGTGTGCGTCGTTGGACACGTCTACCTTCAATGTGACCGGTGCAGTTCCCGCCTGAATACTATCGTTGGGAAACACATTCGTGATGAGAACCTCGATCAGCTCGCCCACCTGTGTGCTACCAGCGCAACACGCTAGGGGAAGAATCATCATGAAAACTAGAAAGCCTGACAGGAAAACACGCATGAGAGGTTGCGGCGCCCCTTGCTCCTAGAAGGTGTGAGGACCGGGTCTTAAGCTACGGGACAGTAGACGAGTTGTGTGAACGCAATGAGAATGGCGTGCAAATGTTTCGGCAGCTACGTCGCCGCGCGCACCTGCAGTTGCTGTCATTGTCGCAACTCGTGGCTTTGCCCGCCAAACGAGACCTAGTGGGCCCCGGTAAGCGGGTTTGCCGGTGCTTTCGGCGGATAGAAATGAACTCGTTGGGACGCTTCCATTGCGACCTGCGGCTTGGCGTCCGGCGCGAGTCGCGATCGAAGCCATTCGAGCAACTTCCCGTTGGCCGCGGCCGGCACTAAAGCCGCTGCGTCGCCGAACTGGTCGATCTCAGCAGTCTGAGGTGCGGCGGCCTCCATCGACTCCTGCGCCTCGTCCGGCATGTGACCGTCTTTGCGGACGTCTTGAATCCTTACGCTGCGTGCTTTCACGTTTGGAAACCATTGCATTGGATCAAGGCCAGCGACCTTGCTTAGAAAATCCGGCTTGTCGAGCGCGAGTCGGTCTTCGGACGGAACAAACGTTGACTTGGCGAGAAAAACCGGCCAGTTCCCCCAAGGCGTCAAGATGTCCAAAGCCTTGATCCGGGGATCGACTGCCGAAGCTAGAATGGCGATGGCGCCTCCTGATCCCTGGCCGAACATCCCGACCCGGTTCATGTCGAGGTCGCCACGACTCGCGAGATAGTTCAGGATCATCTGTACATCGTGAGCAGTCGCTCCCAGCGATTCGGGCAATTGGTTGAAGAAATCGTCTTTCAGCGAACGGTTTTCCAAGCGGTGGCCCGTAAGAGCCGAAACGAATCCCACCGCGGCAAAACCGGCCCCCGCCGTTTGGCCGCACCAGTAGTCCTCCTTGAACCGATCCGTGTCCTGAGGAAAACTGTATAGATAGAGAATCACTGGGGGCTTTTCTACGCCGCGAGGCTTCACGACATAGACATCGATTGGATCCGCCGGGCGCCACATCAAATGCCAGCGCTCGCGGATAAAGGGCGTTCCCGGCTTATCATCTTTCTCTCCGAGCACGGCAATCTGAAGCTTCAAGTGGTTCTTTTCCAAGGGCAGAACCGAGAAATCTTCCTGATAAAGAGCCGTCGCTTTATCTCGATTGGCTCCACTCACCGCAGAATTATCTGTCGGCGCTTTCGCCTCCTGCCCCGCTCCGGGTGTTGCGGACTGCCTACCGAAGGCTACGACGGCAAAGAGGGCCGGAATCAATAAAACAGGCGGCAGCGCGAGCATTGCGCGCGATAGTGGATGCATCCTCGATCCTCGCTGTGAATAGAAAGCTGAAAGCTAAGCTAGACGAAAAAATCACCGGGCATATGAACTGCACATTAAGGAAACTGACGTCGAACCGCCAAGCTAGAGATCACTGGTCGACGGGACCGCCAAGGCAGCGACCAAGCACAGTGAGGAAAAAGCCGGCGGCGCTATCAGGCGCCGCCGACTTTTTAGTGCCATTCGTTGTCTTACTGAATCCAGGTCAGGAGTTCGTTTCCAGTGAGGCTGTAGAATTCCTGATCTTGAATGTTGTAGAACGGCTTGCCAGCCATGTCGCCGCCCTCTTCGATGCAGTTGGGAGCGGTTTGGTCGCTAGCGCAGTAGCCGGTTGAGGGAGATGTAGTCCCATTGTTGGCCGACTTGCCGGAAACGGGATAGTGCGAGCGGAACGAGGGCATGCCGACCGTCGTGCTAGAGCAGGCTGAGTTGGAACAGTAGACGGACGGGACCATATCCTGAATGTTGACGTGAGCCTGATCCTGCGCCGCCTGAATCAGCTGATAGACGCTTGGCCCGCTTGCGGGCGCCGTGTAGCTTTGATAGATGACCGCCCGAATGGTTGACCAAACGCGGTATGCACCATTCTTTATGTTGTCAAACGTCGGCAAAGTGCCGGTGCAGCTGAAAGCCGGCGCCGTGTTGAGATACCCGGTGCAAGACGGGAAACTGCCGCCGCTGGTGGCGAAGTTCGGATAGAGCGGATCCGCGCCATTAACCGCCACATACTTGACATTGGCCTTGCCTCCAAATGTACCGAGACCCCAGAAGGCGTAACCGATGCTGTCCGGATTGTTCGACGAGTTCACGGCGCTGACCATTTCTCCAGTACCGATCGCCCGCGTGCGGAAACCGCCGTACGTTGATCCTTGCGAACCAGCGACGTTGGCAGGGTTGGCGCAGGCAGTGGTGGGAGGAACATACGTGGCCGGCGCGGGCGGGGTGAAGCAGCCATTCGGCGTCGGCCCAAAGTTGTATTCCTGGCTGTAGCCCCCGGCATATGAGTCTCTGGCGTGGACTACCTGCCATTCAAAGGTGTTATACGTCCCGGACACAGGCTCACGCATCACAACGTGCAAAACCTTTCCGGACCCCGTGCTGAAGCCCACCAGCTGATCGGTGAGACCAACCAGACCCGACCAAAAAGCGGCCGCGGTCTCGGAGTTGATATTGGTCGGCAACAAGTTCCCGAGTCCGCCCGTTGCGGTGTCAGTCGTATTGTAGAAAATCACGACCGGAATCGCTCCAAGATTGACGGTGTTGAACGCTGGAATCGCAAGTCCCGTAAATGGATCCGTACCGGAGATTGAATAGGCGACCACTTGCGCTGAGGTTTGGGAATAGGAGCTCAAGATCGCCGTTCCGATGCCGCCAAGCGGACCATAACCAAAGCAGCTGACATCGGTCACACTGGCCCGAGTGCAGGCGGCGCGGCCGTAGGCGAACTGGCCGTCCTCTGGACGGATATCCGTGAAAGCGATGTTGAAATGCGCCCCGTTGACAATGTTATAGATGGCTGACGGAAGACCCGTCGTAGCCGTATCGAGGAGGAAGGATACTTTGTTCGCGCCGGCTGTCGTTTCTGCCGCTGCGGTGAGACTGAGGGTGGCGTTCCCGGTCGCAGCCTGGCCCAAGAACAGGCGCTGGCCGACGACGGAGTCCACAGAGAGATAGGCGCAAACGGTGTTTGGAGTGGTGCTGTTATCCCAGACAACGATGATGTTGCCGCCCTCCGCCGGAATCGAGCCGTTGCGGGCGTCGATGCCTGAGGCGATGGACGAACTAGCGGTCCAAACATTCGATCCGCACATGCTCGCTCCGGTGATCGGATCGGCCTGGGTCATTGCGATGCCGATGGTTGTAAAGACGCCCGAAGATCCGACGGCCATAATTTGCGGCGACGTCAATGCGGCATAGCTTGTCGAAGCAAAGAGCACAAGCGCGGCTGCTACCGACAAGGCTGCACTACAGAACTTCTTCCAATTCATCACGTATCTCCTCTCAGTTTTGAGCGGTCAAGGGTTGACGGGCGAAAACATGCAGTGCATGGATTCGTCCGGCCGAGGTGCATCCTCGCGGTGCAGTAGAGATTGAAAGTTCATCCGTGCCGAATAACTTGAGATTCTTCGCACCGTTGCGGCTGGTCGAACTGTGCGCATCTCAAGTCACGAGCAAACGCGAAAAGCAAGGACTGCATGGTGAAGCATCGTCCACTGCACTCACCAGTCCCGTGGCTCGCGCAAATATCGGCGAGGTTTGTTAACGCGTAATGAAGTGAACAGAAATCTCAGGTGAAACTACGAACGTTTTCGCGGCATCGCGCGCGTTTGTGAATGGATAGTGAACCGCGAGTTCTGCTTCGAAGAGTTGCGACCGTGTGCGCGACAAAATCGAGAAGCGCACGACTTTTTCAACCGTGTGGGGCGCTCCCGGCGCAGCGGTTGCACACCACGGCACAGCGATTGCACACGAAATCACCACCCGGCAGCGCTGCAAGAGCAGGCGAAGATCATTGTTGCGCTGAATTCTGGGCTCTGAGGACCACGTGTCCGCCCAATATTGACGTGAATTCAACTTCCGGATCATCGCGACGTAACAGACAAGCCGCAAGGATAGCGGTTATTTTTCGCTGGGGTGAATCGGTGATCCGACAAAGAATCCTGTATTTGGCAGTCGTCGCAGGCCTAACAGCCTGCGTTGCGCTTCAGACATTTGCACAAGCAGCAGCCAGCGGAGAGGCGCCGAAGGCTCCCCGCAACGGTTCGATTGCGGGAACAGTATCGGACACGACAGGCGCCGTAATCCCCGGCGTGGCCGTTAAGGTCACGGACGCTGGCGGAAACACCGCCAGCGCCACGTCGAATGAGACGGGAGAGTATCGCGTCGAAGGTCTGCTTCCGGGCAATTACAAGGTTGTCGCCACGGCACCGAACTTCGAGGACTTTACCAAGGATGGCGTGAGCATAACCGCTGGCGAGGCCGCGCGCGTGGACATCGTCCTGACGCCGGCTACCAAGTCTGAGAAGGTGGAGGTCACGGCGGGGGGCGCGACGCAAGTGGAAGAAGAGTCGGCGCAGGTGGCTGGCACGGTGACGGAACAGGAGATTGAAACCTATGCTCTAAACGGAAGAAATTTCACCCAGCTCGTGGCCCTAGCGCCCGGCGTGAGCAACCAGACCGGGCAGGACGAAGCACTCGTCGGCATCAAGGGCAGCGTGAACTACAGCGTCAACGGCGGCCGCGTCGAATACAATAGTTACGACGTTGACGGCGGCGACATCCTAAACGCGAGCATCAATGGAAGCCAGAGCACGCTCATCGTGTATCCCAGCGTTGACGCGATCGCCGACTTGCAAGTCCTCACATCAAACTACGGCGCCATGTACGGCCGCAGCGCATCGGGAACCATCCTGGCCACGACCAAGTCGGGCGGTCCGAGTTTTCACGGCGACGCATATTTCTTCGCCCGCAACAACATCTTCAATTCGCGCGGATTTTTCGATCCGCGGGGCGGTGCGCCACTTTATCAGAAGTACGAGCCGGGTGGAACGATCGGCGGGCCACTATACATCCCGGGCCACTACAATACGAATAAGGACAAGACATTTTTCTTCGTTTCCGAAGAATATCGACACGACCGGGAACCTGTCGACTTCGACCAAGGCGTTCCGAGCCTTGCCGAGCGTGACTGCCGCAATGCGGTGTCCCCGAGCCCAGCTTGCCTAGCCGCATCGCCGGGCAGCTTCGGCGACTTCAGCGATGTTTGTCCCGCACCGCTGGCGTCTGGCAATACAGCCTACTTCGCTCGTTCCCCGGATGTGAAGGCACCGTTCTTCCCTGATTGTCCGGGACGGCCCGCGCAAACTGGCGGCGGAGCGCCTCCCGGATCATTCGCCCCGCTGCGTCAAGACAACCTGGTACCGATTGACCCGCGTTCCGAGGCTATTTTGAAAACGAACTCGATTCCCCTTCCCAACGCCTCCCCTTCTGCCGCGCCTGAGTGCGAAGGCGCAGTCGCATGTTACAGCGCAGCCATTTCGCCGCTAACGACCTGGCGAGAGGATCTCTTACGGGTCGACCACAATCTGAACCCCTCGCAGAAGATTTATTTTCGGTACATCCACGATGCTTGGACCACGGTGGTTCCGGCGCCTCAGTGGGGCTTCATTCATAACAGTTTCCCCACCGTTGAGAACAACTTCGTGGGCCCCGGAACGAGCGTGGTGATGCATTACAACGCCACAATCCGGAATCGGCTGGTCAACGATGTGGCGATCGCGTATACCACCGACCACATCACGTTGACGGATTTCGCCGGTCCGGGAGTTACTACGATAGATCGGTCCCAGGTGCCCGTGATCAACAATCCCCCGTGCCTCGTCGATCCGACCGGTCCGGGCAGCTCACCTTGCGGACTCGGATGGATTTTCGACAACGGCTTCGGGAACAAGATGCCGGGAATCATCATCGCGGGCACGAATGCCGCCTATGGCGGAAAAGGGTTCCAGGTGGATTCCGCCTACATGCCCTGGCATCATTCGAATCCGACGTACAGCCCGCGCGACGATGCTACGCTCGGTATGGGCAAACACACCTTACAGTTCGGCGTACAGTTTGTGATTGCGCAGCGGAATGAAGTGAACCCCCCGGTCGGCGCGAATACGGGAGACCTGCAGGGCATAGCGACCTTCACAAACCTAAACAACACGAACACGACCGGCAACGTCTTCGCGGATTTTCTAATGCCGTACATCCAGAACTTTCAGCAGGACAGCGCTCAGGGCGTTTATCACAACAATTACGACATCGCCGAGCCTTACATTCAAGATGATTGGAAGGTTATTCCGCACCTGACACTGAACCTAGGCTTGCGTGTGAGTCTCTTTGGCTTGTACAGAGAGAAGGACAGCGAGTCTTACAACTGGGTGCCCTCTCAGTTCAGTTCTGCCCTGGCTTCGCAAGTTACGATCAACGGCCTGTGGGGATATCTGCAGAATGCCAGCACTGGGCAGGCGATTCCTCTCAACCTAAGCAATCCGGACCCGCACTTGACCAATGGCGTTGTTAGATGTGGCGTCGGCAAATATGCCGACGGCATGAAGGTGCCAGCAGCTTGTATGGAGGGGAAACTCTTCAATCCAGCGCCGCGGATCTGGTTCGCCTGGGATCCTTTCGGCACTGGGAAGACCTCGGTTCGCGCGGGATACGGAATTTTTTTGGAGCATGGTACCGGCAACGAAGCCAATACTGGCTCCCTTGAGGGCAGCCCGGGCCCAATCACAGCTGGGGGAGTCTTGGACATGACGCAGTACTACCCGCTGAATTGGAGCTGCATCGGCAACCAAGGAACGGGCTGCCCCGCATTCGGTGGGACGTTTCCCCTGAACGTCACGGCGATCCCGACGAAGGTGCAATGGCCCTATACGCAACAATGGAGCCTTAGTGTGCAGCGACAGCTCCCCTGGGACGTGCTCGGCTCGATTGCGTATGTCGGCAGCAAGGGGACGCACCTGACAGCGGAGCTGCAGGTCAACCAACTGGTGCCCGTGAGCGCGGCGCTGAATCCTTTTCTACCGGGTGAACCACTGACCTCCGACATCTGTGCCGGGTTCGGCGGGGGATTGTTCACTGTAAACGGCAAGACCGTTGGCGTGGGACAGCCTGGCTACAACAATCTTTTGGCCGCCTGCGCTGGTTTGGCCCTTCAGATACCGACGCCGAACGCGCTCCGACAGCCCGGCTACGTGATCGCTCCGGGTCTCGGCCAGATCTTCTCGCTGCAGAATGTTGCTGATTCCCTGTACCACTCGATGCAAATTACGCTGCGGAGAACAAAGGGGCCCATCACTCTCGGGGTGTCCTACACATATAGCCACTCGATCGACGACTCTTCGGATCGCACTAGCGCGAACTTCATCGACGCGTACAATCTGGCGCAGAACCGGGCGAGCTCCGACTTTGACGAACGCCACTTGTTGGACATCAGCTATATCTATGAGCTGCCGGTACTGCGTTGGTTTGAACGAATCTTCCTGTGGGGCGATAGCGAACCGACGAACCAGGTCCGCGGGCAGGGGCTCTCGGACGGGCAAAAGGCTTTCCTGTCAAACTGGCAACTCTCAGGGATCACACTCTATTCGACGGGAACGCCTTTCAGCGTGATCAACGGTGGATGCTCCTGCGGCATATCTTCGCTCGACAACGCAGGTGTCGCCGCGGTGCAGGGGCCAGGCTCCTACCCTGATTTGGCACCGACCGGTCAATCAAAGCTTGTTTATGCCGGATCGAGCCTTGTCAATGGCCCGCTTCTTGGCAATCCGGCAAGATTCGTCGCTCCCCAAGGGCTCACCTATGGAGACGCTGGCCGCAATTCGGTCAACAACCCAGATCGCCTTAATTTCGACGTGTCCATTTCGAAGGACGTGAATCTGGCCGAGGGACGCTCGCTACAGTTCCGCCTGGAGACTTTCAACATTTGGAACAGCAGTCAGTTTCGCGTCTATGATCCGGCCAACCCTGGAAACCCCGGAAATAACATCATTACATGCTACGGCAACAGCCCAGGCTCGCCGCTCCCACCGAACTCGGCTGATGATCCCTCGTGCACGTCTAGTTTGTTCCTGCATCCGGTGGATGCACATAGGCCAAGAACGCTGCAGCTCGGCGTAAAGTTCCTGTTCTAGTCAGTCTTTCTCGCCTTCTTGCAGATCTGACAATGGGCGTGCTTTGACCAGTTCAGTTCGACCAAAAGGGACGTTCGCGCGACTACCCGAAGGCCGCGAAGAGGGTGTGGCTCGCTCTCGCTTATGGCTTCATTGCCATGCCAACAGGGGCTCAGGCGGCTCACATAATCGGTTCGTCTACTCACAACGACGAGGCCAATAGGATTCGGCAACGCAAGTTCGCGCTCGCGTTGCAGCTGAATTCGACAACTTGATGATTGCAAGAAGGTGAGCGCCAAAACCGGCGTGAGTTGTGGATTCGCTCAGGAAGGGGTTCCTCGCGGAGGGTCGAAGCTTTCGGTGCTGCGATCGAGGGAGACGGGAAGTAAGTGGGAGGGGCGAGGCGCCTTCGAAACGGGTGAAATCGTCCGCCAGCTGGTGCCAGCAAACGCCGCCATCACTTGCACGTCCAACTCGCTCTTTGCGTGGACGTGGCCTCGCTCCTTCAAGTAAGAGACGTTGCTATAGAAGGAATGGCGGTAGTTGAGAATCTCGCCGCGCTCGAAGGCGTGCTTGATTTCCAGGATTCCGTCATCGACGGAGTATCGCGCGGCGAACCCGAGACAGTCTTTAATCTTGCGGAACGATACACGATAATTGCGACGATCGGAATTCTCAACATATTCGATCCGCGTATGAGGCACATGGGTGCGGATCTTCTCGGCGATCTGCGCCAGCGTAAAGTTCAACCGATCTTCTCCGACATTGAAAGTCTCGCCAGTGACGGCCTCCAAGGGCGCGCCCAGCGTATCCACGACGGCGCTCGCCACATCGTTGACATGAATGAACGGTCGCCATTGGTCCCCGTTGTAGATGGTGATGAGACCTTCCTGCATGGCCTTCGCGGTGAGAAGGTTGACGACAAGATCGAAGCGAGGCCGAGGCGCCAAACCGAATACCGTCGCGAAGCGAAGGATCGTTGGATGAAAACTCCTCGATTTTTCATCGAGCAGCACGCGCTCGGAGTTGAGCTTGGTCTCCGCATAGAGGGAGATTGGCTCGGTCTCAGATTTTTCGTCCATCAGATTGTCTGAGGAGCCATACACGCTGCAGCTAGAGGCGAAAAGGAAGCGTTGGATGCCGTGACCCTTGGCAATCTCCAGCATCATCCGCGTAGCCGCGTAATTGATCTGCAGGGCGTTTGCATCGTCTTCGGCGCAAGCCGGGTCCCCAACAATCGCAGCTAAATGGATCACGTCGCTCACGTCGCCCATCGCCCGCACGACGTCTTGAATATTCCGT
>Ga0187782_10000274_pt1 | contig 33148 bp, 31 predicted proteins | sample 0715_SJ02_MP15_2_FD_132454 | JGI IMG/M metagenome (GOLD analysis project Ga0187782, IMG submission 132454) | Tropical peat soil microbial communities from peatlands in Department of Meta, Colombia - 0715_SJ02_MP15_20_MG | ecosystem: Environmental > Terrestrial > Soil > Wetlands > Peat | place... | reverse complement strand
CCAAGTTTTCCCAGTTGCAACACAAGGTTATCCTCCGCCTCACCAATTTCGTTTGGAACGGCTCGGAGAACGAAAACCCAATTCACGAAATCTATGCTGCGCTAATCGCTGACGCACAGAGAAACGACATGATCGTGAACGACGTACGGCAGGCTCTGTTGAATGAGAGGTCGCCACTTCTATTAACTAGCCGCACCGAGCACCTCGATTATTTGGCGGGGCGGATTCGCGGATTATGCCAGCACGTTTTTGTGTTGAAAGGTGGTATGGGAACGAAGCAAAGAAAACAAATCGCGGAGTCGTTATCGGTCGTCCCTCCCGATGAGCCTCGAATAATTCTCGCCACAGGAAGTTATCTCGGTGAAGGCTTTGACGATGCGCGTCTCGACACCTTGTTCCTTACGATGCCGATATCATGGAGAGGGACCCTTCAGCAGTATGTCGGTAGGCTTCACCGACTTCACGAGAACAAGAAAGAAGTGCTCGTGTATGACTATGCCGATACTTTCGTGCCCATGCTAACCCGAATGTATAAGAAGCGGACCGCGGGGTATTCGGCCCTTGGATACATTGTGGCCGAGGGAACTAGGTGAGGCTGGCCAAGGAAAGTAAAAACACTCGATCCTTCCGCGATGGCGAAGCGCGTCACTACGTGTCTAGGGTTGTTGATCGTTCGGCTCGGGCGGAACATCCGGCGCCTGACGAAGAAACTTCATTAATCCCGCCCCGGTTGCCTTGCCCGCTCGCTTCTTAAAAAACTCAGCCGCCGTCTCGACAACACCGACCTTTTCCGCCACTGCAACAGCGATCCACTGGTTTAGGGACACACCATCCTCTTTGGCAAGCCGCTGCGCAGCTTTTTTGATGGAGAGAGGAAGCTTCAACGGATAGGTAGCCTTGCTCATTGTTTTGCCTTTCCTAGTATGTCGCCCGGGCGAACGATGGGAATTCCAAACCGCTCGCCAGCTGATCGAAAATCCGCAACGTTGTAAGTTACCAAGGCATCGGCCCTGCCGTTGATTGCTGCCTCAAGCACCATTTCATCGCTTGGGTCCCTTGCCTGAGGCCTCCACTGGAAATGAATCTCGACGGGTTCAAGCAACGCCGCCAGTTCGCCCAGAAAACGATCGACCGCTTCGGCTGTCAACCCGTGAACCAATTGTTGCTCGGGCCGCTTGAGAACATCTTCATATTCGAAGAAGAGTGGCGGCGTCGCTAGTGCCACGAGGCGCCGTTGTGCCACCAACCGCAACATAGCGTTCGCAGCGCCATGCCGCGTGCGAAGCGCCGCGACGATGATCGAAGTGTCCAGGACGATCCGCCGAATTTTTCGCATTGTGACATCCCATAGGATGTCACATCTAATGGGATATTGCTAGTGGGATTTGTATTCAAGTCGCTGTTCGTCACACCCCCCTTTTTCCAGAGATCAATCAGACGTGTACAACGTTCGGTGCCATTTTCCATGGGTGGGCACGGCCAGTCGTATCGCAAATCGTAGCGCAATTAGTGAGAGGGTAGCACAGGGAACTCAAGCCAATTCAACAGCTTAGATTTATTTTTTGTGGTTCGGGACCAGGAGGTCGGTGGTTCAAATCCACTCGCCCCGACCACTTTAATCCGGGTCCGGCCCGGACACATGGGTTACACAACGTACCTAAGACATAGGTAACACTTTTGGGCCGAACGGATTTTCGAGCGGTTCGAGCACCCGTCTATTTCCACTCTCCAAGGTATGAAACTGTAATCTCCTGGCATTGCACCAGGAGGTCGCCTGCCAGCGCGGCCTCACCCTATTGCAGCCGGGCGGAGTTACTTCAACGGATAGCCGAATTTTCGTCTAGGTGGATTCCCATTAATCAGCACGAAATGGATCAGGTTAAATTCCTCGGAGGCCGTACAAAATGATCCAGCTTGGTATGCCCAAGAGCGCATTCGGCGGAGGCTGCCGCGCTTTGAAGCCTCGAGCCCCGATCAGTTATTGCGGAATCCTGTTCACTTCGGATGTTCAGCAAGAAAGCGAGGATCCGATGAACGGCGGTTTCCGGATTGGGTCGTGTCAGATCGCCTTTCTAAAAACGGTTGAACAGTTCCTCTGACCGCGATAGTGTGTACACCCGCCCTTTAAGTGGATTCCGGCTTAGGGAGGGATTGACTCATGAAGACCGCGGCCCCCATCTCGTTTGCTGGTTCGCAACTCGCAGAAACCCGTCATGTCTGTGCCTTCTTCAACAGCGAAGAGGAAGAGTACCGAGTGCTGCTTCCGTTTATTAAGGACGGATTCGGGTGCGGCCACAAGGCCGTTCACGTCGTGAATCCGCATCAGCGGAGCGAGCACTTGCAACGGCTGGTCGCTGCCGGGATTGATCCTGCGGCCGCGGAACGCAGTGGCCAGTTCGAGCTAAAGACCAGTACGGAAGCGTACCTCCGGGATGGCCGCTTCGATCAGGATCGGATGCTGAAAGCGTTCGAACAGTTGGCCAGCGGCAACGCCAAGGGGGAATTCCCGCTCAGTCGCATTGTGTGCCGTATGGACTGGGTGGTCGACAGCGGGAATTACGTGGACGACGTGGTTGAGTTCGAATCGCGAGTCAACGATGTATGGACGCGGCACGACGACGCTGTCATCTGCACCTACCATCTTGGAAAATTTGGCGGTGATACGGTGATCGACATCATGCGCACGCACCCAATGGTCATCATCGGCGGCATCCTTCAGCGCAATCCGTTCTTTCTGCCTCCAGGCGAATTTCTACAAGAGCTGCGTGAACGAAGGACCGAGCGGAGCTCATCAACCTCAGCAGGAAGCTAGCATGGCAGTACAACCCGAAAGTTCCACCGAAGAGATTAGGCGTCTTCGGCGCTGCATCAACGATTTGGTGAGCATCGTTGCGCTCCCAGCCGTCTGGACAGGAGGAGCTCCGTCACAGATCGTCGGCAATTTGCTCGATGCCCTCGTGAGTATGCTGAACCTCGACTTTATGTATGCACGGTTGGGCAGCCCGGGTGGTTCAGATTATACGGAAATGATGCGGATTGGGCCGAGGTTGCAGCCAAAACCGCAGCCTCAGGAGATCAGTGAGAAACTGCGACCTTGGTTGACGGATGACCCACAAAAAGTCTCTCCCGTTGTGAGCAATTTCTTCGACGGGCGAGACATCGCACTTGTCTCACTGCAACTGGGATTGCACGGCGAGATGGGGCTGCTTGTCGCGGGTTCCGGAAGATCGGACTTCCCCCAGCAAACCGAGAGACTGGTTTTGAATGTGGCGGCCAATCAAGCTGCCATCGGGCTGCATGAAGCCAACGTCTTGAGAGAGCTCGATCAGCGGGTCGCGCAACGCACCGTGGAGCTCACCTCCGCCAACGAACAGCTGCATGAGACCCGCGCGGCATTGGAGAAGGCCTTCGATGAAATACAAAGATCGGAAGCTAAGCTACGCCAGGTGATCGATGCGATTCCGACAATTGCATGGTGCAACTTACCTGATGGACCAAACGAATTTCTGAATAAGAGTTGGCACGAATACACCGGCCTCTCCCCCGAAGAGTCGCATGGTTGGGGCTGGCAGATCGCGTTTCATTCGGATGATCTACCGCCGTTGATGACCAAGTGGCAGGAGATGCTAGTGACAAGAGAGCCCGGAGAAATCGAAGCGCGCATTCGGCGCCATGATGGAGTTTATCGTTGGTTTCTCATCCGAGCCGCGCCGCTCCTCGAGGAAGGCCGCCTTGTCCGATGGTACGGCACAAGCACCGACATTGACGACCGCAAGCGCGCAGAGGACGCCCTCAACAAAGCGCGAGCTGAACTCGCCCATGTGGCGCAGGTTACGACATTGAGCACGTTGACCGCATCGATTGCACACGAGGTCAACCAGCCATTGTCTGGCATCGTCACCAATGCCAGTACATGCCTTCGGATGCTGGATGCGAATCCACCGAATCTGGAGGGTGCGCGCGAAACCGCGCGACGGACCATTCGCGATGGCAATCGTGCGTCTGAAGTGATCACCCGGTTGCGTGGGCTGTTCAGCAGGAAAAGCGCCACTTTCGAACCCTTCGACTTGAATGAGGCTGTCGAGGAAGTGATAGCGCTATTGCTCAGCGAGTTACAGCGGAACAGAATCGTCCTAAGGCCCGATCTTGCCGCGGACCTGCCTGCAGTCTTGGGCGATCGAATTCAGGTTCAGCAAGTCATTTTGAACCTGATACGAAATGGCTCCGACGCCATGAGTACGGTCGACGATCGCCCGAGGGATCTGCTGATCAAGACAGAAAGCGACGAAGGCAGTGGAGTGCGCCTCAGCGTCAAAGATACCGGAGTGGGATTCGACCCCCAATCCGAAGAGCAACTGTTCGAGGCCTTCTATACGACCAAGGGTGACGGCATGGGAATCGGGCTTTCCGTCAGCCGCTCAATTATGGAGAGTCATCGAGGGCGGCTTTGGGCGGTTCGGAACGAAGGCCCAGGGGCCACGTTCTTGTTCTCTATTCCATGCGGTACCAATACTTAGGTCCAATAGACGCACTACCTCGCCAGGCGCATTCTTGTTTTGTGAAGTCCCGAGACGAGGAAAGCGCTATTCGACGTTCCTTGGTGGCCGTTGTCGACGATGATGAGTCTGTCCGCGAGTCGCTGCCCGACCTGCTGGGCGAGTTTGGCTTTCGTAGCAAGGTTTTCTCATCCGCAGAGGAGTTCCTCGCATCCGACACCGTTAGTCAAATGAATTGCCTGGTGTTAGACATCGCTATGCCGGGCATGACGGGATTTGATCTGCAACAGGAACTAAAGCTTCGTGGCCATCACATTCCCATCGTCTTTATAACTGCCCAGAAAGACGAAACGGTGCGTAAGAGAGCCTTGGAAGAGGGAGCCGTGGGATTCCTTTTCAAACCATTCAGCGACACGGCTCTTCTGAAAGCGCTCAATGCGGCGCTTGGATTAGATTGAGAAACGGCCGCAGTTCCTGAGGTTTGGGGAGTAGAATGAATTTGACGGAGGCGCCAGGTCATGAACGGGGGCATTGTCCATGTCGCACGCCACGTCGATTGTCTTTGTTGTAGACGACGATATTTCGGTACGAGAGTCCCTGGAGTTGCTGATCCGGTCCGAGGGGTGGCAGCCGGCGACTTTCTCTTCGGCGCAGCACTTTCTCTCCCATACCCGGACACCTGTTCCTAGCTGCCTGGTACTTGATATTTCCATGCCTGGCTTGAATGGCCTCGAATTGCAGAAACGCGTTGCTGTTGAACACCCTGACGTGCCCATCATCTTCATCACCGGGCACGGCGATGTGCCAAAGACAGTGCAGGCCATGAAAGCGGGCGCGGTCGAATTCCTGACCAAACCATTCAGTGATGCGGTGCTGCTTGGCGCCATCCGGCAAGCCCTCGAACGCAGCCAGGTTGCTCTTGGCCAGCAGGCGGAGAGCAAGGAGCTCCAAGATCGTTACTCGTCCCTTTCCCGTCGCGAACGAGAGGTCATGGCGTTGGTCGTTTCCGGCCTATTGAACAAACAGGTTGGGGGCGAGCTTGGCATCAGCGAGATCACGGTTAAGGCTCATCGAGGCAAGGTCATGCAGAAAATGAAGGCCGATTCCCTTGCTGATTTGGTGAGGATCGCAGCCAAGCTGCGTGTGAATTCACCACCTCCGGCCTAAGAAGAACCAGCGCGGTTCCAATTCGCTCCTGTCGCTACTTGACGAAGTTCCTCACGAGTTGCGCGATCTCATCCGCAGCCGTATCCAACGCGAAGTGACCACCGTCGACGATATGCACCTGGGCGGTCGGAACGTCACGGCGATACGCCTCAGGCTCGGATGGGTCAAATGACGATTCATACTTGCCCCAAATCACCAGAAGGCGCGGCTGTTTCTCACGCATCCAGGCCTGCCACTTGGGATAGCTCTCGACGTTGGTGCGATAGTCGTAGAATAGATCACTTTGAATGTCAGCCTGACCGGGTTGATTGAGGAAGTAAAACTCATCCGTCCAAAGATCGGGGTCGTGACGCTCGACGTTGGGATCGTCTCCAACGTGTCGCGCTCGGGTCGTCGCCAGGGACAAGAGATTGACACGAAGAGCACTTTCGTTGGCCGCGCGATCGGCCCAGAAGGTACGCCGCGTTTTCCACTTTTCTCCGAGACCTGTGTTGTGAGCCACTGCATCCTGAACGATCAAAGCTTCCACCCGCTCAGGGTGCGCCAAGATCATGCGGAAACCCACCGGTCCGCCGTAATCCTGCATGTATAGCGTGTAGCGCGAGAGCCCGAGAGATTCGGTGAAGTGGCTCATGACTTCCGCGAGGTGATCGAAGGTGTAGGCGAATTTTTTCGGGTCGGGCCAGTCGCTGCGGCCAAAGCCGGGATAATCGGGCGCCACCAGATGATAACGATCAGAGAGCCGAACGAAGAGAGGCTCGAACATGCGCGAAGAGGAAGGAAGCCCGTGAAGCAAGAGCAGTGTCGGCGCGTCCTTTGGGCCGGCTTCCCTGTAGAAGACCGAGAGCCCATCAATCTGTACGGCCCGATACCGCGTGCCGCGTTCCATGTTGGGTTCCTTTCTGGCGTTTTCGGCGGGCAGCAGAGATGGCACGAGTGCCGCCAAAATCAAGAAGATTTTGCACGTTTTCATGGTTTGAGATCTCCTTGTTCTGCGGCTCTAAAGTGGCTTGATTAAGCTACTTCGAAAATCAGTTCAAGCGCGACGGGCGTGCCAAGAGGCAAACTGGCGACGCCGTTGATGAGCCGGCTCGGGTTTTTGTCCTTACCAAAAACGTCTTGTAGCAAGTCCGAAGCACCGTCGGCGACTTTTGGGTGCTCGTGGCAATCTTCCGTTGTGGCCAAAGACACGCCGAGGCGCACGATGCGCGTGATTCTGTCGAGTGTGCCAAGGTATGCGCGCGCGACTGCGAGGCCATTGAGGGCCGCGAGACGGGCGGCCTGGCGGCCCGTTTCCACGTCGAATTCGGCGCCAACTCGACCAACGAATTTGGCATTGTGACCTTCCGTCGGTAGCATCCCGCTGAGGAACAAGAGATTGCCGCTGCGAACGGCTTCTGCATACGAGCCAAAAGGTGTCGGCGGCGACGGAAGTTGGATACCCAGTTCCTTCAGGCGCCCCTCGGCGCTAGGTGGCTTTCGTGTGACCTGCAAGTGTCGAGCAGGTGCGGTAGCGTTCGAGGCCCCTGTTTGCATCGCGAGTTCCCCTTCCAGATAGCCTTGATTTTCAAACGACGAGCCGATCAAAACAAAGACGCCGAAGAGAAGCAATCAGACGATGGTATCGGAGATGCTTTGGTATTAAACGCTACGGCTCGAAGAGCCACACCTTGAGGAAGACCCACAAGAGAAGCCTGGCCGCGCCTCCTTGACCCCTGCCGGTGTGTCCACCGCCCATCTTCTCCTCGATTGGATAACCGCCAGAAAAGAAAGGATGTGTTTTTTTGTGCTCCTAGCGGCGGCTTGATACGAAGGTGTTGCCGATACCTTCGTTCAATTGTTTCCTTCCCGTTCTGCTGGCTTAATGGCGCGTGTTCAAGGCGCGGTCGGAAGAAAGCGATATGGCAAGGAACAAAACAGCGATTGTTACGGGAGCGCAGCAAGGAATTGGTGCAGGCCTCGTCGATGGTTTTCTGAAGAGCGGTTATAGCGTCGTGGCAACGTCGCTTCGCGCCAGCGAATCGCTGCGCTCTACACCAGATTTGCTTGTCATCGATGGAGACATCCGCAATCACGAGACCGCCGCGAAAAGCGTAGAAGCAGCGATCACCCATTTTGGAACCATCGATGTCCTGGTGAACAACGCCGGAATCTACATCACCAAGCCTTTCACGGACTTCACGACGGACGACTTCAACGCACTCGTTTCCGTAAACCTTTTGGGGTTTCTCCACATGACGCAACTGGTGGTGAAGCAAATGCTGAAGCAACACTCGGGGTGCGTCATAACGGTCTCCGCCGCACTCGCCGATAACCCGATCGCCGGCGTAAACGGCTCGGTCTCCATGATCACGAAAGGCGGATTGAACGCCGTCACGCGCCATTTGGCCATGGAATATGCAAAACAGGGCATCCGCTTTAATGCCGTTGCGCCAGGCGTCGTGGATACACCACTGCACCAAGGCGGTTCCAAAGAGTATCTCGGCACGTTACAGCCGATGGGGAGCATCGCCGAGGTAACCGACATCGTGGACGCCGTTCTGTATCTGTCTAGCGCGCGACAAGTCACAGGCGAGGTACTTCACGTTGACGGTGGCGCTCACAGCGGGCGCTGGTAACGCTGAGCACGAAAGAAAGCAGGGAGGAAGCTATGTCCGCATTGGAGCTTCAGCTAATGGTCAACTCAGTCAGAGGCGTGCCCCTCGTCGACGGGAATCAGGGCATATGCGACGAGCATTCGCTGGTCGCCAAGGCCAAATCAGGGCACCAGGAGGCCTTCGGAGAACTATACAAACGCCACCAACTCAGGACTTATCGCGCGGCCCTGCGCATTCTTCGCCATGAACAGGATGCGGAAGACGCGGTGCAGAGGGCCTTTCAGCGCGCACTCGTGAACTTGCAACGGTTCCGTGAGGATTCGGCGTTCTCGACCTGGCTGACTCGCATAGTGATTAACGAATGCTTAATGCTGTTGCGCCAGCGCCGGGCGGGCAAGCCATTAAGAGAAAACCGCTCAGGTGAAGAACCAACGGACCGTGCAGTGGTCATCGCGGACAAGCGTCCCACGCCTGAAGACCTCCTTTGCGCAGACGAGCGGCGCACGGCATTGCTTCAGGCAATTGGGCGACTTCGAGAGAACCTGAGGGCCGTGGTTTTGCACCGTGAGCTGAAAGGACTGACCAGCGCGGAAACCGCCCAGATTCTGGGCCTTAGCGTCAGCGCCGTTAAAGCCCGCGCATTTCACGCAAAAAGATTTCTTCGAAAGAGCCTTGGATCCAAGTTTGGGAGAGGTCGATTGGTGACTAAGTCCCGAAAGGCGTGACGGGCCACGATTCACGGCTGCACAACGAATCCTATGGAGGTATTGTCGATGAATGAAGTAGTCAAAACCGGCATTCCGGGGTTCATTCCTGAAAGTAAATCCACTGCACAAGGTAGATGAACATGGAAACAAAACCGCAGCTTGAGCAATATTCCGCAGTGCGAGACCAACAGACCCGTGCGGCACTGGATCAGCATTGGGTGGCGTCCGATGCCAACGATTTTGAAAACGAGCACCGCATCTATCACGAGAACGCGGTGCTGGAATATCCGCAGTCAGGCGAGCGAACCCGCGGTCGACGCAACATACAGAACCAGCGCGCCAGTCAGCCGAACAAAAAGCGGTTTTCTATCCGCCGAATCATTGGCAGCGGTGACCTTTGGGTCACCGAATTCATCCTGACATATGACGGCAAGCCGTCCTACACCGTCAGCATCATGGAGTTCAGGGGCGACAAGATTGCGCGGGAAACACAGTACTTTGCAGATCCATTCGTGGCTCCCGGATTCCGCGCTCAATGGGTCGAACGAATGGACACATAATCTCGAGGCCAAGACCGGTGACAGGGATAAGAGATGGATTGCGGGCGGTTCTCCAGTTTGCGCTCGGTAGCAGTGATTGGAACCATATGCCGTCCTGCTGGTACGCGTTTCGCTCGGGCTGTTCTTCGCCATCTCCGGGGGGAATGCGTTCAGCAGATCGCGTGATCCCGCGCTGAGGACGCGGAAAGCGCAACGGAGGAGATCAAATAGGCATGGCTCGGCTGCTATCAGTGAACGTCGGGCTTCCGCGTGACATCGCGTGGAAGGGGCGCACTGTGCACACCGGAGTCTGGAAGAATCCGGTTCGTGGTAGCTGTCGCGTCGGGCGGCTGAACCTTGATGGAGATGGTCAAGGAGACCTGGCAGGTCATGGGGGCGAGCACCGAGCCGTGTTCGTCTATCAGATTGAATCGTATCGGTATTGGCAGGAACAACTGAAGCGGAGCGATTTCGTCTGTGGACAGTTCGGTGAGAACTTCACGATCGAAGGGCTGCCTGATGATGCCGTCTGCATCGGTGATCGATTTCAGATCGGCACCGCACTTTTCGAGGTCACCCAACCTCGCGTGACATGCTTTCGTGTCGGCATTCGGATGGACGAACCCCGGATGGCTTCATTGCTCACATCCAGCGGCCGTCCGGGCTTCTATTTCCGCGTTCTCCGTGAAGGTGAAGTGGCTGCCGGCGACGAAATCGTGAAGGTAGGAGAGGCTGGAGAGCGCATGACCGTCGCTGAGATCAACGCGCTGCTTTATTTTCCTGGTCACCCACGCGACCGTCTGGAGCGCGCCTTACGGATCGAAGCGCTTCCGCACGGATGGCGTGCCTCGTTTGAAGCGCTGCTCCATAGTCAACAAGAAGGGGCGGAAACGGGAAACGCGGGACTGACGCCTGCCGCGGCGGCTCATCCGGCCTCGCCAGGATTTCAGTCGCTCGTCGTAACCTCAATTGATCGCGAGTCCGCGGACGTTCTCTCGTTTGCCATGCAGAGCGCGGACGGCCAACCGCTGCAAATGGCGCTGCCAGGGCAGTACGTGGTTCTGCGTCTGAAGCCCACCGCAGACGGCCCCACACTTTTTCGCAGCTACTCGCTCTCGGGTCCGCTCTCAACGGAGCGTTATCGAATCAGCGTGAAGATCGAGGCGAATGGGGCTGCTGGGCGCCACTTGCGCGAACATTTCCATGTGGGTGATCGCCTGGACGTAAGCTCCCCGCGCGGAAATTTCGTTCTCCAGCCGGGAGAACGGCCGATCGTATTGCTCAGTGCCGGGATTGGCGCGACACCCGTTCTGGCGATGCTGCACGCACTCGCGGTGGCACGCTCTACCCGTCAGGTCATGTGGTTGCACACAGCTCGTGATGGGCAGCATCATCCGTTTGCCGGCGAAGTGCGCCGACTCATGCGCGCCCTAACGAACGGCCGCAGCTACATCTGTTACACCAGACCAGACTCAATCGACAAAACGGGTGGGGATTTCAATGCGACGGGTCGCTTGTCGCGATCGGTTTTCGATGCACTGGCAGTGCCACGAGACGTTGATGTTTACCTTTGTGGGCCAACCCGATTCATGGCGGATATGAAGGAGGCGCTCGCGGCCTTAGGTGTGGCGCCGGAGCGCGTTCACGTCGAGAGCTTCAACGGCGGCGAGTCCAGAACCCCGGGTGTCGTCGGCGCAACGACGCGAGCTCCGCATCCTCCTAGCGACGAGGCGAACATCGGCCTGTCGGTATCGTTCGCGCGCAGCGGCATTTCCGCGCACTGGGACGCGTCGCGGTACGCGAGCATCCTGGAAATGGCCGAAGCGTGCGATGTCCCGGTCCGTTGGGCGTGTCGAACCGGTGTTTGTCACAACTGTGAGAGTGGTTTGGTTTCAGGCACGGTCGTCTACGGACCGGAGCCACTCGACAAGCCCGCCGATGGGAACCTCCTCGTCTGCTGTTCACAGCCGACTAGCGATGTCGTCATCGATTTGTGAAACTACAGCCTCCGGATTCACAGCGAGGATGGGCCGATCATGAAAAAAGACTTTGACGCGATCGTCATTGGAAGTGGGCAGTCAGGACCTTTCCTGGCCGTCCGAATGGCCGCTGCCGGGCACCGGGTGGCCATTATCGAACGGCACCGCTTTGGTGGAACGTGCGTGAATACAGGTTGCATTCCAACAAAGACGCTGGTCGCCTCCGCCTACAACGCCCATATGGTGCGCCGCGCGGCTGACTTTGGAGTCCAAGTGGCCGGGACAGCACGCGTTGACATGAAGCGAGTCAAAGCACGCAAGGATGAAATCATCGGGCAATCCCGAACCGGCTTGGAGTCGTGGCTTGAGGGCACGCCGAACTGCACCGTCTATCGCGGGCACGCTCGATTTGAATCGCCCAAGGAAGTCATCGTCGGTGAGGAGTTACTTACGGCACCACAGATTTTCATTAACGTTGGAGGGCGCGCAGCCATACCGCCTATGCCCGGGGTGGCGAACACGCCGTATCTAACCAATTCCACTCTATTGGACCTGGACGTCTTGCCACGACATCTCGTTATTGTCGGCGGCGGCTACATAGGTCTGGAATTTGGTCAGATCTTCCGGCGCTTTGGCAGCGAGGTGACAATCGTAGAAAAGGCACCGCGCCTGATTGCTCACGAAGACGAGGACGTATCCGCTGAAGTGCAGGCCATTCTCGAGCGCGAGGGCATTCAGGTGCGGCTCAACGCGACGTGCATCGAGCTGGCGAAACTCGGGGATGGCAAAGTCGGCGTGCGCGTGGATTGCACCGAAGGTGTGCCAGAGGTGAGCGGTTCGCACTTGTTGCTGGCCATGGGCCGCATGCCCAATGCCGATGACCTCGGCCTGGAAAAGGCCGGGGTAGCGCGTGACCAGCACGGATACATTCTTGTGGACAATCAACTGCGTACTAATGTTCCGGGCATCTGGGCGCTCGGCGACTGCAATGGACACGGAGGATTTACACACACTTCTTACAATGATTTCGAGATCGTTGCCGCCAACCTCCTGGACCACGAATCGCGTAGCGTCACGGACCGTATCACCGCGTACAATCTCTACGTCGATCCGCCGCTCGGGCGCGCGGGGATGACCGAGCGTGATGCTCGTGCATCCGGCCGCCAGGTGCTGAAGGGCTCACGGCCTATGACGCGCGTAGGTCGGGCCGTGGAGAAGGGCGAAACCCAGGGATTCATGAAAGTGCTGGTGGATGCGGACTCCAAAGAGATCCTGGGAGCAACCATTCTCGGTACTGGCGGGGATGAGGCGATCCACTGCGTCCTGGACACGATGTACGCGCGTGCCTCCTACACGGTGTTGAAGAATGCCATGCACATTCATCCGACAGTCTCTGAATTGATTCCCACCATCTTGGAAGAGTTGCAGCCTCTCTAAACTGACTTAGCGTGATCCCTTTGCGTTTGGCGGGCTCAAAACGTGGGGCGAGTCTGCGAACCGTAGCGGACGTGTTTCGTTTGACTTCCTCACTTTGAACGACTCATCCTGTGTGCGTGAACGGCGCACACAATCGTCAGATTGACCCAGCCACCGGTGAGCGCGCCTCAAAAACACTTTTGGCCGTTCTCGTACTAATCGGCTTCACATCCGTGATCGCACAGATCGTTTTGATGCGGGAACTCATGGTGGTTTTCAACGGCAATGAGATGTCGCTCGGATGGATGCTGGCGAGTTGGCTGTTCTGGACAGCGCTCGGCAGCAGCGCCCTCGGATGGTTGGCGGTACGAACCGACCGGCCTCAACAACTCGTTGCCCTTCTCGAAGTAGTTGTCGCCATCAGCTTTCCGTTCGCGATTTTCCTGGTCCGTGCCAGCAAAAGAGTTTTTCAGTCAGTCCCAGGAGAGCTTTTAGGCCCGGGGCCAATGCTTCTCACCTCCTTACTGGTCTTGGCTGCTTTTTGCGTGATTTCGGGAGGGCTTTTTGCGGTGGGCAGCAGGTCGTACGCCCGAGAGGCTGGTACATCTACGTTTGCGGGCACGACTCGTGTGTACCTACTTGAAGCCTTGGGCTCGGGGTTGGGAGGAATTCTCGCGAGCCTCGTATTGATCCGTTACGTCGCACCGTTCCAGATTGCGGCGTTGCTCAGCCTTTTGAATTTATTGGGCGCAGCGAGTCTGATGGTCCGCTCCAGAGCGCGCCGTGTGGTGGCGTGGAGTGCGCTGACGCTATGTTTTGTGTTCTTCATGTTCCCCGTGGTTTGCCGCCGGCTCGAACAAACATCCCTTGCGCGCCTTTGGAGTGGTTACCAGTTGGTGGCAATACGCAATTCCATCTACGGCAATCTGGCGGTGGTGCAAACCGAAGGCACCCGCAGTCTCTTCGAGAATGGCTTGGTTACCGTGAGTGTGCCTGATCCGGCGGCCGCCGAGGAGGCGGTGCATTTTGCCTTGCTCCAGCACCCCGCACCGAAAAGTCTTTTGCTCGTTGGCGGGGGCATCAACGGGAGTCTCAAACAGGCACTTCAGTACTCCAGCCTGGAGCGCGTCGAGTACGTCGAACTGGATCCGGAAGTTATCGACCTGGCAGAACAATTGTTCCCTGCGGAGTGGATACCCGCACGCACGGACCCGCGAGTTCACGTACACAACACGGACGGACGTTTGTATTTGAAGAGGACCGATCTCAAGTTTGACGTTGTCATCGTCAACCTGCCGGATCCACAGACCGCCCAATTGAACCGCTTCTACACGCGCGAATTCTTCAAGGAAGTAGCCGGCAAGCTGACTCCCACGGGCGTTTTCTCCTTTCAGTTGAAGGCGGCGGAAGATTACATTGGCCCGGAACTGGCCGAATTCTTGCGCTGCGTGCACAACACTCTTCGCGGTGCATTTCCTGAGGTCCTGGTCATTCCTGGCGAAACTATTCATTTCCTTGCCAGCCCGCAAGCGCGCTCGCTCACGCTCGACTCCGGTGAACTTGTCGCGCGACTTCGAGACCGGCACATTCGAACAAGCTATGTGCGCGAGTATTATCTTCCTTACCGGATGACGCCGGACCGCGTGGCCGATCTCGAGTCTCAGCTTCAAGTGAAATCGGACACCCGCGTCAATCGCGACTTCGCCCCAATTGCCTATTACTTCGATGTGGCACTCTGGAGCACGCGCTTCAATCGTTCCTATCGACGGATCTTCCAAACGATGGGGCACCTGCGCTTTGGTCCACTCCTGGCCGTGCTCAGCTTGGTGTTGTTCGGCCTCGCTGCGTTTGTACGCTGGCTGCCGACGCCAAAGGGACGCACAAGAATGACCGTGGGCTTCGGCATTGCGGCCATGGGATTCACGCTGATCGGCCTGGAGATGCTGCTCCTTCTGGCGTTCCAGGCAATCTATGGCTACGTATACCAGCAACTGGCAATCATCATCGCTGGTTTCATGGTAGGGATGGCCTTGGGTAGTTGGTGGGGGCTGCGCCGCGAGATCGCTGTCGAGATTCACGGCCGGGACCAAGCAGACATCTTCCGGCTCGCCTGGCTGCAATTTATCGCGTGCTCGGCTCCGATGTTGTTCTACCTGCTACTGCAGGCCTCAGCGGCCCGCAACCAACTTTCGACGATTTTTGTTGTCAGCCAGATCGTCTTCCCGCTCCTGGCCCTTTTTTGTGGATTGCTTGGCGGTTATCAATTTCCAGTGGCTAGCCGGCTCTTCTTTGCCGGCGCAAAAGAGACGGAAGGCAGTCCGGGAACACTGTACGCCCTGGACCTGGTAGGCTCTTGCTTGGGTGCGCTGCTTCTGAGTTCTTACCTGGTCCCCGTTTTTGGCTTCAAGCAAACGGCATGGCTTATGGCCGTGGTGAACCTGGCGCCGGCACTCCTCCTGTGTCTGTTGGCTTTTGAGAAGAGGGGCGGTCCGGCGAGGGCGGGTCAGGCGACCTACTCTCATTGAAGACCAAGGCCGAAAAGGCAAAAATGTCGGTCGCTTCGTCTTGCCATGCTTGAGCCGGCAAGCCTGCCTTCAGGCAAGTCTGTTCGAGAAAGGTCTTGCGGTCCCAGCCAAATTCGGTGGGCACCTGCGGAAGCAGCAGCCCTCTGGAGCGGCCCTGAATCATCAGCAACCCGTCACGGCCGACGCGCACATCTTTGACGTCGTACACTCGATGGAACGGTGTGAGCACAGAGATCTCGTACTCTAGCGCAGGTAATTCGGCTGCCGTCACCGGGGAAAAGCGCGGATCTTCCAGTGCAGCCGAGGTAGCGGCGTCGCGGACCCCCAGATACAGTGGTTTTTCCGCGGCGATCAGACCAATGCAACCACGCAGGTTCCCCTTCTCCATTAAGGTCACAAAAACGCCACGTTCTTGCTGCAGGGTGGAAAAATCAGAGGAGGAAGGCTCGTACAACTTCCTTTCCTGTACAGCAGTTTCGACCGATTTCTTGGCCAGCGCGATCAAAGCATCTTTCTCTTTTTGGCCCAATGAAAATGGTTCGGCTTCGGCCGAGCGTTTCTCCGATTTAAGCAGCGCCACCGCGCCATAGCCCACGACACGGCTGTGGTCCCCAGTGACATCACCGGTATTCGCATACGCCAGGATTTTGGCCTGTTTCGCTCCCAGTCGCTCGGCTGCAATCATCGTCGCTACAATCGGACCCCCGCCACAGGCTTCCCACACACGCAGCGAGAAATTTTGCGACAGACTCAAGTAATCCCACTCCTCTATCGCTTTCAGAGTCTTATGGTCCATCTTCGAAGCTTCGTCATAGGAGTGATAGTGGGAAAGGTCGGAGCTGGCCACAATGAGTGTGTTTGTTCCTTTAACCATTTTGGCGAGTGCCACCCCCAGGGCGCGCTCCGTCTCGTAGTTCTGGTCGCCCATCACAATGGGCACAAGCTTGAACTGACCGAGGACCTCCTGCAAAAAAGGGAGCTGCACCTCGAGCGCATGTTCTCCTTGCTGCTCGGTGGGTGCGTGACCGCGAGTGGAAAGCTGGATGAGCGGGTGCGCCTTGGCCAACCGCGAGGCGAATTCTTTGTCCACGGGCACGTTGCCGAGCGGGGTCGCATAGGCGTCGCCACTGTAAACCGAATTGAATTCGAATGCCTCGAAGTGAGAAGGAGCGATTACCACCACCCGGTCAAACTTCCGGCCCTTTAGCAGAGCATAACTATGCGCAGCTACCTCGCCGGAGTAAATGTAGCCGGCGTGCGGCGCGACCACCGCCACCACCTCTCCAGGCAGTTGCGGTACCGCCGCTTCCGCCACAAACTCGTCAACCATTTGGCGCAGCTCTTCTGGCGGTCCCGGGTAGAATTGCCCGGCAACGGCGGGCTGTCTCACGGTCAGCGTCTCATTCGCCGAGCCGTCATTTCCGGAAGGCTTTCCGAGCGGAACGAAGCAAGCTACCAGCAACGCGCAGTAGAATATTTTTCTCATCGTGTTTCACTCATGGCGCGCAACGCGCCTCGATAGTTACGACCGCCAGACACCCGGGATGGCTTGCTGGCAGTATTCACACTTGCCTTTCCGAAGATGCATTTCCGTAACTGTAAAACCAATGCGCCCAATGACCACACGGTGGCACTTGGGGCAATAGGTGTTTTCCGCTGGGTGCCCCGGAACATTGCCCAGATAAACGTAGTGAAGCCCCTCGGCATCGGCGATGGCTTTCGCGCGCTCCAATGTCTCCAAGGGCGTCGGGGGAAGGTTCTTCAGCAGGTACTCCGGGTGGAAACGTGAGAAATGCAACGGCACATCCACGCCCAGGTCGGACTTGATCCACTGCGCTAGAGCCCGGAACTCGGTGTCACTGTCGTTTAACGTCGGTATAACCAGGTAAACAATCTCATTCCACATGCCAAGCTTGCGCATGGTGACCAGCGCGTCCAGCACTGGCTTGAGTTCTCCGTTCACAACCTCCTTGTAAAACTTGTCAGAGAATGCCTTTAAATCCACTTTGATCGCATCCACGCCCTGACATAACTTCTTGAGGGGATCCTGCTGGACGAAGGCACCGGTCACCACCACACTCTTGATGCCGAGCGCATGCCCTGCATCGGCAGCGTCCCGCAGGTATTCATAGAAAACCACCGGCTCGCTATAGGTGTAAGCGATGATGGGACACCGATTCTGCTGTGCCACGTTGGCCAGTTCCTTGGCGGGCAAGTAAGTGCTGCGCACCTGCTCGGGCCGCGATTGCGAGATATCCCAGTTCTGGCACATCTTGCAGTTCACATTGCAGCCCGCGGTGGCCACAGAAAACGCCGGCGTGCCCGGACAAAAATGGAAGAACGGCTTCTTCTCGATGGGATCGATATGGGCGGCGCACACTCGCGAATGAACCAGCGTATAGTAGCTGCCACCGTGATTCTCGCGGACCCCGCAGTAGCCCCTTTCCCGGTCATCGATCACGCATTCGCGAGGACACAATTTGCAGCGCGTTTTCTTATAAGGCAGCTTTTCGTAAAACTGGGCCTCGACAATGAATCGTGCGTCGTCTGCCGGCGACTCGGTCCCAAAGGCAAGCCCGGACAGTCCGCCAACACACGAGGCCGCGCAGGCGCATAGACACGGGACACCAGCCAACTTCAGGAACGCTCTGCGGTCATGATTCGTTGCCACAACTCCGGTCAGAGCATCAATCACGGAGTCGCGAGGCAATGTATCCGCAAGTTCCTGATCGCGGGAAAGCGCGCGATTGCAAAGGCTCGCTTCGCTCCTAAGCGTATTGAATTCTTTGGACATCTCATCATCTGAAAAAGTTCAGACCTCCATCTGTTCAATCCTGGCCGGGTCGCTCGTTCCCAAACGGTGCTGTGCATCCGCAGCCGTTGCGATGTACTTAGGCGCCCGTTCGAGCGCCAGCAGCGACTTCATTCCTTTCTCAGCTCTCTTTTGTTCCAGGATCTGCCATCCGACGTAGTCCAGCGCCACCGGATCCGCGGATACCAGAAGCCCGTTGTACGGCCAGGTCCACTGCGGCATGAAAGACGGTCCACCTTCATATTGCGCGGTCAAGGCGTCACAAATATTCAGTCGTGTCCTTTGCCGAATGGGCGGCAGCACGTTGACGTCGGCAACGTACGGATCACCGACATTCAGGTGGTATTTGTTTGGGTTGTGGATGGCACCAAACATGTTCTTGAGCGCGATGGTCACGCCCGCAATGCTGTGGTCTTTGAGTACTGGCAGGTTGATGACCGCATCGCAAAGCTGCGTGAGAGTCTTCGACACGCGGCTGCCGACGCTCCCATAAATCGCCAAGTCTTCTTCATAACCCAGCGTGTCGTTTCCCATGTAGCGAATTCGGTCAGGCCCGGTCGTCACGCGAAATCCTGCACTTTCCAAGTCCGTGTTCAGCCGATCCCAAATGACGATGTCCTTCTTTGCTACACCAGCTTCTTGAAGCCGCTCGCAAATGACTTCGACCAGCAGGACGCTGGTTGAAATGCCCCTGCCGGCGAGGCAGTTGACCTTCAGCCCAACCACTTCTCCTGGCCGGACTACTTTCTTCCAAGCTTCCTGAGGAGAGTCACTTGAGTGCAGGGCCTGCACACTACGATCCAGCATCTTCAAAAGCCTGCCAGAGTCCAAGCTCGAACCTCCGCCGCGAAGCAGCGGGTCGCGCGAGATGACGACTTTGGACTTTTCGACTGGAGTAGAGAATGGACCGAAGGGGGACATCCCTGCGGTGAAGGCCGCACTGGCAATGCACGCTTTCAGAAAATCCCGCCGATTAGGGTTCGGCCTCTGCCTCATAAATGGCATTGGCGGCTCCGTCTTACTTGCGTTTCCCACGCTGAGTATTTTCTGTCTGTGACCGCGGTCACGATGACCCAGGTGTTTAGTTCTTGACCAACTGCCACCAGGTAGGCCGGAACACGCTGTGAAGAAAAGACTTTGCCCTGAAGGTCAGTTCCGGCGATCAACGGCACTCGAAATTATTCGCATCCTCCGTGTCGCCCGTTCCCTTGTAGTGCGCGTGCTTAGGGTAGGGGCACAATGGCCGGCTGCGACCTGGAAATGCCTTGCCCGTCGCTATCACCGAGTGCGGCGCGGTCCCTTTCTCTACCCAATTAACCATTGCACCCAAAAAGTCGAATTGATCCAGACCCGGACCACCTCCGCAGTGGCCCATCCCCGGCACCAAATAAAACTGGCTCCACTTCGACACCGCCTCGAGACCGCCATTCGCTGCAGCCATGCCCCTGTAGTATTCCAAGGTATCAAGCGGCGAGAACCATGGATCGCTGTCGCCGTGATAGAAAATCAGCTTCCTTCCATGCCCGGAGAAAGTTGTCAGGTTAGTGGACATCGAGTCCACCAGCGGCTGAACATCCGCCAAAGCTTGCTTCTCGACATCGACTTCCATGGCAGTCGTCGGGGGCCCGAAAATCCCCGGACCCGGCACTAGGATCCCGCGAATCGGAACGCTTGCGGTGAGGCCGGTGTCATACAGGAATCCCGGGTACACTTGGATTCCCCCCGGCGTCTTTGGTCCGCCGACGGCTTTCTTGATCGCGGCAACTTTCTCCGGGGACAAGCAGGATTCAGTGCTTTTCTCCTTGCACGTCAACGTAGCGGGATCGAAATCGCATGCGAGAGGGTTAGAGATCAAGCCATCGGCGACTCCGTCTTTGGCGTCGCACTGCTTCAGTAGCGAGTCCAGGACCAGCTTCCGGTCAGCGTCCGTTATCGCCTGGGTGATGATCGGTTTCCCATCCGCATCTTTCGGCGCAATTTGGTTGAACGCGACGGGAATCCATTCTCCAATGGCCAGGTTCGAAAGGCCGGTGCGCATGGCGGGATCGCCGGAGATGATGCCGTCGAAAGAATTTGGATAGCGTTGCGACAGGATCATGCCTTCGCGACCACCCGTGGAACATCCGACGAAATAGGAATAGGCTGCGGGCTTTCCGTAGTACTGCTCGATCAGTTGTTTGGCGAGCGCTGCCACTTGCGCGTTAGCCAGATACGCAAAATCCAGAGCGGCCTGTTGGTCTTTCATGAAGCCGAAGTCAAACGCTCCCCCGTGGCTCTTGTGGCCTGTGTCTGTGCTGACCACTGCGAATCCACGCAGCAGCGCCGGTGTATCTCCCGCCGCATTCAGGCCAAGAGGCGGCAGCACCATGCCGTTTCCACCACCTCCGCCTTGCATCAGGAAATCGCCGTTCCATTTGTCAGGCATGGCCAACGCCAAATGAATCCCGAACTCTTCGCCCCCGACACCGGTCCGCCGGTTGATCACGCCCTCCACCCGGCAATATGCGGGAAGGGGAGCGCTGCGACCCGGCCCGAAGGGATCCGGCTCAGTGGTTCCGGCAGCAATTGGTGTTGCCTTGGTTATCTCGACACCAGAAGACTTGAAGTTCATTAGCTTGGCGCACGAATTTACCTCCTGGCCCCAGGCGCACGAAGCCATCGCAAATACAGGCCACACGAAAAACCGCAGAGATCGTAGGTGCATATTTGCCTCACTTTCACTACCCGATGGTGCCGAAGCGCTCGCTTATTAGCAACAGTTCTTCAGCCTGTCTTTTTGAGCCACAATAGATCACCGTCCCAACCGGGAGACCATGGGTGTCAATTCCTATTGATCCAGAGGGTCACAGATCTGAGATTTGCAGTGTCCATGGTGAAAACGGTAAAACTACTTCAGACACTCACGCACAGGCACGTAGGAAGATCAGCACAACGACCCCCGTTCACTTCGCCGGAAACTGCAATCAACCATGTGCCGACACGGGCGTCCGTTCGCTCTTTTCGGGTGAGATTCCCGCTGGGAAGTCATGGCGCTGCCTGTCACGTGGTCAGAATTTACGATCTGAACCAGGAGAAAAGCGATGAAGCAACTCGGAATAATGCTGTTTTTGTTTGCGAGTCTTTGTTACGCGCAAGACTCGGGCGATTTTCAGCCCGCTACGACCAACGTGTGGGGAGCGGAGTATCCTCGCGTTGATAGCACAGAGAGAGTGCAAATCCGTGTGAAGGCTCCCGACGCCACCAACGTCCGACTGAATTTCTGGAGCGGGCCGAAACTGGATATGGTCAAGCAACTGGATGGCTTCTGGACGGTCACAACGCCCCCGCTGGTTCCCGGCTTGCACTACTACACCCTGATTATTGACGGTGCAGAGGTCAGCGACAGTAACAGTCATGCATTCTTTGGCGGAGGTAAACCCGCAAGTGCTGTGGAGGTTCCGGAGCCAGGTTCCACTTATTATTCGATTCAGGATGTGCCCCACGGCCAGGTCCGTGAGGTCTGGTATTACTCCAAGGTGACCGGAAGCTGGCGCCACGCGCTCGTCTACACGCCCCCGAAGTACGATGAGCAGACCAAGTTGCGCTATCCGGTGCTCTATTTGCAGCACGGCGGCGGCGAAGATGAGACCGGGTGGACCAGACAGGGTCGCGCCAATTTCATCCTCGACAATCTGATCGCGGCCGGAAGCTGCAAGCCCATGATCCTGGTCATGGCTTATGGTTACGCCAGACGCGCCGGTCAACCCGCTCCCGATCTGACTGGAAAACCTTTTGGCTCTCCCGAAATGATGAAGGCGATGCAGGAAATGACCGCCGCGTTTGAAGATGATATGACACAAGCGCTGATTCCCTATATCGACTCCACTTTCAGGACACTTCCGGATCGCGATCATCGCGCCATGGCCGGCCTTTCCATGGGAGGGAGCCAGACCTTCCAGGTCACCCTGAATCATCTCGATCTCTTCTCCTACATCGGAGGATTCAGTGGAGCCGCTGGGCCACTGGTTCTCGGTGATCAGAAACTGGATCCGAAGACCGCCTATAACGGTGTATTTGCTGATCCAGCCGCTTTCTCGAAGAGAGTGCATTTGCTGTGGCTGGGTGTCGGAACGGAAGAGCCCGAGAGAATGCGCGCGGGGCTCCAGAGATTACACGCTTCACTGCTCGAAGCGAACATTCAGCACGTTTTCTACGAATCGCCAGGTACCAACCACGAGTGGCAAACATGGCGTCGTGATCTTAAGGATTTTGCTCCAAGACTTTTTTAGCAACCTTACTCGAAGAAACATTGAGAACCGCGGGAACGCTGCCGAAGTGGAATGAGAATGTGACGCGCAGGCCCGATGCTGTTCCATTTAAAGCCAGAAGCGCAATGAATAACGAGCGCGGAAAGGTGCAGCCGCTGTCGCCGGATTCCCGGTAAAGACTGTTCCTACCTGCCCGCACCTTTCCGAATGGGAGTCAGCACCACCAGGAAACAATCGTTTGTGCGCAGCGAAATGGTCTTGCTGAAGGTCTTGTTGCTGATCGTGATTTCGCTCTGTGTGACTGGTCCGCCGCTGCTGACGTTTTTCAATGCGTCTTCCTGGGCTCGAGTGAGCTGCCGGGGCGACCCCATCTCCACGTAAGCCGTGAACGGGTCGTTGTGCTTGTAACCAATCTGGTAAACAGCCACACGGTATTTGCCATTGCGGACGTTCGCGATATCGACTGTCAGCTGCCCCTTATCGACCGGGGGCAGGTCCTGTCTGTAGAAGACCTGGTCTGTCTGTCCTGCCGGTGGCGTGACCGGGGAATAGTCCCACACCAATGCCTGCACCGAACCATCATCCGACTTAGTGATCCAAGATTGGCTGTCATCTGTTGCGACATCGTCCGTACCAAGCATGCTCAGGAACTTGAAGGCGTAAAAGGACGGCTTCCGGATGCCCTGCAGGTTGATCATCCCGAATCCCCCATGAAAGGGGGTAAAGCGCGGGCCGTTCTCTTCAAATATGTCCGTAAATGTCCAGTACGACATCGAATTAACATACGGAGTCGCGCGCTTGATCTTATCGAGAATAAAACTGGCCTGGTGATACTGGTCGTGCATGTAATCGGTGGGCGTGTAGGCCGAACTCCACTCCGTGAAATGCAGCTCAAGATTGCGCAGTGGGGATGCGTCAAGCAGTTCGCGCGAATGCCGCATTCGCCCGCTAACCGAGTCGGGATCGGGATCAAGGATGGTGCCCGCCGAACCATCCGCGTCCAGAAAGCCCTCCTTGACTCCGTAAGCGTGCACCGAGATGAAGTCCACCGGCTCAGGATTCGCCACGATCCACTTCTCAAACGCCTCTTCCGCCGCTTAAGGCACTGCCGATGCCGGTCCACCGATGCGGCACTTCCGGCATTCGCTGCGAATGGCTTCCGCCGTGGTCTTATACAGGTTGAAATACTCCTCCAGTGAATGAGGCCAGAAGGGCCTAATGTCCGGCTCGTTCCACACCTCGTAATACCACTGGGTAATCTCCGCCTCGCCGTAGCGCTCCTTCCAGTGTGCAATCAAGGCGCGCATAAGCATCGCCCACCTGGCGGGATCTTTCGGCAACGAGGTATTCCCTTTCCACCAAAACACTGTGGAGTCGCCACTGGCGAGTTTGCTGGGCATAAACGTTAGCTCCACGAACGGACGGATCTGCTTCCGCAGAAGCGCGTCGTAAAGCGAGTCCACATACCGGAAATTGAACGCGGGGTTTCCTGGTTTGTCTTCGCCATAGACCCCCATCTCGTCGTTCAAGAGCCCGTGCATGCGAAGGTAACGAAAGCCTATCTCGGTTTGCACTGTGGCCAGTTGATCCTGCCAGTCGGCTCGTAGCCCTTCCGCCGCTCGACCCGCACCCACGACCAGCAAAGGCACCTTCGAATGTGGTCCTGTCACGCGCGACAGGTCGGCATGAACCACTCGTTTCTGAGCACTCTGCCCCGCTACACCGGTACACAACATCACCAGAATCCCGAAAACAGCCAAAGCATTGCGGGTGAAACCCCTTGTACGCAAGGATCTTCTCCTTCCGACCTCAGCTCATCCGAAGTCTCCGGCATCGATCGGCGAGATCCAACGAGAAAGTAAGTCCGGATGGGAGATGGTTCGAGCGAAGAATCAGCTGGACCCTACCGGAGCGCCCCGGTACTTCCGTGCCACCTGAATTCGAATCAATGCTCTTTGCAGCGCCACGGTCGCCCGGTCCCAATCAATATTCGGATCGCTTGAAGCCAGCCGGTGTTCCGCGCGAGCTTTGGCCGCTTCGGCTCGCGCCAGATCGATTTCTTCCGCGCGCTCCGCAGTTTCTGCCAACAGTGTCACCCGGTCGGGCAAAACCTCCGCGAATCCGCGCAGAATTGCCAACAACACTGGCTGGCTGGACGTCGTGGTACGGTAGCTCAGTTCGCCAATGCCTAACTCCGTGATCATGGGCGCGTGTCCCGGTAGTATACCGAATGCCCCATCCAATCCAGGGATAGCGACTTCCACCACCGTCTCACGCAGCAGCTGCCGCTCCGGAGTGACTACGATTAATTCAATCGCTTCGGGTAGCATTTGCCCTCAAACGCCGGCCTTCATCTTCTCCGCTTTTTCCATTACTTCTTCGATAGTCCCGACCATGTAGAAAGCCTGCTCCGGAATATCGTCATACTTGCCTTCGACGATATCCTTGAAACTGCGCACCGTGTCTTCGATCTTCACGTATTTGCCTTCCAACCCGGTAAACTGCGCGGCCACGAACATGGGTTGCGACAGGAACCGTTCGATGCGCCGCGCCCGAGCCACTGCGCGCTTGTCTTCGTCCGAGAGTTCCTCGATGCCCAGAATGGCGATGATGTCTTGCAGGTCCTTGTAGCGCTGCAGAATGGACTTGACGCCGCGCGCAACCGTGTAGTGCTCTTGCCCCACGATGCGTGGGTCCAAAATCCGCGAACTGCTGGCCAACGGATCGACCGCCGGGTAGATGCCGCGTTCCACAATTTGCCGGCTCAGGTTGGTGGTCGCATCCAGGTGCGTAAATGTGGCCGCCGGAGCTGGGTCCGTGTAGTCGTCGGCTGGCACGTAAATCGCCTGCACCGATGTGATCGACCCGGTTTTCGTCGAGGTGATGCGTTCCTGCAATTCTCCGATTTCCGTGTTCAGGTTGGGCTGATAGCCCACCGCCGACGGCATGCGCCCCAGCAGCGCGGAAACTTCCGACCCCGCTTGCACAAAACGGAAAATGTTGTCGATGAACAGAAGAACGTCGAGGTGCTCTTCATCCCGGAAATATTCCGCCACCGTCAAACCGGTCAGGCCCACGCGTAGGCGCGCGCCCGGTGGTTCGGTCATTTGCCCATAGATCAAAGCCGCACGCGATTTGTCCGGCTGTCCCGGCGCGATTACGTGCGACTCCTGAAATTCCAGATACAAGTCATTGCCTTCGCGCGTCCGTTCTCCCACCCCGGCGAATACCGACACGCCTCCGTGCTTCATGGCCACGTTATGAATGAGTTCCTGAATGAGCACGGTTTTGCCCACCCCCGCGCCGCCGAACAATCCGATCTTTCCGCCTTTCAGGAACGGCTGAATCAAGTCCACCACCTTGATTCCGGTTTCAAACATCTCCAGGGTGGTCGATTGGTCGTCCAAAGCCGGCGAAGGCCGGTGGATGGGATAATGCGTATTGGTGACAACCGCGCCTATCCCGTCCACTGGCTTCCCGAGAACGTTCAACACGCGGCCCAGTGTTGCGCGACCTACGGGCACCTCGATGGGATTTCCTGTGTCGCATGCCTTCATGCCGCGGACCATTCCTTCCGTGGGCTCCATGGCGATGGCACGCACCCGGCCTTCCCCCAAGTGCTGCTGCACTTCCGCGATCACGTCCAGCGGTTGGGGCGTGTTGTAACCCTCATTCGTTATATGTATGGCGTTGTAAATCGCAGGCAGATGCCCTTCCGGGAACTGGATGTCCAGCACCGGGCCAATCACCTGCACTACGTGTCCAACCGCTGCCTGTTTTTCAGCCATTTTGACTCCTCTAATTTCGTCGCTCTGGCCACTCTCTGGGGCCGTGCAACCGAATCTACCGTTCACCAGCCTCCATCACATCACGTTGGCCGCGCCGCTTACGATCTCGATAATCTCCTTGGTTATCGCCGCTTGTCGCACCTTGTTCATATGCAATGTCAATGCATCGATGACGTCCCCGGCATTCTTGGTTGCCGCTTCCATCGCGGTCATGCGAGCGGCATGTTCGGCCGCGGATGACTCCAGCATTGCGCGAAGCACTTGGGTCTCGACATAGCGCGGTAGCAGCCGGTCCAGAATCTGTTCCGCCGGTTGCTCGTAGATATAATCAGTCTGCGCGGCGGCGCTTTCCTCCGCGCCTTCATCCTCGGGTTTGAATTTTTCCACTGGCAGCAGCTTTTCGGTAATCAGGTTCGGCGCGAGTACGTTCTTGAATTCGCTGAACACGGCGTACACGGCGTCAATCTTCTCTTCGGCATACAGCGCGGTGATCAGATTCGCGATTTCGCGCGCCACTCCATAGTCGACCCGCGCCAGCACATTCACAAATTCGCCGGCAAACTCCATTCCCATTTTGCGCAAGCTGTCGCGACCTTTCTTGCCGACGGGAATCACCACAACCTTTTTCCCTTGCCTGCTCTTGAAGAATTTCACGGCCTCGCGAAGGATATTGGTGTTGAATGCGCCGGCCAGTCCTCGCTCGCCCGCCAACACCAGAACCAGAATCCGCTCCTCCGGCCGGGTCGCCAGCAACGGATGCTTCGGTGACTCGATGCGCGCCATGGTCGAGCGCAACACTCGCACCAATTCTCTCGCGTAAGGCCGCGCCGCCAACGCCGCCTCTTGCGCTCGCCGCAGCCGCGCGGCCGACACGAATTTCATCGCCCGCGTAATCTGCTGGGTGTTCTTGACCGAACGGATGCGCCTCCGAAAATCGAGTAGCGTAGGCATGAAGTACCGTTATTCGTTCACTTAGTGGGTTTCTGCAGCAATCGTCGCAGCGAAACGATCTTTAAATGCATCCAACGCCGTCTTGATGTTGGCCTTAATGCCGTCGTCCAGGGCCTTCTTGTTCGCGATCTCTTTCAGCACACCGCCGTAATTGGTTTCGGCAAATTGCAGGAATTCCTTTTCGAAACGCCGCACCTCCGGCACCGGGATGGAATCCAGCGCGCCACTGGTAGCCACATACAGCGCCAGAACCTGCTTCTCTACCGGCAGCGGCACATATTGGTCTTGTTTTAGGACCTCGGTCAATCTCTGGCCGCGCGCCAACTGCGCCTGCGTCACCTTGTCCAATTGATCCGAGCCAAATTGCGCAAAGGCCGCCAGGTCGCGGTATTGCGCCATGTCCAGTCGCAACGACCCAGCCACCTGGCGCATCGCCTTGATCTGTGCGTTGCCGCCAACGCGGCTCACGGAAATACCCACGTTAATGGCCGGCCGGATGCCCGCGTTGAACAGGTCGGCTTCCAGGTAAATCTGACCATCCGTGATGGAAATTACGTTCGTTGGGATGTATGCCGAAACGTCCCCGGCTTGTGTCTCGATCACGGGCAACGCCGTTAACGAACCACCACCCAGCTTGTCATTCAGTTTCGCCGCGCGTTCCAGCAGGCGGGAGTGCAGGTAAAACACGTCCCCGGGAAACGCCTCACGGCCCGGCGGACGACGGAGCAGCAGCGAAATTTCCCGGTACGCCTGAGCGTGCTTGGACAAATCGTCGTAAAACACCACCGCGTGGCGCTTCGAATCCCGGAAATACTCGCCCATGGCGCAGGCAGCATAAGGGGCGATGTACTGCAAGGAAGCCGGCTCGGCCGCCGAAGAGGCCACAATGATGGTGTAGTCCATGGCCCCGTAGTCGGTCAGCGTTTTGATAACCTGCGCGATGGTCGAACGCTTCTGCCCGATGGCGCAGTAGATGCAGATCATGTCGCTGCCCTTCTGGTTGATGATGGTGTCCAGAATGACCGCGGTTTTGCCGGTTTGCCGGTCGCCGATGATCAATTCGCGTTGGCCGCGTCCAATCGGGATCATCGAATCGATGGCCTTGATTCCGGTCTGCAATGGTTCCCGCACGGGTTGCCGGTCCAGCACGCCAGGCGCCAGCCGTTCCAGCGGGATGTGCTCTTTCGCCGGAATCGGTCCCTTGTCGTCTTCCGGCTCGCCCAACGGATTCACCACTCGGCCCACCAGCTCCTCGCCCACGGGAACCGACATAATTGTATTGGTGCGCCGAACCGTATCGCCTTCCTTGAGCTCGGAAGTCTCGCCCAGCAGCACCACGCCCACTTCTTCTTCTTCCAGGTTCAATGCGATTCCGAAAACGTCATGAGGAAAGGCCAGCATCTCGCCGTACATGGCTTTTTCCAGCCCGTGCACGCGCGCTATGCCGTCTCCCACGCTGATGATCGAGCCAACCTCGTCCACCGCTACGGTCTGCTCGTAATTGGCGATCTGCTCGCGCAGAATCTTGCTGATTTCGTCTGCCTTGACTTGTGCCATACCTGCTCCCGAATGCCTATTCTGCGGCCAGCTGCGCGCGCAGTCGTTCCAAGCGGTTGTGCACCGATCCATCGTAGATCGTGTCCCCAATCCTGACGATTGCCCCGCCCAGCAGCTTCGGCTCCAGCGAATATTTGGCCTGAATCTTCTTACCCGACACTCGTTCTAATGTTTGGATCAATTCGCTTCGTTGCTGATCGTTCAATTCTGTGGCCGAGATCACCTCGGCCTCCGCTACGCCTTGCCTCTGCCTTAACACCTGCTCGAAGGTGTCCACAATTTCCGGCAGAAGGTGGATCCGTTGGTTGTCGGCCATGACAAACACGAAATTCCGAATGATCCTGCTCGCGCCCAAACGCGCCAGAAGCTTTTCGATGACCCCGTGCTTGTCCTGTCTTGGCACCGCCGGGCTGATCAAGAAATTCCGCAGTTCCGCCGATTCATTGTACGTCGCGCGAAAGTCTTCCAGCTGTTTGCGGGCGGGTTCCGCTGCCCCTTGCTCCAGCACGATGTCCGCGAGAGCCGTCGCGTATTGTAAACTGGCCGACTTCAATTCGGCCTCCCTTGCAGCGTTCGCACAAAATTCTTCAACATGGCTTCCTGAATCGCCGGCGTCATCTGCTTGGCCACCAGCGACTCCGCCCGATCCACTGCCAATTTTGCTGCCAACGCCTTCAGTTCCACCCTCGCGGCCCGCTCAGCGGCGGTGATTTCCGCCTTTGCCGCAATGCCAACCCTCTCGAGATCGGTCTTCATCATCGCCCGCAGCCGTTCCAACTCCGCGGCTGCGTCCTTCTTGGCCTGCTCGCGGAACTCGGAGATCTCCTGCGGCAGACTGGCCAGCTTTGTCGCCGCTTCCTTCAACTGGCGCTCCGCTTCCGCCTTGGCCACCGCTGCCTTGCCAATCGCTTCCGTGATCTTATCGGCATTCCGGCGAACAAAGGGTGGCAAAACAGCCTTGATCAGCCAAGCGAACAAGATTGCGACGATGACGAAGTGGGACCACTGAAAGGCAATTCCGACCGGCCGATCCGCCGGCCCGGCCGCCGCTTGTTCTTGTGCTACCGCCGTCAGCGTCAAACATAGCATTATTCCCGGGATGGTCAACGCCTTCAGCGCTACCGCGCGCCGCTTGCTCATGCCGGCCTCGCCGGACTGCTCGGTCCCGGAGCCGCTTGCAACGCACGCGTGGCAATCTCTACCGCCAACTGCGACGCGGTTGTCTCAATCTCCTGTTTCGCCGCGTCCAATTCCCCGGCGACCCGTTCTTTGGCTTTGGCCACCTCGTTTGACGCCTTGCTCCGTTCGTCTTTCAATCGCGCCGCCCGTTCATCCAGCAACTTTTTTCGTTCCGTTTCCTGCTCGCCGTACACCTTGGCTTTCGCTTGCCTCAGTGCCTCTTCATATTGCCGGATCTTCTCTGCGGCAGCCGCTTGCGCCGCTTCGGCCGACTTCCTGGCCCCCTGGGTCCGCGCTTCGCGTTGCGCCATCACTTGTAAGATCGGTTTGAAGAACAGTGACCGCAATACAAAGTAAAAAATCAGGACAATCAGGGCAACGGGCACAGCCCGGAGGAAGAGTTCGCCGATTTGGTGAACCAAGCTTGGCATGGGATTGTGTCGCCTAGTTTCAGATGGGCAGCCGCGCCGTCCTCCGACCCGGTAGGAGCGTACGGTGGGCCTGATGCTGCCTCACAGAATTATCATTTATACCATTCGCTATAACTTGCCGTCAACGCAACCCGCCACCTTGGAACAGCCTCCTCACATCGTATCCCCAGGCGCGCTGCCTTCCGGAGGAGTCGGTCAGCCGCTTCCTCGTTTGGCTCCTTGGTATCTTGGAGTTCGTCCGTCTTAATTCCCGCTAGGGACGCTGCTTTTGCCCCGATTGCGCTGTTCCGGCGGAAACAGCTCGCGCAGCATCCGCGCGATCTCGGGAAACCTCTTGCGTGTGTCGGGCGCCCGTTGCCCCCGCGCCACAAATCCCAGCCACACCAGATACACCAGCTCAGCCCGCCCGGAACTTCCGAAGAGTTGGTTCAACGCATCAATTCTCTTGTTCTCAGCTCGATTCACTCTCTGCGCCACCGGTGGCGACACCGCCGCCCAGGCGAACATGGCTGCGTCCGACGGTAGGGTTCCATCCTCACTGAGCGGCACGCGTTTAACCATGAGCTGCATTAACGATCGCAGTGCGGCGTTACCTCGCCGTCCCCGCAACAGCGGGATAATCTCGTGCAGCAACTCGTCTTCCCACTCTCGCAACAGCAGTTCCAGCAGCTCCTCGCGGTCTCTGAAGTGCCAGTAGAAACTTCCTTTGGTGACGTGCAGATCACGCGACAGCCGCTCTACGTGCACCGCCTCGACCCCGCCTTTCAACAACGCCAGCCGAGCAGCCCGCAGCCAATCCTGTCTTCCTAGATCTTTTCCCATACGGCGTAGTATGGCACACGGTAATTTGACTGGACTGCTCAAATCGCTCCTCGTCTTCGTCTCTCCTCGCAACGGCTATCATCCAGCTGGTTCTCGAGTCACCGCACTTCCACAGTCCCCCGTACAGGCAATTCGATGAACGAGGCTCGCGAGGCTTCTCTGTACACCTTCCAGACGGGTGTTCCTTCTGCGGGATAACGCCGGAACACGTCGGCGTCTGCACCGGCGAGCGCAACCCGGATGCGATGATTCTGCCGCAACAATACCGATGTGGCGTACAGCGAGAACCGAATTGTCGTTGGCGTGCCCGGCACGAGCGGCTCTGCATCTGCGCGCAGGAAACTGTGCGCCGGTCCCAGCGGCTCGTAGGGGAGGCTCTTCGGATCAACCTCTTTTCGATTAATCACTCGAAAAACTCCCTCATCTACGTAGGTAACCCGTCCTTCCGGCGACACATCTTCAAGGTAGGCATGGATCGCCCCATCGCTTGTCGTTGAGGACATTTCCAGGCTTAAGACCGGTGAGCCCGTTATCTCTAGATCGGACTGGAGTGGCGCGCTCGTGTACAGCAGGAGTTTCTTGTCGGCATCGGCGCGATCGGGATACACCACATCGCTTCCACTAAATCCTGTGTGCCAACGGGTTTGTTTCCCGCTAGAGGCGGTAAAGTCCACGGTATAAGAGTCGCTAGCGCCGGTATCCGTGGGAGCGGACGGGCTGAGTGTATGGTCGTTCCCAAAGTACAAACGTTCCGCCGCGAAACCCGAAGGCGGCCATGTTTTGGTGGTGTGCCATTGCCCCTCTCCCGTCGTGTAATACCGAATCGAAGACTCTATGGGTTCTGACGACCCGCTTCGCAGCGTGCGGTCGAAGAAGTCCGCCTCCACTTTGAACTGCTCCTGGGTTGTTGGCTCGGGAGGCTTGTGCTTCGTTACGAATGGATCGACTTTGAAGTCTCCTCCGTGGGACAGCGGGCCGATCACCACCACCTGTGGATTGGAGAATGTCCGGTAACGGATCAAGCTTCCGTCCGAGTCGCTCCCGTCAAGCCAACCTTCCCAAACCATCATGGGAACCTTCGATGCTTCAATTTGTGTGCGTAATCCGGAGGGGCTGATATCTGCTAGGCGAAACTTACCCGCCTCGGTCGTGAGTGTGTCGTCGTAAAACTCTAGTTTACTGAGCTCATCCTTGTAGTACTGATTTTGCTGGTGCTGCGCGACCAATTCCTTCAAATGCTTTCGTTGCGAGTCTCCGTCGACGGGGCGTACCCCCGGGATCATTCGCCGGACCATCCAGCAACGCAATCCTTTCACTTCCATGCCACCGCATACGTCGTCGCGGTCCAGCGCGGCGACAACGTCAAACCATTCGCTTAGAAGCGACTTAAGCGCTACTCCACGCTCGCCTTCATCCTCGGTGTTATCAAAAGTGTCGTAAAGAGGCATGACCGCGCGGATTGCCGGCTGGTTGGGGACCGCGGCAAGCTCGGCGGTGTTGCCTTCGTAGGAGATTCCAAACGTGCCGACGTTTCCATTGGACCACGGCTGCGCCGCCGCCCAGGCTGCAACTTCACCCATATCGGCAACTTCCGCAGGGGAGAACTCGAGCTCCCGATGACCCCCTGACGCCCCGGTTCCACGCGCGTCCACCAGCAGCACCGCGAAACGGCGCTGGTTGAAGTATTGGACCTCCGGCGCGGTGAGCAGGGAACCACGTACGATGTGCAGGTCCAGCAACATTTTCAGCAGTGCGCTTTTCTGCGGCTCGCGCCAGTAACGGGTCGTTCGCATGAGCACCGGCACCCGCTCATTCGGTTTCAGGTCCTTTGGCAAGTACAGAGAGACTGCAATCTCCACGCCATCGCGCATTTTCACGTAGCGCGCCGTGGATCTCGGAATCCCAGCCGGGGTCGTCTTTTCGCCTGGCAGCCTT
>Ga0187782_10000273_pt1 | contig 33162 bp, 28 predicted proteins | sample 0715_SJ02_MP15_2_FD_132454 | JGI IMG/M metagenome (GOLD analysis project Ga0187782, IMG submission 132454) | Tropical peat soil microbial communities from peatlands in Department of Meta, Colombia - 0715_SJ02_MP15_20_MG | ecosystem: Environmental > Terrestrial > Soil > Wetlands > Peat | place... | reverse complement strand
CGCGTCGCGCGTGTCGGCGCAGATCGCCTCCCTGATCAGCCGCTCCGTCGTCTGCTCGAAATAGATCAAGAGATCCGTGCCCAACTCGGAAAACTGCCGCCATACGACCGTGTCGAAATAACGCCGCGGCGCTCTCACCATGACCGTCGTGCGCCGCTGGCGGGCGTAGCGGAAGGGCCGCACGCCGTAGCGCCGGCACAAGGCGATGAACAGCCGCACCGACCATTCGTCCGGCAGGCTGAACTTCATCTCGATGGGAGGGTCGAGCCGCGCCGCCTCATTGAGCTTCGCCTTCAGCCGCTCGGCGGCGGCGCCCGCCGCTTCCCGTTCTCCCGCACTGGCGGCGCCGAAATACAGCGCCTCGACCTTGCGCAGTCGCTCGCGTAGCTGCTCCTCGATCATCATCGGCGTCGCTCCTCCTATGAAACGACGCCATCTCCGGACCCCGCGGTCAACCCGACCCGCGAGGATGTCCACAAGCGATCATCGTGGGATCGCCGCACCGGTTACGACAAGAGCGCATAAAATCCGGTCCGTGCGCCTCTGCGCCGCCTGCGCCCTGCCGAGGCGCGAGGCTTGCGGGTCCTCCGCTTGGACGCCTGCTCAAAGCAGATTGATCGAAGGCCGCGGATCGGCGGCGTGCGCCGACGCGCAACCGGCGCCGTGCTACCGCAGCGCCACGCCCAGCGCCGCGAGCGCCTCCCTGAGGCGGTCGCGCCCGCTCATCGCCTCGGGGCCCCGCACCCGCGACAGGACCTGGCGGATCCAACCCTGCTCGGGCAAGCCCTGCTCGCGCTGAAAATCGCGAAACTTGACGTCGAGCGTGTCGACTGCGTCGAGCTGCGCCTCGCCCCAGGCGTATTGCTCGCGATGCAGCACCGCCGCCTGGCCGAGCCGCGGCTTCACGTCGGTTCCGACCGCGGGATCGGGAACGCCGACCGCCATGCCGAAGACGGCGAAGACGTTTGGCGGCAGATCGAGCTCCTTCGCCACCTCTTCAGGGTGGTTGCGCATCGCGCCGATGTAGACGCAGCCGAGTCCGAGCGACTCCAGCGCCGTCACGGCGTTCTGCGCCGCGAGCGCCGCGTCCACGACGCCGGTCAGGAACAGTTCGAGATAGGGCAGCGCCTTGGCCTCGCGCCCCTCGCGCCTGGCGAGGTTTTCGAGCCGCGCGAGATCCGAGAGCCATATGAGAAAAGTCGCGCAGTCGCGCACATGCTGCTGGCCCCCGGCGAGCTCGGCGAGGCGGGCCTTGCGGTCTTTGTCCTCGACCGCGACGACGCTCCAGACTTGCAGATTCGAGGAGGTCGAAGCTGACTGCGCGGCGGCGACGATGGTTTCCAGCGCGCCCTCGGGCAGCTTTTCCGGCAGGAAGGCGCGATGCGAACGGTGGCGCAGGATGATGTCGAGCGTCTCGTTCCACTCCACGGGCCGCGGCGCGTCGTTGCGCCGATAGCGGGCGAAGATCGCCGCCGCCGCTCTTTCGCTCTCGCTCGCTTTGTCGTGCATCGTCGCCTCGCGCAGGAAGGTCGTCGCCGCCCTTTTGCCTCCTGCGCGCAGTTCTGTCCAGCCGGCGAAGAAATCGCCTTTCATGGTGAACGCTGGTCGCTGGGGGCGTTAAAATTTTTGGTTTCGCGTAACCAAGCGGCAACCTCCTTCCAGCATAGTTCCGCCGTCTCGCGAAACCGCCTCAATAACATGTGTGAGGCGCCGTCAGGAGCTGGAGCGCTCCTGCGGCGCTGCGCGTATCGGAGAGTAAATCATGAAGTCGCGGGATACTTTGCTGCGCCTGAAGCAGTTCCAGGTGGAGGAAAAGCGTCGGCGCGTCGCCCAGATCAATCTGATGATCGCCGAGTTTGGACGCATGACCGCCGACCTCGACCGGGAGATCGGCATCGAGGAGCAGCGCGCGAATAATTCCGATCCGAACCATTTCGCCTACCCCACCTATGCGCGCGCCGCGCGCTCGCGCCGCGATAATTTAAACTCGTCGCTCGCCGAGCTCCGCGACAAGCTCGAGGACGCCCAGGCAAGCCTCAAGGACGCGACCGAAGAGCTCGCCAAGGCGCAGAGCCAGGAGTCGCGCGACCTCTCCGCGGAGCGCATGGTCGACGTGGTGGCCGAGCGCAGCGTCGCGGGGCGCAACGGCCTTCATCGCGGGGCCTGACGGCGGGCGTCAAAAGGCCCAGCGCCGCAACAGCGACGCAGCGGAAAGGCGCAGCCAACGACCAAGGGTCGTCCGCCGCGCGGGGAGCTGTCGCGGCGCCGGCCGCCTGGACCAGCGCGTCCGGCGGCCAGCGCCGGCGCATCAGCCTGAGCATGGGACGGGGCCGGTCGCAGTCGAGCCAAGCGACCTCGAAACGGGCAAGGTCGAGGATCCGGCTCGGAGGCGCCCTAAGCGACGCTCAGTCTTCTCGCCTGCAAGGTCGTGACGACCAGCACGGCGACGCCGACCGCCTGATGAGCGAGCGCCAGCAGGATATGCGGCGCGCCGCTCCACCAGTCGGCGACGAAGAGCAGCGTGGCCACGCCGAGCGCGACCTGCATCGCCACATGGCCCAGCACGATCAGGCCGCCCCGCGCTCCACGACCGGTCGTGTTCGTCACGGCGTCGAGCGCATGCGCGAGCGCCAGCGCCAGCAGCGCATAGGCGGTCATGCGGTGAAAGAACTGCGCCGTGACGGGGTTCTCGTAGACATTGGTCCACCAGGGATCGAGCGGCCATAGCGACTGCGGCGGCGGCACGACCTCTCCCTCCATGAGCGGCCAGGTGTTGTCGACGAGGCCCGCGCGCAGCCCGGCGACGAGCGCGCCGAGACAGATCTGCAGGAAGACGAGGCCGAGCAGGATGTAAGCCTCGGCGCGCAGCCGCGTGCGTCCAAGGATGATGGATGTCGGGCGTTGCGGTCCGAGGCCCGCGGCGACCCAGACGCAGGCCGCGATGATGACGCCAGCGAGCAGCAGATGCGACGCGAGGCGTTCCTGCGCCACCTCGACCCGCTGAGCGAGGCCGGAGGCGACCATCCACCAGCCGACGGCGCCTTGCAGCGCCCCAAGCGCCAATATGCCGAGGAGCTTCGGCGTGTAACCCTTCGGGATGCGCTTCCTGATCGAAAGCCAGACGAGACCCGCCACATAGACGAGACCGACAAGGCGCCCGAGCAGGCGATGCGCCCATTCCCAGGCGTAGATCACCTTGAAACGCGCGAGCTCCATCGTCGGAAACAGCTGCTGGAACTGCGGAATCTGCTTGTAGCGCTCGAATTCGGCGCTCCAGTCCTTCTCGGAAAGCGGCGGAATGACGCCTTCGACCGGTTTCCACTGCGTGATCGAAAGGCCGGACTCGGTGAGCCGCGTCGCGCCGCCGACGAGCACCATCGCGAACACGAGCGCCGCGACGATATAGAGGAGGTTGCGCAGACCGATCGCATTGACGGGCGTCGGCCAGGGCTCGACGGCGGCGGTCTTGGTCGGAAAGTGGAACAGCTCGTCCATGGGCGGGCCTGTCAGGAATGAGTTTCGCAGCGTTGTCTACGCCAGAAGGAACCGTCTCACGTGCCCCCTACGAGCGCCGACGAGATCCGCGTGCGGATCGCGTCGGCGATGGTTTTCGCGTCGCGGGTCTCGGCGTCGCGCGCGGCGCGCACGTTGGCGAGCCGGTTGCTGAAGCGATCGTAGCTCGCGATGCTCGAGGTGACGCCCTGCGCCACCTCCTTCTCGTCGGGAAGGCTCACGAGCTTGTAGGCCGCCTCGACCACGACCGTCGCCGAGGTCGCGCGCCCGGTCACCGTGTCGATGATCGGCGTGCGCGCCTGCTCTTTGAGCGTCACCGTGAGCCGATAGCGCGGCGCCACTTCCGCGCCCGTGCCGTTCAGGCCGAAAATAAGCTCGTTGCGCACGTAATGGCCGAGCCGCTCTGAGATCGGCGCGACCTCGATCTCCTGCAACCGCCCTTGCAGCGCCGGATCGGCGGCGAGCGGGCCGTAGAGCGGGGCGACGTTGCAGCCGGCGAGCGTCGCCGCGGCGAGCGCCGGAGCAAGCGCGAGGCGGAGGCGATCACGCCACGACATTGACGATCCTCTTCGGGACGAAGACAAATTTTTTCACGGCGCGGCCCTCGAGCGCCCGCTGCACGCCGTCCGCGGCGAGCGCCGCGGCGCGCACCGTAGCTTCGTCCGCCTGCGGCGAGACGAAGATTTCGGCGCGCTTCCGGCCGTTGACCTGCACAGGCAAGACTATCAGCTCCTGCTCGAGCAGGATAGGATCCGCGACCGGCCAGGACGCGCGCGCGGCGAGGCCCGCGCAGCCGAGATCAGCCCAGCATTCCTCGGCGACATGCGGAGTCATCGGCGCGACGAGCAGGATCAGCGCCTCGGCCGCCTCCCGGAAGGCGAAGGCCAGGTCCGCGCCGACGCCCGCCTCGGTCACGGCGTCGAGCGCGTCGGTCAGCTCATTGGCGAGCTCGCGAATGCGCGCGACGGCCGTGTTGAAGCGCAGACGCTCGATGCTGTCGGTCACCTGCGCGATGGCGCGATGCGTCGCCTGCCGGACCTTGAACGCTTGCGTGGAGAATTCGGGCGGCGCGGCCGCGCCGGCGGGCGCCGCGACGCGCTTCAGCTCGCCGGTCAGGCGCCAGAGCCGCTGCACGAAGCGCCAGGCGCCTTGCGCGCCCTCGTCGGTCCAGATCACGTCGCGGTCGGGGGGCGAGTCGGAAAGCACGAAAAGCCGCGCCGTGTCGGCGCCGTAAGCCTGCACGATGTCGTCGGGATCGACGGTGTTCTTCTTCGACTTCGACATTTTTTCAATGTCGCCGATCGTGATCTCGGCCCCGTCGCTGATGAGGAACGCCCGGTGCCCGTTCTCGCCGGCCTCGATCCGCACGTCGGCCGGCGCGACCCAGCCATTCGGGCCTTTATAGGTCTCGTGCACGACCATGCCTTGCGTAAAGAGACCCTCGAAGGGCTCGGCCAAGACGTCGTAACCGCTGTCGCGCATCGCGCGCGCGAAGAAGCGCGAATAGAGCAGGTGCAGGATCGCGTGCTCGACGCCGCCGATATATTGATCGATCGGCAGCCAGCGCGCGAGCGCCTCTCTCGACGCGGGCGCCTCGGCATTGTGCGGGTCGGTGAAGCGCGCGTAATACCAGGACGAGTCGACGAAAGTGTCCATCGTGTCGGTCTCGCGCCGCGCGGCCTTTCCGCAGGCGGGACAGGCGACATGCTTCCATGTCGGATGGCGGTCGAGCGGATTGCCGGGCGCCTCGAAGCTCACGTCCTCGGGCAGCGTGACCGGCAGGTCCTTCTCGGGCACGGGCACGACGCCGCAGCTCGCGCAATGGATGACGGGGATCGGGCAGCCCCAGTAGCGCTGGCGCGAGACGCCCCAGTCGCGAAGCTTGTAATTGACCTTGCGCTTGCCCTGCGGAGCGCCGAAGAGAGTCGTCGACTCCAGTCGCTTGGCGACCTCCTCCTTGGCCGCCTCGACGGTCATGCCATCGAGGAAGCGCGAGTTGACGAGCCGCCCATCGCCGTCGAAGGCCGTGTCCGTGATCTTCAAGTCTTCGGGGTCAACGCCTTCGGGACAGACCACCGGCGTCGCGCCGAGGCTGTAACGAAGCGCGAAGTCGAGGTCGCGCTGGTCATGCGCCGGACAGCCGAAGATCGCGCCCGTGCCGTAATCCATGAGCACGAAGTTCGCCACATAGACCGGCAGCGTCCAGCCCGGGTCGAAGGGGTGGACAGCCTTCAGGCCGGTGTCGAACCCCTTTTTCTCTGCGGTCTCGATCGCCGCGACCGAAGTGCCGATATGGCGGCATTCCTCGATGAAGGCGGCGAGCTGCGCATTCCCCTCCGCCGCTTGCTTCGCCAACGGGTGATCGGCGGCGATCGCGACGAACTTTGCTCCGAAGAGCGTGTCCGGGCGCGTCGTGAACACCTCGACATCGCTCGTCTCGCCCAAGGACTCGGCGAGTGCGAAGCGCAGCAGCAGGCCCTCGGAGCGCCCGATCCAGTTGCGCTGCATGAGCCGCACCTTGTCCGGCCAGCGCTCCAGCGTGTCGAGCCCGGAAAGCAGCTCCTCGGCGTAGGCCGTGATGCGGAAGAACCACTGCGTCAGCTCGCGCTGTTCGACGAGCGCCCCGGAGCGCCAGCCGCGCCCGTCGATGACCTGCTCGTTGGCGAGGACCGTGTGGTCGACCGGGTCCCAGTTGACCTTCGACTGCTTGCGGTCGACGAGGCCGGCGCGCAGAAAGTCGAGGAAAAGCTGCTGCTGTCGCCCATAGTAGGCGGCATCGCAGGTCGCGATCTCGCGCGACCAGTCGAGCGACAGGCCGAGCGCCTGCAATTGGGCGCGCATGGTCCCGATATTGGCGTAGGTCCACTCCGCCGGGTGGCGCTTGCCTTGCATCGCGGCGTTTTCGGCGGGCAGGCCGAAGGCGTCCCAGCCCATCGGGTGCAGCACGTCGAAACCGCGGGCGCGCTTGTAGCGGGCGATGACGTCGCCCAACGAATAGTTGCGCACGTGGCCCATGTGGATGCGCCCCGACGGATAGGGGAACATCTCGAGGACGTAGTATTTCGGCTTTTGCGGCTCGGCGCCAGCCTGAAAGACCTTCGCGCCTTCCCAGGCTTTCCGCCACTTGGGTTCGGCTTCGGCGAAGTTGTAGCGGTCGGCTCTCATGATGCTGGCGCGGTCGGAGCGGAGGGGAGCTCCCTAATGCCGGGCGAGGCGCGGGTTGTCAAAGGCGGCGCGAGCGGCCTCGGCTGCGCGGGAGAGGAAGGATTGCAGCCCATTCGAGCGCCCTCGCGGATGATCGGCGAATATTTCCACGCGCGGCGCAATGTGAAAAGCTTTTAATGGTCAAGGTTGTCGAAACCGCCAGGTTGGCGCATGATAATCTCACAAATATAGGCAGGAGCTCTCAGCAGCAAAGCATGCAAAAGGAGGATTCTCATGGCCGCTTGCCGAAGGTCTCATTGGGAGAAGATTCTTGGCGTCTGGCCGAGCTGTCTCGCTGCTTTGCTCATCGCCTTCGCGTTCAGCGCGGCCGGGGCGGCTTCCCTGGCGGTCAAGCCCGCCGTCGATCAGAAGCCCGCGGCGCTCGCGCCGGATGATGTGTCCTGGTTGTTTCCGCCGCCCAGGACCGTGAAGGACCTCGACAACACGATCGCCATCGCCGATCTGCTGTCCATCGACCCATCGGATCCGGAGAAGCGCCAGCCGATCCTGCCCGAGGCGACTTTCAAGCAGTTCGTCGCCATCGTCGAAAGCGATGACACGAAAATCGGCGATCATCGCGTCTTCCTGCCGGCGGACGCACATAATCTGAAGAACTGGCGCGTCGCGGGAATCAGAATCGACCCCGGCGCGCCCGGCCTTTCCCCCGCGGTTATCGGACAGTTCGGCCAGACCCCCCAGCTTCGCTTCATCTTGCAGCCGATCACGGTTCACCCTGACGGCTTCGTCGAGATCCATGACGTCGCGGCGCATTTGATCTACAACTTCGTGCCGGGAGGGCTGAAGGGCGTGGCGTTGCCTGCGGCTTTCGGCTGCCTGCCGCGAGCGGTCCCCGAAATCGACGCCTTCCACGATTTAGCCCGTGATTTCCGTGGGTTGCGCGACCAGCTCGCCGCCGGCGCTTTCGGCGGACAGGCCGTCTCGACGAGCGGGACGCTCCTCGGCGTTCACCCGGGCCTCGCCAACGCCGCAACGGCGAAGCCGTTGCGCGACGCGCTGGTTCGCGTGCTCGAAAAGCATCTGAGCAGCAAGAGGTTCGGCGGGCTCGCGATCATGGGTCTGGCCGATCACGGTCCCGAGCCTTGGGTGTTTCTGGCCACGGCCAGGCTCGTGCCCCACATCGACCAGCTGTTCGCCGTGCGCGGGCCCGCGTTGGACGGGCGTCAGCTCGCCCAGGCGCTCGCGGTGAAGGACACGCCGCACCAGGTCGCTCCCACGCCGGCGACCAACAATCTCAATCCCATCACCTGCAAGAACGCCGGCCTCCTGTTCGGAGCCGAGCTCCTGCCGGTCTCGGCCCGCAAGGGGGTGTCGACCGCGGAATTGTTCGATCTTGGCGACAAGGAGCTGACCGACCCGAAGGCCAAGGCGCGGGTCAAGGAAGTCGTCGACGTCATCGCCGATCCGACGCGCAGTCACTTCTTCAACACGGACTGCGTGAGCTGCCACACCGATACGCGGCGCACGCTAGACCTGCTCGGGAGCGGCGCCCAAATCCCCGGGGTCGATCCGGCGGCGCTGCCCGGCAACAAATGGAACGTGCGCAATTTCGGCTGGTCCCTGTCCAAGCCCGCCGATCCGACCAAGCCGGGGGACAAGAGCGTCGAGGCGGCTTCCACCGCGACAAGGCGCGCGGCGTCGGAAACGCGCGCCGTCGTGGACTACGTCAACAGCCACGGTCTCGCGAATTAGCGCGTCGCTCGCTGGCCGTCTCGCGCCGCCACGTCAGGCTCGATCCGCGGCGGCGAGCGCGACGCCAAGAGTCGCTCTTCGCCGGATGGCCGGAACGGGCCGCGGAAAGGACGTCAGCAGCGCATTCCTTACGCACTTTGCGCAGGGTTTCTTTACGACTGGCGGCTATGCTCTCGATTAAAGCGCAAAGATTGAAGAACTGGGGATGGGAATGGGGTTTTCGGTTCCCAGGACAGGCGCCGCGACGCAGGCGGCGCGCGGGCATTCCAGTCATATTGCCGCGCTGCGCGGACTGGCGATCCTGAGCGTCGTGCAGTCCCATTATCTGGCGCTGACGAACACATATGGGTACATGGGCGCCCCGCAGTTCCTGAACGACGCGCTCAGCGCCGGCGGCGGCGGCGTGCAGCTGTTCTTCGTGCTTTCGGCTTTCCTGCTGACGCGCAGCCTGCTGCGCGAACGGGAAAGCCCCGGCGTCGTCTTCTCCTTTTACAAGCGCCGCGCCGCGCGCATCATCCCGGCCTATTGGCTGCTGCTCGCGCTCGGCTTCGCGTTGCCTCATGTCTTCGCCCGCGAGAACGCTTACACGCACTGGCTTTGGGACCACACGCAGCCGCTCGCCGTCTATCTCGCATTCGTGCAGAATTGGGTCGGCGTCTTCGCCGAGCCGCAGCAGGCCAAGATTTTTGGCCCCACCTGGTCGCTCGCCGTGGAGGAGCAGTTCTACCTGCTCATTCCGGTCGCGGTCGTCCTTATGAGCCGCAGAAACCTGACCTTCCTTGCGATGGCCGCGGTCGCGCTGGGCCATCCGATGCGGCTCGCAATCCACGCCGAGGCTGGCGGCGTGGCGGCCTATTTTTGGCCGCTCGCGCATGTCGACGCCTTCGGCTGGGGCGTGCTGATCGCCATTCTCGCGGTCGAGCGCCCGGACGTCGTCAAGCGCGTGTCGGCGCCGCTCCTCGCCTGCATCGCCATCGCCTCCTTCATCGCGCTCGGCGGCCTGCTCCATGGGAGGATCCACAGCGACCCTAGGCTCTACGCGCTTTATTTCACCCTGGTCAATCTAACGGGCGCCGCCCTCGCGCTCGCCGCCCTCTCCGACAGGGTTCCGGCCTGGGTGGAGGGCTCGCTGACGCACCGCTGTCTCGCCTGGTGCGGCGAACGGTGCTACTCGCTCTATCTCTTCCATAATCCTTTCTTCGGATTAGGCATGATGGCGGCCTGCGTCGGCTTCGGCGTCACCGACCTGTCGCTGCTTTTGCTGTCGGTGATCCTGACCTTTCTGGCGCTCCTTGCCTTCGCAGACTTCACCTATCGCTTCGTAGAGAGGCCCTTCATCGAGCTTGCCGCCCGCCGCCCGGCAGACGCCGGGACGCCGGGACAGGTCGCTCCCACCGTCCCGGAGCCGCTGCTCGCGGGCGGCGGCGGGGCCGAGCTGCCCGTCGTTCGGCAAACCGCCTGACGCTGAACTGCCGATGATCGGCGCTATATTCCAGACATGCACAGGTCTTGGCTAACCAGGACGGCCCATGTCGCGTCGATCGCTCTGGTCGCCGCGGCGGGCGCCTCGCTCATCGCGCGGCCGCAACTCGGCGACAACATCCTCGCCTGGCTCAACGATCCCATAGGCCTGCCGTCGCTCGCGGAGGACCCGCGCATCCACTTCCAACCTCCGGTCGCCGTTTGCGCCCGCGACGCGGCCGCGATGCTGCCAGAAGCGACCGCGCGCGTCGCGTCGCTGCAAGGGCGGCCGTTCGCGCGCGCGCCGATCGTCGGCGTTTATGCGTCCTTCGACGATTATGCGCGCGCCAACGGACTTGGAGACGCCGGCGTCGCCGCCGTCTCGCGAGGAGGTCGCGTGATCCTCTCGCCGACGCTCTGCGCCGCCGAGCGCGATCGCCTCGAGGGCGTGCTGACGCACGAGCTGTCGCACGCGCATTTTTTTGGCTGGCGAACGCCGGCCGGCGGCGGGCCCGTGCCGAGCTGGTTTTCCGAAGGCCTGGCGGTCATGGTCTCGAATGGCGGCGCCGCAGAGGGCGTCGACGCGGCCGCCGCGGCGGAAGCCGTTCGTCAGGGATATGCGATCGTCGTGGACGACGATTCGTCCTGGATTCGTTTCGCTGACATCGCGTATGAGCGCGAGCCGCCGCAAGGCCGATCGTCAGAAGAACAACGAACGCTGCGCCAGCGTCTCGCCTATCGGGAAGCAGCCGCTTACGTGTCTTGGCTTCGAGCCAGCGACGCTGCAGCTTTCGCTCGGCTGCTCGATGGGCTGGAGGACGGGGCGCCCTTCCGGCTCGCGTTGCAACAAAGCTATGGCTTCGCCTCGGCGGAAGGCTTCCAACGCTTTCGCGCGACCCTCCCCAAACAAACGGAGCCGTCTTCTCTCGACAAGCGATGAGAAGGCGGAAGTTGGGCAGCCGCTTGGCGTGCTCCGCGAGAAAGTTCAAGAAATCCCACCGCGGCATGAACGCGATGAACTTGCGCCGCGTCGGCAGATGCGAAAAATCGGCGACGATGATCTCTTCGCCGCCGACGCGCCTTGAGCTCGCGCGCTCCGTAGTGGGGGAGCTTCAGGAATTCATCCAGCAGCCCGAGCTCATGGAAGAGCTCGAGCGTAGATGGATGAATGGCGCCGTCGCGAAAGTCGCGGAAGAAGTCGCCGTGCTTCTCGAGCACCGCGACGTCGACTCCTGCTCGCGCTAACAGAAAGCCGGCCATCATTCCGGCGGGACCTCCGCCGACGATGCAGCAGTGCGCGTCGATCCCGGTCACATCGCGCTTCAGCCGGCGTCTAGCGGCGCTACGCCCGCGGGCGCGCCGTCGGGACCGAGCGTGATCTTCTCGATACGCGCCTCCGCCTCCTTGAGCAGCGCGTCGCAACGTCTGCGCAAAGCCTCGCCCCGCTCGAAGAGTCGCACGGACTCGTCGAGCGACACTGTCGAATTTTCGAGCTTGGCCACAATGTCTTCGAGCTCTTGCATCGCCTTTTCGAACGGCAGGGCCGAAATTTCTGTGGCGTCCGGCGGCGTCGGCATCGGGTCTCGGCAAATAGGGGGGGGCTCCCCCGCAATATTGACCCCTGGGACGCCCTCGTCAATAAGGTCGCCGCTCGGGGAGAGTGGAAACATTATATGAACGGGGAGACGGCATGTTTGATCTCGAGGGGAAGACCGCGCTCGTGACCGGCGCGAGCGGAGGCATCGGTCAAGATATCGCGCGCGCGCTGCACGCGTCGGGGGCGACCGTCACGCTCTCGGCGACCAAACGCGACGCGCTGGAGACGCTGGCCGGCGAATTTCGCGAGCGCGTTCATGTGCTCCCATGCAATCTTGCGGACAAGACCGCCGCGGAGTCGCTCGTGCCGCAAGCGGAATCGACGATGGGCGGTCTCGACATTCTCGTCAACAACGCCGGCATCGCGCGCGACGCGCTCTTCATGCGGTTGAGCGACGAGGCATGGGACGAGGTGCTGAACATCAATCTGACAGCCGCCTTCCGCCTCATGCGCGCTTCGCTGCGCAGCATGATCCGCAAGCGCTTCGGGAGGATCATCGGCATCACCTCGATGGTCGGCGTCACCGGCAACCCCGGCCAGGGCAATTACGCGGCGACCAAAGGAGGGCTCATCGCCATGAGCAAGTCCCTCGCGTACGAGGTCGCGGCGCGCGGCGTGACGGTGAATTGCGTCGCGCCCGGCATGATCGCCAGCCCGATGATCGACGCCCTGACGGACGCGCAACGCGCCGCGATGCTGGCTCGCATTCCCGCCGGTCGGGTGGGCGCCGGCATGGAGGTCGCGGCCGCAGTCGTGTTCCTGGCCAGCAGCGAAGCTGCTTATGTGACGGGCCAGACGCTGCACGTCAACGGCGGCATGGCGATGATCTGAGACGCCTCGCGGCGGCGCGCCCTCTCGCCTTGATGGCTGAAACATGTTACCAGACTCGCCGCCATTGCGGGGATGCGTCCGCTCGCTATTGCGCTCAGGCCCGTCCTTGGGTATTGCGGCGACCTGCGGCTGCCAGGAGCTTCGCCGCAGCCGAGAATGACGGAACGAAGGGTCCGGTATTTCCGCCAGGGAGAAGCGACCGCTCACGGCCCGCCGGAACTGCGGTCGGCAACAGGGAAGGGAGGGCGCCGCGGACGTGGCCGCGCGCGCGCCATGCAACGAGGATCGAAACAGATGAGCGATGTCGCCGAGCGCGTGAAGAAGATTGTGGTCGAGCACCTCGGCGTCGAGCCGGACAAGGTGGTCGACAAGGCCAATTTCATCGACGATCTGGGCGCTGACTCGCTCGACATCGTCGAGCTGGTGATGGCTTTCGAGGAAGAGTTCGGCATCGAAATCCCCGACGACGCCGCGGAGACGATCCTGACCGTCGGCGATGCGGTGAAGTTCCTGGAGCAGGCCAAGGCGGCCTGAGCACGCGCTTCGCGAACAAGGCGCGCGCCTGCGAGGAAGCGAGGGACGCCGTCGCCGCCAGAATGCGACGGCGCCATGCAAGAGATGAAGATCAGACTTGCCCATCGAAGGGGATATCCGAGAGCCGGCGATGCGTAGGGTTGCTGTCACGGGTCTCGGCCTCGTGTCGCCGCTCGGCTGCGGCGTCGAGACGAATTGGCGTCGCCTCGTCGCCGGCGAATGCGGGTTCAAACGCATCGAGACTTTCGAGGTTTCGGATCTCCCCTGCCAAATCGCCGCGCAAGTGCCGCGCCAGGGCGAGGGCGCCTTCAACGCCGACGAGTGGTTCGACCCCAAGGAACAGCGCAAGGTCGACGACTTCATCATCTTCGCCGCGGCGGCCGCAACCCAGGCGCTCGCCGACGCCGGCTGGAAGGCCGACACGCCGGAGAAGCAGGAGACGACCGGGGTTCTGATCGGCTCGGGCATCGGCGGCCTTGGCGGCATCTATGAAACATCCGTCACCTTGAGGGAGCGCGGGCCCCGGCGCGTGTCGCCCTTCTTCATTTCCGGGCGCATCATCAATCTCGCGGCGGGCTACGTCTCGATCATGCACGGCCTCAAAGGGCCGAACCACGCCGTGGTCACCGCCTGCGCGAGCGGCACGCACGCCATCGCCGACGCCGCGCGCCTCATTGCGCTCGGCGAAGCCGAGGTCATGGTCGCCGGCGGCGCCGAATCGCCCGTCAACCGCATCGGCGTCGCGGGCTTTTCCGCTTGCCGGGCTCTGTCGACCGGATTCAACGACCGTCCGGAGGCGTCCTCGCGCCCCTACGACCGCGACCGTGACGGCTTCGTGATGGGCGAAGGCGCAGGTTGCGTCGTGCTCGAGTCCCTCGAGCATGCGAAGGCGCGCGGCGCGACAATTCACGCCGAGGTCATCGGCTGGGGCATGTCCGGCGACGCCTTCCACATCACAGCGCCTGCGTCCGACGGCGACGGCGCCTTTCGCTGCATGAGAAGCGCGTTGAAGCGCGCAGGCGTTTCGATCGAAGAAGTCGACTACGTGAACGCGCACGGAACCTCGACGCCGCTCGGCGACGAGATCGAGCTCGCGGCGGTGAGGCGGCTGCTTGGCAACGGCGAGCCGAGGCTGTCCATGTCGTCGACGAAATCGGCGATCGGCCATCTTCTCGGGGCCGCCGGCGCCGTGGAGGCGATCTATACGATCCTGGCGTTGCGCGACCAGATCGCGCCGCCGACGCGCAACCTCGACAATCCCTCGGTCGACTTGGCGATTGATCTCGTGCCGCATGTCGCGCGCAAGCGGGAGATCGATTTGGCGCTCTCGAATTCGTTCGGATTTGGCGGGACCAACGCGACGCTCGTGCTGCGTCGGCCGCATTAGGCGCGCGCCCGCATTTTTTGCAATTTCGTCTGCTTCCGCCGGCTGGACGGCCGGTCGGACGATGTGGCGCCTGGAACGGAAGCGTGCGACGCCTGCAGATGCGCGAAGGAGCATGAACATGGGCGAGAATGGCGCGCCGCAGGACGGCGAAAGATCGACGAAGACGCCCGACACGCCGCCGCGATCGAGCGGGCGGCCCCTCCTTTTCGGGCGCCGCAGCGCCGCCGAACCCGGCGCGATCCCGCCGCAGCCGCCGCGTCCCAAGAAGCGCCGCGAGGGCGCCCTGTCGGCGATGAGCGGTCTTTTGAGCTTCTTCCTCGTGGCGCTCGTCGGCGGCGTCTTCGCGCTGCTCTCTGCGCATCACCTTTTGAATGAGCCGGGCCCGCTGCGCGCCGACAAGATCGTGTTCCTGCCCCCTGGCGGCGACACGCAGGAGATCCTCGCGCAGCTCGAGAGCGAAGGCGTCATCGAGAATCCGACGCTCATGAGCGTCACGCTTTTCTTCGAGGGGCTATTCGGCGCCAAGCGCGGCCTGCGCTCGGGCGAATATCTGTTCAAGCAGAACATCAGCGCGCGCGAGGTCATCGACGAGCTCGTGACCGGCCGCCAGGTCATGCACTCGATCACGATTCCCGAAGGTCTCACGAGCGAGCAGATCGTGCAGCGTCTGCGGGAGAGCGACGTGCTCGCCGGCGACCTCGCCGAAATCCCCAAGGAGGGCGCGCTGTTGCCAGAGACCTACAAGGTGGCTCGAGGCTTTGCGCGCAGCAAGCTCATCGCGAAGATGCAGGAGGACCAGCGCCGGCTCATTGACCAGATCTGGTCGCGTCGCGCCAAGGAACTGCCCTTCCGCACGCCTTTCGAGCTCGTCACGCTCGCGTCGATCGTCGAGAAGGAGACCGGCAAGCCCGAGGAGCGCCCGCATGTCGCGGCCGTTTTTGTCAACCGCCTGCGCAAGGGCATGCGGCTGCAGTCGGACCCGACGATCATCTACGGGCTCGTCGGCGGCAGGGCGACGCTCGGCCACGGCATCACCCGCGCCGAGCTCGAAAAATTCTCGCCTTACAACACTTATCTCGTCGAGGGCCTGCCGCCGGGACCGATCGCCAATCCCGGCCGCGCGTCGCTCGAGGCGGCGGCCAACCCGCTGCCGAGCGCCGATCTCTATTTCGTTGCGGACGGCACGGGCGGCCATGTGTTCGCGCCGAGCCTCGACCAGCACAATCGCAACGTTCAACACTGGCGCCAGCTCGAGAAGGACAAGGCCGCCCCTCCCGACGCCGCGCCGCGGGGTCTCGCGCCGCCAGCCGCGCCGCCAGCGTTGCGCGACCAGCACGGCGAGGCGAACCAGTTGCGACGCCTCGTCGATCTCGACGCTCGGCATGAAGACTATCCGCCGGGCCGCACGATCGCAGCGGATGACGGCGCGACGCACCGGTTCGGAAAGGTCGGACCCTGGGCGGGCATGCTGGAAATCGGCTCTTTCGACGATCCGACGGTCGAGGCCGATCCGCGCTACGACGCGCTTCGTCCGGCGCGCGCTTTTTTCACTCTGACCTCGGCGCAAGCCTTCGGGACCGCGCCCGCGCCGGCCTTCGACGCGCTCGCGTCGCTCGCCGAAACCGCGACGGAGGATGCGGCGGGCGAGGAGCCGGCCGCTTTCGCCGGCGACGCAAGCGGCGTCGTAAGCTACCCGATGTCACAGGCGCGCCGCGCCGAGCTCAGGGCGCGCGCGGCGAAGCTCGGCCTAAGTCAAAGCGACGACCGCTTGCCGGAGGGCGTCATCGGTCCGGCGGACGTGTCGACGAGCCCGGGGACGCCTGCCGCCCTCGCCGCGACGGAGGCGCCCGCGGCGGCGGCACGCCAGCGCCGGATCATCGACGCTTCGGAAGGCTCGCAGATCGACCCGCTGCGCGACAGGAGCTGGGACCTGACGACGGCGAAGACCGTGCCGACGAGCTTGACCTTGAGGTGAAGCTCAAACCCTCGCCTCCGCCGCATGTTCGCCGAGCATCTCGACCGGTGGGGCCTGACGCCGGACGGCGCCCCCATCGTGACGCGCAGCGGGCGTCTTCTCCCTGTCAGACAGGGCGAGGTTCCGGCGATGCTGAAACTCGCATCGGCGGAAGAGGGAGGAGCGGGCGCAGCCCTGATGTCCTGGTGGAACGGCGACGGCGCGGCCCGCGTCCTGGCGACCTCGGGCGACGCGCTGCTGCTCGAGCGCGCCCAAGGGCATAGGTCGCTCGCCGATATGGCGACGAGCGGGCAGGATGACGAAGCAAGTCGACTCATCTGCGGGGTCGTCGCCAAGCTGCACGCGCGGCGCGGAGATCCCCCTCCAGGGCTTGTCCCGCTCAATCGCTGGTTCCGAGAGCTCGAGCCCGCCGCGGCGCGACGCGGGGGAATACTGACAAGGGCCGCCGCTGCGGCGCGCGAGCTGCTCGCCGCCCCGCAAAACAACCGAGCGCTTCATGGCGACATTCATCACGACAATATTTTGGACTTTGGCGAAGGCGGCTGGCGCGCGATCGATCCAAAGGGTCTGATTGGCGAACGCGGCTTCGATTACGCGAACATGTTCTGCAATCCGAATCATGACATCGCGACCGAGCAAGGGCGTCTTGCGCGTCGAGCCGCCATCGTCTGCGAGGCGTCGGGCCTTTCGCGCGAGCGGCTGCTGCAATGGGTCCTCGCCTATGCGGGGCTTTCCGCGGCTTGGCTGATCAGCGACGGCGAGGATCCGCAGCTGCCGCTCGCCGTCGCGGAAGCGGCGGCCGAGCTCGTTCCTCATTGAGTTCTGCAAGAGCGGAAGTCGGAGTTTTGCGCCGCTCCGCTCAGGACCCGCTTACGCCCGGATGAACGATTTCTCGACCAGATAGTCGAGGATGAGATCGGAAGCTTCTTCTGCGCTCTGGCTCACGGTCTCGAAGCGCAGCTCTGGACTCTGCGGCCGCTCGTAGGGCTGGTTCACGCCGGTGAAATTGGCGATCTCGCCCGCGAGCGCGCGCTTATAGAGGCCCTTGGGATCGCGCACGATGCAGGCTTCGAGCGGCGCGTCGACGAAGATCTCGATGAACTCGTCCTCCTCCACGAGCTCGCGCACGAAGCGCCGGTCCGCCGCGAAAGGAGAGATCAGCGCGCAGAGCACGATGAGTCCGGCGTCGACCATCAGCTTCGCGACTTCCGCGACGCGGCGGATATTCTCGACTCGATCGGCCTCCGTGAAGCCGAGGTCCCTGTTGATGCCGCTCCTGATATTGTCGCCGTCGAGCAGCGCCGTGTGCGCGCGGCGTTCGAAGAGCTTCTCCTCCACGAGATTGGCGATCGTCGATTTCCCGGCTCCCGAGAGGCCGGTGAACCAGAGAATCGCCGGCTTCTGCCCTTTCAGCGCCCCACGCTCGATCTTGCCGATCGAAAGCCGCTGATGGAAGAGATTTGTGGCGCGCCGCAGCGGAAAGGCGATCATGCCCCATGCGACCCTCGCGCCGCTCGCGCGGTCGAGGAGATGGAACGAGCCCGTTCTCGGGTTGCTCTCGAACGCGTCGATTGCGATTTGCCGCGAGAGCGCCAGATTGCAGAAGCCAGCTTCGTTCGGCTTCAGCGTTTTTGCGGCGAGCTTCATCTGCGTTTCGACATCGAGCCGATGCTTGATTTCCGTAACGACAGCTTCGCAATCGCGGGCGTTGGCCTCGAGCAGATAGGAGCGTCCCGGCAGCAGCGCGTCGTCGCTCATCCAAATGAGCGTGGCGGCGAACTGGTCGACGACGGGCGGGCGTTCCAAGGGGCGGCAGAGGACGTCGCCGCGCGACGCGCCGAGATCGCCATCGAGCACGATCGAGACGTAATCCGATTCGCCGGCGGCTTCGCGCTCGGCGCCGCCCCCGATAACGCGCGCTCTGACGCCCGACGCTGCAACCATGACCTCGTCTCCGGATTGCAGACGCCCGGACAGGAGCGTTCCGGCGAGGATGTGGCCGGAATCGGAATGGCTCGACTCCTGCACCAGGAGTCGCATTGGCCGCTCGGCGGAGCCCCCGGCGGCGATCCCTTGGAGCAGGGCGACCAGCGGCGGCCCTTCCCGCCATTCCATCTTCGCGGATGGCGAGGAAATATTGTCGCCCTGGCGCGACGACATCGGAACCGCGCGCTTCGCGTCAAAGCCTTTGATGGCTCCAAAGCGCCGGAAGTCCGCCACGATTTTTTTGAACAGGTCGCAGTCGAACCCCACGCGATCCATGTTGTCTACAACCGGCACGACATGGGTGACGCCGAGCAGCGAGGCGGCTGCCGCCTGCCAGCGCGTTTCGGGCCCGACGCCTTGACGCGCGTCGACGAGCAGGATCGCGACATCGACGTCGGCGGCCAAATTCGCCATTGTGCGCAAATCGCCTGGGCAGTCGACGACGATGAATGCATGCTCGACCGCGGCCTCTTCCTTGGGCTCGAGGCGGCTCGAGGCCCGGGCGGCTCGATCGCCCAGTTCGAGCAATCGGCGCACGAACGCCGCCCGCGCTTCGTCGTCGCAGCCGCAGACGATCAGCTTGAGCGGGCGACCGCCTCTCCGGCGACTTTTGACTTCTGCATTCACGTCGTGATTTCGGCGCGGCTCGCGGCGACCGGCTTCATCGGCTCGCCGACCAGGGGCCGCGGCGCCGGCGCGGTCAAGCGGCCTCTTCCACCGCCGACTTCACGGTCAGGAACACATCGAGATCCTGCTCGAGCAGGATCTCCGCTTCCGGCAGGATCCTCAGCTCTTCCGCGAGCGCGGTCATCTTCGAGAAGACGGGCAGCGTCGGGAGAACGCCTCTCGGCTCGCCCATGAGCGTCTCCAGGTCTTCCAGGAAAATCTCCTGCTGCGGGCGCACGCCGACGATGGCGAAGGCCGACAGCGCCTGAAGCGCCTTCGCAACCGCGCCCTTGGGGGGCGGATCATTGATTTGTTCCGCGGTCAGCTGGCGCGTCAGCGGATTGGTGAGCACGCCGATCGCCTCCTTGCTCATCTGATCGAAGGCGCGCCGGAGGGATTTGCGATCCGGCTCGATCCCCTGCGCGAACTCGATGGCGGCGCGATAGCTCACGAAATCGCGCGGCCCGAGCAGCTTGTCGCCGAACTGGGCGGAGTGCTTCAGCGTCAGCAGACGCTCCGCGAGTTCGCAATAGGGGTCGTGGATGAGCGTCACGAGCCGGAACTGGTCATGCAGGAAGTTCTCGTAGCTACGAAAGGCGAGCCGGCCGCTGACATAGATCGACGAGGCGTTGTTGAGCTGCATGATCTGCAGCGCCGTCTCGCGTCCGTGCCGCTCGACGCCCTTATGGAAGAACTGGAATTTCGGCTCCACGGTCTCGTCCAGCCGCCACAGCGGAAAGAGATGCGTCTCCAGCCGGAAGATCCGCTGTTGCGTCACCTCGGAGAGCTCGCGGCGGCGGTAGATCATGACGCCCGTGTCCGCGTCGTAGAGCTCGATCCTATGCTCCTGCGAGAGGCCGGGGAGCACGCCGGTGTCGACCGTGAAGCCGCAACGGCCGTTGGCGTGGCGTCCGGCAAGCACCAGTGCCGGCCGCTCCTCCACGCAGTGCAGCTGCGTGAAGTTGCCGCCGTCGTCCATAATCTTGAGGGTCGGCGACTTCGTGTAGTCGTCGGGCACCAGATAGCCGACGATATGATCGCCCCGGTCCGCTTCAACGTTGAACAACATATGTTGGACGCCCGATTTGCCTGCGTGAACCCCGCGACGCGGCTCTAGCCGAGCGCGAAGCGCCGCGAGTAAAGCGACAAACCGGGGTGAAAATAAGGATCATCGCGAATAATCTCGCTCCACCGGCGCCGAAATTCCTCCCGCTCGCGCGCGTAGACGCTCATTGGACGGGTTCGCGCCCCCCCGCGGGACGCGGATTCCCTGTGCAACAAGCGCGCCGCGGGCAGGTAGAGCGCCGGCCAGCCCCGAGCTGCGAGCCGCAGGCAAAGGTCGACGTCGTTCGACTCGACCGGAAAGCTCTCGGCGTCGAAGCCGCCCACCGCCTCGAATTTCCGCCGCTCGACGGCGAGGCAGGCGCCGGTGACGGCAGAGGTCTCGTGCGGAAGCAGATTGCGGCCGAGCCAGGAGGGCGCGTCCGGCGGCAGCAGCGCTTCGAAGTGTCCCGCCTCCTCGCCGAGCCCGACGACCACGCCCGAATGCTGGACCTGCCCGTCGGGAAAGAGGAGGAGGCCGCCGACCGCGCCGACCGTGGGGTCGAGCGCGCCGGCGCAGAGCCGCTCCAGCCAGTCGGGCGCCAGGACCTCCGTGTCGTTGTTGAGGAACACCAGGACGTCGCCACGCGCCGCGCGCACGGCGTCATTGTTGAAGCCCGCGAAGTTGAAGGGCTCCGGCCGCTCCAGCACGCGCACCCGCGGATCGCAACTCGCCACGCGCAGGATCTCGAGCGCCGCTCCTTCCGTTGTGCCATTGTCGACGATCACCAGCTCGAAGTTGGGGTAGGTCGAGCGCGCGAGCAGGCTGTCGAGACAAGCCTTCAGCAGTGCGCCGCGGTCGCGGGTGAGCACGATCACCGAGGCGAGCGGAGCGCCCTTGGGCGCCGAAGCGGGACTTTCCCGCGCGAGCCTCGCCTCCTCGTCGTCTTCCGCCCGCGTCAACAGGAGGCGCCGCAGCGGCCGCACCTCGGCGGGCGCGGCTGCGAGCGCCGCCCTGTGAAATCCAGCGGCGTCGGGCGCATTGCCTCCCAGCAGCTCCGGTTGCACGAACACCGCGCGACCCAGATACGGACGGGCTCGCGCAAAGATCGGACTCCAGCCAGGCTTGAAGAGGGGCTGCTCGCGCCCCTGCGCGCGGAGAACTTCGTCGGCGTAATACAGCTTGACGTTCTCGGACCGCGCCGCCTCTTCGGCGACCAGCGCGAGCGCGTGCGGCGCGAGCTCGTCTCCTGCGCGCAGACGACAGATGAAATCCACTTGTGCGAGCAGCGGACGGTCCGCGCGCCCGCACGCCGCGACCGCAAAGCTGCGATAAGCCTGGGATTCGAGCGACGCCTTCGTCCGCGCCAGGGCCTGCGGCTCGGCGTCGTCCTTCTCGATGAGAACGAGGAAACGCGGGCCGTCGCTCCAGTCGCGACGAGGCGCGTCCATGCCCTCAAGGTCAAGAGCGCGGGCTCGGCGAGCGCGCCAGCCGTCGAAATTCTCGGGCGGTTCGCCGCCGATCGCCCAATCCATGGCTCGCTCGGCCTCGGCCAAATAGCCGAAGGCCGAGGCGAGCGCGATGGACCAGAGCTTTTCGCGCCGTCGCCGCCAGACGAGCGCCGCCATGTCGAAATGGCTCAGCCGCCTGACGCTCTCGACGCGAAAATCGAACCGGCCCGCGCGTGCGCAGGGGCTGATGAAAACCGCCTCGACGCCGCGCGGGACCGCGCCACGCCACAGGCCCGCGCCGGCGACGGGGCCGGGCAGAACGCGCTCCGCCTGCCCGCGCGCCGAAACGAATCTGAGAACGGGACGGATGGGCTCGTCAAAGAGGCTCGCGCGGTAGACGATCTCGACGAAACGCGCGTTCTTGAAAGGGGACGGATCGCAGAATTTCAGCCAGGCGTCCCGGGCGAGAGCGACCGTCCGACCGTCCTGCAGCACGACGCCGGCGGCGGGCGCGAGCCGGAAGGGCTCGGTCACGGCTGGGGTCTCGCTGGCGCGCGCCAAAGCTCCTCCACATAGCCGCGACGCACCCAGCTGCGGAAACGATAGCAGCGCACATAGCCGAAGTCCGGCAGCAGCATGCCGACGACCGTTTGGCGTTCCGCGGGGCCGCGGACCTTGCGCCAGCCCTCCTGATTGATGCTGAGCAGAAGAGGCGCCCATCCCGGAATGCGCGCGAAATAGCTCTTGCAGACTTCGTCGCCGAGTTCCGGAAAGGAGTCGCAATTCAGGACGATATCGGCCTTGAGGCGACCGGCCTCCGGAAGCCCGTCCGCGAAAAGCAGCGAAATTCCCTCCGCCTTCTCGGCCGCCGCGACGTCTGCGAAGCTGATCGCCGCGTCAGGCAGCGCCTTGCGCAGATAGAAATACTGCATGGCGGCGACCGTCGGCAGGTCGATGATGGCGTATTGGCGGGCGCCGAGCAGCCAAGCGTAATGAGCAACTTTGCCGAAGCCGCCGCCAATCTCGCAGATCGAGGGAGCCTCGACGCCGCTCGCTTCGATCGTTCGCAACGCGGCGTAAAGCGCCTGGATGTCGCGCGCGTGCAGGACGCGGTCGCCGATCGCAAGACCGTAGAGGCCGTCGAAAATGTTCGGGGGCGCAAACCAGTCCTTGGCGCTGGAGCGAATCCGCGGCGCGAGCTCGGCCTCCACGGCTCGGGTCAGATCCTCCTGATCCCGCACGATGGCCGCACCGACGAATTCCTGTTCTTCGCATTCGGCGCGTTCGATAGCGAGATATTGGACGAGCGAGGCGAGCATGTCCTGGAACGGCGCGACCGCCAGCCGTTTTCCCTCCTCCGTCGCGCTCACATAGTCCTGATAGGCGCGGGCCCCCTGCATGAGGCCTTCGGAGCAGCTGTCCATCTGGACGCGGACGATGCACTCCGCCAGCCCTTGCGGATTTGAGCCGTTCAGCGCCGCACGCAAGGCGCCGTGGCGTCGCGCCACGATGTCGCCCCACATTCTCCTGCGGTCTCCGAGCGATCTCGCGACGCGCTCCCCATCGGAGGCGCGCCACAGCTGCTGGAGCTCGGCGGCGATGGCGATGTCGCTGTCGTCGCAGACGCGCTTCGACACGGCGGACCGCAGCAAAGGCAAGCCTCGTGCGGTCGAGTTCAGCAGCTCCTCGGATTTGGCTTCGCCCGCACGCGTGAGAAAGAATTGCGTTCCGACGACCCTGGCGGCGATCGTCTCATGCGCGACATCGTCCAATGGCAGGTCGAAAGTGAAACCGTAGCGGCCGTCGCCGATGCCCACGGCGGCAAGATCGGTTCTGAACTCGTCCGCCCGAGCGACGCCCTGCCGCACGCCGGCGACGAAGATCTCGACGAGGAGCCGGTCTTTGGGATGCGCGCTGTCCCACACCCATCCGGAGACCGTCCTCTCCTTCAAGCCGTCGACATGACCTCGATATTCGGGGGGTTGGGAACGGAACAACATTTTTGAGACTTACTTGCGGGCGAAGATGGACAATGAGGGGCCGAAGCGGTGCCCCGGCTCGTCATGGGCGGTGCGGATCTCACGAAATCCGACCGCGTTGAGGGCCTTGAACACGTCTTCGCGATTGAGCCAGCGGTGCTCGTCGCGAATTCCGCCGCAGAAGGCGGGGTCGACGTGGGCGTCGAGATAGGTGCGCCGATAGGCCCGGACCGTCACGCCGTGAAACTCGTGCTCCTCGATCTCGGGCGCGAAGATCTGCCGGCGGATGTTGTCCGGCATCATGTGACCTTCCCACACGAGATGCGTCCAGATGTACACCGCGGATGTGCGTTGCGCGATGAGCTCGATCAGGCGCAGCGGATCGGCCAAATGGTAGAGAACCCCCGAGGCGACGATGAAGTCGTAGCTTAAATCGACGTCCTCCAGCCAGCGCATGAAGTCGCCAAGCCAGAAGCGGCTGCGTCTCAAGCCGAGGATCTCCTTCGTGATGAGACAGCGCAGGAAGGCAAGCTGATTGGCTTCGACCGCGTCTACGCGCGCCCCCGCCTGTTCGAGCATGTAGGTGTGGCCCGCCTCGAGCGGACCGAGCTCGAGCACGTCTCGATCCTGCAGAGACCCGAACTGCTCGATCGCCCAGGATATGCGCGGGTCCGCATAGGTCGCGAGTTCGCCGGCCTTGACGCCGAACCGTGCAGGCAGGCTCGAGCTCCAGCCCGGCACGACGTCGATCGCGTTCTGGTAGCTCGGCGTCGTGGAGACGTAGCGATCGAAGAGCTCGAGCGGCTGCTTCTTGCCGCCCAACGTCTTGCGCAGTTTCTTCAGCATCGCGAAGAGCGTCTCCTGCGGCGACCCTGGCGCCGATTCTTGGAGTTTGGCGCGTTTCGTGCCGCGGCGAAACCTTCGAACGTCGCCGCCTAGGCGGCCCCCTCCTCCGCGAGTCGCCTCAGATAGCTCCCATAGCCGCTCTTGCCCAGCCGATCTCCGAGCTTGCGCAGCTGCGCGGCGTCGATCCAGCCGTTGGTGAATGAGACCTCTTCCGGGCAGCTGATGCGCGAGTCCTGACGCTTTTCCATCGTGCGCACAAATTCCCCCGCCTCGAGCAGGCTCTCCGGCGTGCCGGTGTCGAGCCAGGCGAAACCGCGTCCCATGCACTCCACGCAAAGATCGCCACGCTCCAGATAGGCCTTGTTGACGTCGGTGATCTCATATTCGCCGCGCGCCGACGGCTTGATCGCGGCGGCAATATTTACGACCTCCGGGTCGTAGAAATAAAGGCCCGTCACGGCCCAATGAGACTTGGGATGCGCGGGCTTCTCCTCGATCGAGACTGCGCGCCGGCCGCCGTCGAAAGTCACGACGCCATAGCGTTCGGGATCGGAAACGGCGTAGGCGAAGACCGTCGCCCCTTGCGTGCGGCGCGATGCTGCAGCGAGCAGCTCCGTCAGCCCGTGCCCATAGAACAGGTTGTCGCCGAGCACCAGCGCCGAGCAGCAGCCGTCGATGAATCTCGCGCCGATCGTGAAGGCTTGCGCGAGCCCTTCCGGCCGCGGCTGCTCGGCGTAATCGAAACGAACGCCCCAATCCGCTCCGCCGCCGAGCAGCTCGCGGAAGCGCGGCAGATCGAAAGGGGTCGCAATGATCAGAATCTCGCGCACGCCGGCCAGCATCAGCGTGGAGATCGGGTAGTAGATCATGGGCTTGTCGTATACCGGGAGCAGCTGCTTCGAGGTTACGTAGGTCATCGGATGCAGCCGCGTGCCGGCCCCGCCGGCGAGCACGACGCCTTTTCTCGCTTTCGTCATTTTTGCACGGCCTTCGCAAATTCCTGGAGGAGCAGCATGTCGACGCAGATTCCGAGCGCGTCGCGCCACTGGGGCGGCGCCGCTCCATGAATGCGCTCGAGTTTCTTGGTCGAGAGCCGCGAATTGGCGGGTCGCGTCGCGGGCGTCGGATATTCGCTCGTGGCGATTCGCCGCACCCGCGCCGCCGGGCCGCCGCCCGCCGCGGACTTCTCGAATATGGCGCTTGCCAAATCGGCCCAGCTCGCCTCGCCGCCGTCGACGGCGTTGAAGACGCCATAGAGGTCTGCATCGTCCGGGCGGCGTCGGAGGTTGCGCGCGACGGCGAGCGCCGTTTCGGCGAGGCTCAGCGCGCTCGTCGGCGATCCGATCTGATCGGCGACGACGCCGATCTCGTCGCGAGTCTGCGCCAGCCGCAGCATCGTGCGCAGGAAATTCTTGCCGAAGGGGCTGTAGACCCAGGCGGTGCGCAGGACGACGCAGCGGGGATTGGCGGCGCGCGCCAGGGCCTCGCCCTGGAGCTTGCTCGCGCCATAGGCCCCGAGCGGCGCGGTCGGTTCGTCCTCTTCATAGGGCCGTTGCGATTTTCCGTCGAAGACGTAATCGGTGGAAATCTGGATGACGGGCGCGCCCAGCGCCGCGGCGGCCGCAGCGACGGCGCCGGCTCCCGCGCCGTTTACCGCCATCGCGCGCTGCGGCTCCTGTTCCGCCTGATCGACGGCGGTGTAGGCCGCGGCGTTGACCACGACGTCCGGCTTCACGGCGTCGATCGCCGGCGCGATGGTTTCGGGACGCTCGAGATCGAGCTGCGGCCGCCCGATGCAGATCACCTCTTCGCCGTCGGCGCGAAGCCGCAGCGAGGCGGCGAGCTGGCCCTGCGTTCCGGTTACGAGGATCTTCATCGCGCGACGCTCCCGCCTAGTCGAAATAGTCCGGCAAGTCGCGAAACCTGGGCTGGCGCAGGTCCTTTTCGGACAGGGCCGCGCGTTCGGGGGCGACGGGCCAGGGGATCGAAAGGTCGGGATCGTCCCAGGCGACGCCGAGATCGTCGGCGCCGGAGTAGAACCCCGTCACCTTGTAGGCGATGAGGGTGTCGGGCTCGAGCGTGCAGAAGCCATGGGCGAAGCCGATTGGCGCGAGCAGCTGGCGACCGTTTTCGGCGGAGAGCTCCACCGCGACGTGCCGCCCGCGGCTCGGCGAGCTCTTGCGCAGATCCACGGCCACGTCGAATATGCGCCCGCGCAGCACGCGAATGAGCTTGTCCTGCGCATTGGGATGCTTCTGAAAGTGCAGGCCGCGCACAGTGCCGACTTGCGGGGAAAGAGACTCGTTGTCCTGCACGAAGTCGAAATCGAGGCCATGCTCGGCGAAGCGCCGCCTGTTCCACGTTTCGACGAAATAGCCGCGGCTGTCGCCGAAGCGTTTGGGCTCGACGATCTTCACAGCAGGGATTTCGGTCGGAGTCACGATCAGCATCCGCAGTCTCTCTTCGCCTTCACTGCGCTACAGGCTCGAGGCCGAGGCGCTCGCCGCGATAGACTCCCGACCGGATCCGCTCCCACCAGGCGCGATTGTCCAGGAACCAGCGCACCGTCTTTGCGAGGCCCTGCTCGAAGTCGCAGGACGGGCGCCAGCCGAGCTCGCGCTCGATCTTCGTCGGATCGATCGCGTAGCGCTGATCGTGGCCCGGGCGGTCCTCGACAAAGGAGATGAGCCGCGCGCGCGGGCCCTGAGGGTCTGGAACGAGCCCGTCGAGGATGGCGCAGACGCCGCGAACGACGTCGATGTTGCGGCGCTCATTGCGCGAGCCGACATTATAGCTCTCGCCGGGCGATCCCTTCTTCGCGACGAGCAGCAAGGCGTCAGCGTGGTCGTCGACATACAGCCAGTCGCGCACGTTCTCGCCTTTGCCGTAGACCGGCAGCGGCCTGCCCTCCAGCGCGTTGAGGATGATCAGCGGAATGAGCTTTTCGGGGAAATGGTAGGGACCGTAATTGTTGGAGCAGTTGGTGACGAGAGTCGGCAATCCATAGGTGTGGCGCCACGCGCGCACGAGATGGTCGGCGCTCGCCTTGGAGGCTGAGTAGGGAGAGTTCGGCTGGTAGGGCGACGTCTCGGTGAAATGACCGCCCTCGCCGAGCGAGCCGAAAACTTCATCGGTCGAGATGTGCTGGAAGCGGAAGCGCGCCGCGCGCTCCGGCGGCAAGCGGCGCCAGTGGTCGAGCCCGGCGCGCAGCAGCGCGAAAACGCCGACGATATTCGTCTGGATGAAGTCCTCGGGACCGGTGATCGAGCGGTCGACATGGCTCTCGGCGGCGAGGTTCATGATCACGTCCGGCGAGAATTCGCGGATCGCTCGCGCCATCTCGGCTTGGTCGCAGATGTCCGCGCGCAGAAACGAGAACCTCGGGTCGCCCTCGATCGGCGCGAGCGAGTCCCTGTTGCCGGCGTAAGTCAGCTTGTCGACGACAAGAACCTCGCACCCGTCCCGCTGCACGGCCATGCGCGCGACGGCCGAGCCGATGAAACCCGCCCCCCCGGTGATGAAAAGTCGCAATCCGACGTCCTTTCGTCGCTTTGGCGTCGAGGATTCGCCCAATCTTATCAGCCTCCCGCGCGCGAAAAACGGTTATACACGAAAAATCCGCTCCGGCGGCAAGACCGCGGGCACGGTCAGCTTGCCCTTGCCGTCACCGCGATCGTAATAGGGGCTGAAGGCTGGGTCCTGATAGGTCGTCAGGCCGTACTTGGCCCGCAGCGCCGCCTTTTCGCGATTGAAGCGATCGATGTTCTCGGCGGTCTCGTCGCTGCCGCGGCTCGCCGATTCATGGTGGCGCAAGGTCGCAAAGGGCGTGTAGATGATCCGAAACCCCGTCCGGCCCGCGCGCAGACAAAAATCCGTGTCGTTATAGGCGATGGCGAAGGCCTCTTCGTCGAAGAAGCCGACCGCCTCGAAACATTTTCTCGAGATCAGCATGCAGGCGCCCGTGACGGCCGAAAGCGACTGGCGCACGAACAGGCGGCCCATGGGGCCGGGGTAGGTCGCGGGCATGCCGCAGTACCAATGCCCGGCGACGGAGCCCAATCCTGCGATGACCCCGACATGCTGCAGCCGCCCGTCCGGGTAGAGCAGCCGTGCGCCGACGACGCCGACATCGGGAAAGTCGAAGCAGGCGACCATCTCCTTGAGCCAGTCGGCGCTCAGGACCTCCACGTCATTGTTGAGCAGCAGCAGATAGTCGCCCTGCGCGAGGCGCAGCCCCCGATTGACCTGTCGGGAGAAGTTGAACGGCTCCTCGACGATTTCCACACGGAAGGCTAAGTCCGCAGCCCGCATGCGTTCATAGAGGGCGAGCGTTTGCGGATCCTTGGAGCCGTTGTCCGGGACGACGATCTCGATGTTCGAGTAATCCGTTCCGTGGAGCAGGTTGTCGAAGAGCCTCGAGATCAGCGCGCAGCTGTCGCGATTCGGGATGACGATGGAAACCTTCGGCCAGGAGCGGTCGCGCCGTTCACAGCCCAGCCGATGCAGATTTTTGTCCAGCGCCGGCTCGATCGGCATGGAGTCGCCGTAGGCTTCCGCGATCGCGCGCCGCGCGTTGGCCGTCGCCCGCTCGATGAACTGCGCCGAATAGCTCTTGCCGTCGCGGCGCCAGACATAGGCGGGATAGGGAATGTGCACGATGCGATCGGCGGCGACGCCCGCAAGATAACGCAGCAGCAGATCATAGTCCTGCGAGCCGTCGAACCCCTCGCGAAGCCCTTTGATCTCGGCCAGACGCTCGCGCTTGAAGATCGACAGGTGGTTGACGTAGTTCACCCCCGTCAGCAGCACGGGATCATAGGCCGGCTTGAAAAAATAGGTCTGCGGCGCGAGCTTCTCGTTCGCGACTACTTCGTCCGTATAGAAGAACTCCGCGCCCGGATTAGCTCGGATCGCCGCGACGATGCGATCGACCGCGAAGGGCGTCAGCGCGTCGTCATGATCGAGAAAGGCGACGAATGGAGAGCGCGCGACAGCGAGCGCGGCGTTCGTCGCCTTGGCGATGCCGCCGTTTGTCGCATTCTCGACGAAGCGCAGGGAGGGGGCGTCGCGATGCGCCGCTAGCCAATCGCGCGTGGCCCTCGACGTCGACGCGTCGTCGCAGATGACGAGTTCCCAGGCGCCCTGGAGCTGGATGCGAAACGACTCCCAGAGCTGGTCGAGATAGTGCTGGGGCGCGTTGTAGACGGGACAAATGAACGAGATCAGGGGCGATTTCTCGCCCCAGGGCGGGGCGTTCGAGAATATCGCGCTCGCCATGCCGACGACCTGTTCATAGTGTTGGGAAACGCTGCGGATCTTCACCGCGCGGGCGCCGACGTCGGCGAGCGCCGCGTGCTTCGGCGCTGCGATGGTCTCGCAGGTCGGGATCGGCGCGCCGTTCCGCCCCGCCGACTTCAATCGGCGCGCGATGAAGGAGCGAACGGCCGCTTCGTCATAGCCCACATAGGCGCGAAGCTCGAAGCTCGACGGATAGCTCGAAGGATCGAAGCGCACGCGCCGCAAGCCCTTGAAGCCGCCAAGGGCGATGGCGTAGAGGCCGCTCTGCGTCGGCCGCAGCTCGACCTCCTGCGGCTCCTCCCCGTAAAAGAGGTAGAGGCGCGGATCGAGCTGGCGATCCGCCTTCGAGACCTCGATCACGAGATAGCGCGCGGCGAGCCATTTCGGCGCGAAGGTGAGTTGCGGATCGTCGTTGAAGGCCCGCCACGCGCAGACGCCGGAACGGCGCACGCCTTTCGCTTCCAGCGCAGGAAGGCGAAGCAGCATGCCTCGGGACTCGCCGCCTTACCGTAAAGCCAGGAGATGTCCGCGCATCCCGCGCTCCAGCGCGAGACCCAGAAAGGCGGAGCCGACGCCCCACTTCAGAACGTAGCTGCGGTCGAGCAGGCCGACGCCATATCCTTCGTAATACGCGCTCCGCATCCATTCGACGAGCATTGCGACCGGATGATACGAGATCATCGTTCGCAGCGGTTCAGGCAGCGCGTCCGCGACATATGGGACGCCGGACGTGAGCCAAAACAGGATCATCGACAGGGAGTAGAACGTCATCCAGAATGGCATCGCCATGACAATGACGCCGTTCATCAGGCCAAAACCCATGCCGAGCAGCGCCGCGGCGCCGAAGGCGTAAGCCGCCTCCACGATGTCGCGCGGCATCGACGGGATGTCATATATCCATGCGCACACGAGGAGAAGAATCGTCACGCAGCAGGACGCCAATAATTCGAGCGCGGCGGAAGCGAAGAGAACATCCAGCATCTTGACCTCCGGAAATGAGAGGAGCGGACGCGTGGCCATGAGCGACATCATCATGAAACGCGAGAGATAGGAGAAAGTCATGAACGGAACCGCGCCTGTCGCGAGGAACAACGCGCCGCTCTCTCCCACCGGCGGGGCGCGATTGGAAAAGGCGAAGATGAGCAGCAGGATGAGGGTGTGCGCGAGCGGCCAGCCGATTGCGATGAGATAACCCAGTCCGTGACCGAAGAAGCGCGTCCGGATGTTGCGCAGCATCACGGCGAAGAGGACGCGCCCCTGGCGCCGCAGGGCTTCGCGCAATTCGGACGGTTCGGCGTTGCTGATAGGCATGGACAGCTGACCTCTTCCCAATTATTCTCGCGCGCGACCCTGCCGGGAGACACGCGCCTTCTATCCGAAAGGCATCGATGATTCAACTGCATAACGTATTCAAATTCTACAAGACCGAAAGGCACGTGAAGGTCGTGCTCGACCACGTGTCCGTGAATTTCGACCCCGCCCACAGCTACGGCCTGCTCGGCGTCAACGGCGCCGGCAAGTCGACGACGCTTCGCGTCATTGCGGGCACGGAACTGCCGAATTCCGGTTCCGTCACCCGCAGCGTTCGCGTGTCGTGGCCGCTCGGCTTCGCCGGCGGCTTCCACCCGCAGATGACCGGACGCGAGAACATTCGCTTCGTTTCGCGGATCTATGGGGCGGACGCCCGCAAAACCGACGAATTCGTGGAGGATTTTTCCGAGCTCGGGGATTATCTCGACGCGCCCGTCAAGACCTATTCATCGGGCATGATGGCGCGCCTGGGCTTTGCGATGTCGATGGCGATTCACTTCGACGTCTATCTCATCGACGAGGTGACCGCAGTCGGCGACGCGCGCTTCGCCGCGCGATGCGCGGAAATTTTTGCGCAACGGCGGAAGAGCTCGAGTCTGATCATGGTCTCGCACTCGATGGGAACGATCAACGACTTCTGCGATCGGGGCGGCGTAATCGTCGATGGTCAGATCTTCCTGTTCGAGAACGTCGGCCGCGCGATCGAGATGTACAACAGGCTGAACAGATAAGCCGCGGCTTTGCCGGTCGCGCATGAACAGCGAGAAAACGCGCATGGACCAGATCGAACCCCCGCCCTCCTCTGAAGGCTCCGAGGCGCATCGCTTCACTGCGCTCGAGCGCGCGCAGTCCGTGTCGCGATCCCTTGCAGAAGCCGCGCGGCGCGCGCGCTTTTCAAGCCGCGCCCGGGGGGCCTACCAAAAGTCGCCGTTCGAATCGCGGCGCGGCGCAAAAGTCATGCGGATGATGCGAACCACGCTGTTCGTCCTCATCGTCGCGATTCCCGACGTCGCAGCCCTGGCTTATTTCGGTTTGCTCGCCTCGGATCAGTATGAGGCGGAAGCCATGTTCACGGTGAGCAGCGGCGCCGTTCCGAAGATGGACGGCATCGGCTCCGTCACGGGGCTGCCGCCCATGGCCATCGTGCAGGACACGCAGATCGTGACCAATTACATCGGCAGCCGCGCCATGGTCGAGCGGCTCGACGAGACGGTCGGGCTGCGCGACGCGTACAGCTCCGGGAACATCGACTGGTGGTCACGGTTCAAAAGAGAGAAGCCGATCGAGAAATTCACCGAGTTCTGGGAAAAGATGGCCAAGACCTCGATCGCCTTTCCCTCCGGCATCGTCAAGCTGTCGGTGCGCGCGTTCAGCGCTGAGGACGCCAAGCGCTTCTCCGACGCGATCGTCTTCGAGTGCGAGAAGCTCGTCAACGGGCTCAACGACCGCATGCGCACCGACACGGTGCTCGCGTCCGAACGCGACTTGCAGCGCGCCGCCGACAAGCTCAAGGATGCGCGCCTGGAGCTGGAGAAGACCCGGAACGCCGAAGGGCTTGTCGACGTGAAGCAAGAGGGAGCGGCCCTTTATCAAGTGCTCGCGGATCTCGATTCCGAATGGGAAAAGCTTCGCTCCGACTACCAGACGCAGCAGCGCTACCTCTCCGAGCAGGCCCCGCAAATGCGGGTCATGAAGTCCAAGATGGCGGCGCTGGAGAACGAGATCAGCAAGGTCAGGTCGCAGATCACTGAATTGGAGGAGAAGAGCGCCTCTTCGCTTTCCGAGAGCGACAAGCCGCTCTCGGCGAAAATGCGCAAGTTCGCGGATCTCGAGCTCGAGCAGAAAATAGCCGAGAAGCGCTATGAGACGGCGGCGCTCGCCGTGACGACCGCGGGCATGCTCGCCGAGCGCAAGATGCTCTATCTGCACGAGATTGTCGCTCCAGCGCTGCCGGAGGACGCGCGCTACCCCAAGCGTTTGACGTCGATCGGGGTGACCCTCCTGAGCTCGTTCCTCATCTGGGCGACCGTCGTCGGAATCGTGACCTTCGTACGCAACCACATGGCTTAGCTTGCGGCCCGCACCCTCATTCCTCTCGAGGCGCCTCGTCGTGCCTAAGCCTGGGCCGCTCTCCGAGATCGTCTCCGTCCTGCTCTGGGCCGGTGTCGGCGGCGCGGCGATTTTTGCGCTCTTCACGCTCGCGGCCTCGCGCGCCGAGCCGGTCAACGCGATCTGGCTCGTCATCGCCGCGGTTTGCGTGTTCGCGATCGGCTATCGCTTTTACGCGCTTTTCATCGCCCAAAGGGTTCTGCGTCTCGATGCGCGAAGGCTGACGCCGGCGCATCGCTTACACGACGGCCTCGATTATGTG